>Ga0207657_10003269_pt1 | contig 17345 bp, 14 predicted proteins | sample KBSC33metaG_FD_184316 | JGI IMG/M metagenome (GOLD analysis project Ga0207657, IMG submission 184316) | Corn rhizosphere microbial communities from Kellogg Biological Station, Michigan, USA - KBS C3-3 metaG (SPAdes) (version 2) | ecosystem: Host-associated > Plants > Roots > Rhizosphere > Soil ... | reverse complement strand
CGTTCGCACTCCCGCCATCCACAGCAGCAGGACGAAGGTGAGCCCCACCAGGACGAAGACCGGCAACAACACCATTTGAGCTGACATTGGAATTCTCCCCCGGATTGAATCCAGACCCCCGCTATAGCGACCGCGCTCCGCCCTGACAATAAATCCGCGGCCGGCCGCGTTGAACCACAATCGTGGTCGTGGCGACCAACAAGCGATAGTTCCAGTGATTTCCGCCTCGAACAGGCGTTGACGCGGCCAGTGAGATACCGTGATGAACCTTACGTCCCCGATCCTGAAGGGCGTGTCCCATGCGGCCGAACTGCCCGGCGATACCGTGACCTCGTTTCTCAGACGGATCGCCGACAGCACCGGCCTTTTCGCCGATGACAGCCCGGACGGCTGGCTCGGGATGCTGATGTCGGGGCTGTCAGGGGTCGCGGCGGCGCTGGCGGTCGCCATCATGCTGACGGTCTATTTTCGAAGTGGGCATCGCGGTATCAGCGATATCGCCAGACATGGCCTCGCCGCCGCAGCGGTGCTCGGGCTTCTCGCGTTTGTATCCTACGACGTCAGGCATGCCGCACTCGCCTATCTCGGCATCAACCCGTCAAAACCCGCGGTCGAATTTGAGATCCGCCTGCCGAAAGCGGCGCTGTCTGACGTGGCCAATACCCAGGTCGAACTGCGCACCGACAGAAACCAGACGCTGGCCGAGATCAAGGGCGCGCTGGCGCCTGACGACGACGGCCGCAACGTGCTGCGAGGTTCGGTCGCACTGGATTATCGGACCACCGACCGCGTCGTGGTGCTGAATCTGCCGGGCCAGGCGCAGTGCCAGTTCAAGCTGCGGCTCGCGGCAAGTCCAAGCCACTCCGATCAGTTCGGACCGTGGCATCTGGCCGACCGGCTCGCCGCGCCCGATATGGGTGAACCGACACGCACCCAGCCCCATGACGCCTTCGCGATCCGCTATCGCGTGCTGTAGGCATCAGCTAGCATCAACAAACAAGCTGTCGTCATGCCCCGCGAAAGCGGGGCATCCAGTAAGCTGCGGCTTCTCGGTTCTCTCATATGCGCTCTGGAATACTGGATCATCCGCTTTCGCGGATGATGACGGCTGCGTGACGTTGTTGACAGCCGTGTGACGTTTGAGATTTGTCATCATTCCGACGCCCGCAAAATACATGATCGGGCCGGAAGGAATAGTGCATGCCCGAATTTCGCCTGACCCAGATTTCCGATCCGCACCTCGCCCGCCGCCAGCCAAAGCTCACCGACAATTTTCATCGGGTAAGCGAATACATCGATGCGACGCGCCCCGATCTCGTCGTCAACAGCGGCGACCTCGCCTTCGATGGCCCGGCGCAGCCGGACGATCTCGAATTCGCCAAAACGCTGCATGATACGCTTCCCGTCGCCTGCCGCTACCTGCCCGGCAATCATGACATCGGCGACAACCCGACCAAGGTTGGTCCGGTACCCTCTCAACCCGTCACCGAGCAAAGTCTGCAGGCGTTCCGTTCGATCTTCGGTGAAGACCGCTGGCGTTTCGATGCCGCCGGCTGGTGTTTCATCGGCCTCAACTCAATGGTGATGAACACCGGCCTCGCCAGCGAAGCAGCGCAGTTCGACTGGCTCGCTTCGCAGTTCTCCGGCGCCAACGGAAAGCCGGTAGCGCTGTTCCTGCACAAGCCGCTTTTTCTGAATTCACCCGACGATCCCGAACTCCCGGCGACATCGATACGCTACGTTCCGATGCCGGTGCGGCACGACCTGGTCGAGATGTTCCATGCCGTCGATCTGCGGCTGGTCGCCAGCGGCCATATTCACCAGCGCCGGGATTTTACTTACTCCCGCGTCAGGCACGTCTGGGCGCCTTCGGCCGGCTTCGTCATTTCGGATGCGAGGCAGGAAATGATCGGCATCAAGGAAGTCGGGCTGGTGGAATACCGCTTCCAGCCCGACGGCTTTGAGGTTCGTCACGTGCGGGCGCCCGGCCAGATCGATGTCGATCTGGATTCCCTGCTCGGCCAGGCTTCTAAGAGCTAGAACCTGTATTGATAAGACACAGGACGGCGCGGCAGGTCCGGCGGCTCACGCCTTGTCCGGCCCGACCCGCACCAGCTGCTTGCCGAAATTGGCGCCCTTCAGAAGCCCCATGAAGGCGCCGGGCGCGCTGTCGAGCCCCTCGGTGACGAATTCGCGATGCTTGACCTTGCCCTCACGCACCCATTGCGACATGTCGCGCAGGAAATCGGCATGACGCGCGGCAAAATCGCTGACGATGAAGCCTCTGATCGTCAGGCGTTTGGTCAATACCGCACGCATCATCGATGACGCCCATTTCGGCACGGTCGGCTCAGTGTCGTTATATTGCGCGATCAGACCGCATACCGGCACGCGCGCGAACGCGTTGAGCAGCGGAAACACCGCCTCGAACACCGCGCCGCCGACATTTTCGAAATAGACGTCGATGCCTTTTGGGCAAGCCTCTTTCAGTTTTGCCGCAAGATTGGGATCGCGGTGATCGAGGCAGTCATCGAAGCCGAGTTCCTTTTTGACGTAATCGCATTTGTCCTTGCCGCCCGCGATACCAACGGCGCGCGCGCCCTTGACCTTGGCGATCTGGCCGACCGCCGACCCGACCGCGCCGGACGCCGCCGCGACAACGACGGTTTCGCCGGGTTGCGGCTTGCCGATATCGAGCAGCCCGGTATAGGCGGTCATCCCGGGCATGCCGAGCACACCGACCGCGGTCGAGACCGGTCCGAGTTTCGGATCGATCTTACGAAGGTCCCTGCCATCGGAAAGCGCGTGGGTCTGCCAGCCGGCGCGCGCGAGAACGATGTCGCCCTTGGCAAAGGAGGGATTGTTGGAGGCGATCACCTCGCACACCGTGCCGCCCTCCATCACGCCGCCGATCGGCACCGGCGCCGCATAGGACGGGCCATCGCTCATCCGCCCGCGCATATAGGGATCGAGCGACAGCCAGATGGTGCGCAGCAGGACCTGGCCCTCGCCCGGTGTCGGCAGCGCGTAATCCTCGACACGAAAGTCCGACGGCTTGGGCTCGCCTGTGGGGCGAGAGACGAGGACGACGCGCTTTGCCGATTGAGACATTTGTTTCCTCCGATTTTTATTGAAGATGAAATTAGCCGCAGCGGAAGTCCGCCCCCTCTCCCATCGGGAGAGGGTTGGGGTGAGGGGTTACGGCCTATCGTTAGGCAGCAACCCCTCACCCGGCGCTACGCGCCGACCTTTCCCGATGGGAGAGGTGGCCAAACTCGCACATTCCGTTGCTTTATTCATGAATCAGATGCGGCGTTTTTAAGTCGTGATCTTCGCCAGCGCCGCGTCGAACGCTGCGGCTGCGCTCGGCAAATCCTTGAACGCGAGCCCGCTATCGGCCGACTGCTTCTGCGCCTCCGTCGCGGTGGGCCTTATCTCGGCGACCGGCCTTCCGCCATCGAGCAAGGCACGCGGCGCGATCACGTGAAACTCGTGGGCGTCGATCGGCTGGTCTTTCAGCAGAAAGACGCTCAGCGAGATGATATCCTTGCCGCGCCGATATGAAATATAGCGGTCGACCGCAACCGAGCCGTCGCGCTGCATGCCGCCCAATTTTGCATAGCCCTTGGCATCCAGCAGCTTGTGCGCCTTGAAGCCTTTGACGCCCACCGAGTTTGCTTTTGCGGTCTCCTCAGACAGATCGTACTTCGCAGCCATCTGCTTGCCGATCGTGGCAAGCTGCCCTGACATGTCGTGCTCGAATTCCTTCAATTCGGTACGCGGCTTCGATGCCTTGCGAGGCTTTGCAGCATCCCGCTTTTCCATCTCGGCCTTGCATTGGGCGATGACTTCGGCGACGGATTTGCGCTCCGCATTGACCAGCAGATTCTTCAGATCCTGATCTGAAAGCGCGGCAATCCTGTCGTCCGACCAATCGACCATAATGACCAACTTCTTTTCCAAATGGTGTTGCATGAATCTCTGAGTGCCGCGGCTCAACCGCGGGCGCGGATCGCTGCGCGATTTAGCGATCGCTGGCTCGAACAGTACCGCGTTTCGCAAGCCTTGTGGCGGTCAATTTAGGCCGTCCGGGCTATCCTCCGCCGGGATAATTCGGGCTTTCGCGGGTGATGGTGACGTCGTGGACGTGGCTTTCGCGCAGGCCCGCGCCGGTGATGCGCACGAATTGCGCTTTCTCACGGAACTCGGCAAGATTTCTTGCGCCGACATATCCCATTGCCGCGCGCAAGCCGCCTGCGAGCTGGTGCATGACGTTTCCGACCGGGCCCTTGTAAGGCACCTGACCCTCGATACCCTCCGGCACCAGCTTGAGCGTGTCCTTGATGTCCTGCTGGAAGTACCGATCGGCAGAGCCGCGCGCCATCGCTCCCACCGAGCCCATCCCGCGATAGGCCTTGTAGGAGCGGCCCTGCCACAAAAACACTTCGCCCGGCGTCTCGTCGGTGCCGGCCAGCAACGAGCCGACCATGGCGATGTCGGCGCCGGCGGCCAGAGCCTTGGCGAGGTCGCCGGAATATTTGATGCCGCCATCGGCAATCACGGGAATGTTGCCCTTCTTCGCGGCTTCCACCGCGTCCATGATCGCGGTGAGTTGCGGCACGCCGACACCGGCGACGATGCGCGTGGTGCAGATCGAGCCCGGACCAATGCCGACCTTGATCGCGTCCGCGCCGGCATCGATCAGCGCCTGCGCACCCTCTTGCGTAGCGATATTGCCGGCGATGACCTGCACGGCGTTGGAGAGCCGCTTGATGCGGTTGACGGCCTCCAGCACCCGCGAGGAATGACCGTGCGCGGTGTCCACCACGATCAGATCGACGCCGGCATCGATCAGCTGCTCGGTGCGATCGAAGCCGCCTTCGCCGACGGTGGTCGCGGCTGCGACACGCAAACGCCCCTGCGCGTCCTTGCACGCCAGCGGATGCGCGACCGCCTTTTCCATGTCCTTGACCGTGATCAAACCGACGCAACGGTACTGATCGTCGACCACCAGCAATTTCTCGATCCGGTATTTGTGCAGCATCCGCTTGGCTTCGTCCTGGTTGACGCCTTCGCGTACCGTCACGAGATTTTCATGCGTCATCAATTCGCTGATTTTCTGGTTTGGATCGGTGGCAAAGCGGACATCGCGGTTGGTGAGAATGCCGACCAGCTTGCCCGGCACGCCCTTGGCTCCGCCGGTCACCACCGGGATGCCGGAGAAACCGTGATCCTTCATCAGCGCCATCGCGTCCGACAGCATCGCGTCGGGACCGATGGTCAAGGGATTGACCACCATTCCGGATTCATACTTCTTGACCTGCCGCACCTGCGCGGCCTGGCCTTCGGCGTCAAAGTTGCGGTGGATCACGCCGATGCCGCCCGACTGCGCCATGGCGATCGCCATTCGTGCTTCGGTGACGGTATCCATCGCGGAGGCGATTATTGGAATGTTGAGCGGAATGGCGCGGGTGACGTGGGAGCGGATATCGGCCTCCGAGGGCAGGATATCCGAGAGGCCGGGTTTCAGAAGCACGTCGTCGAACGTGTAGGCTTCGCGAATCCCCTGAATTCCCTGCACAACAGCCATTGCCAACTCCATTCGGCGGCCCGTTCGCCGCGATACACCTGGGGGATGAACGCCTCCTGCGGCGACGCCTATGGCATCGCCGTCGAATCGCCCATCGGTAGGGTTGGCGGTGGTCGATAGCATGGAGGGCCGGCGAATCAAAGCGTTTGCCAGCCATGCACAGGCTTTTCGCAAGCCAGGCCCGCGTACCCGGCTTCAGCGCGGATAACCCGGCGGCGGGCCGTGCTGGCGGATCGCCTCCACCACCTCGCGATGCCGGCGTTCTTCCCGTTTCATATGAACCGCGATCACCGCATGCGCCGACGGCACCAGCAGCAGGACGTGAAAAAACAGCCCGAAAATCACGCAAAAGACGATCAAGACCAGGTTGAAAATCGCTGCAAAAGGCTGCCCGTTCAGGAGCAGCCCGAGCGGCGGCAACAAAACGGCGAGGACATAGATCATCGTCTGACCTCCGGCGGCGGCGGTACGCAGGATTTAGGTGGTATTCGAGGTTCCGCAATAGCCTGTGCGGCTGGGGGGTGATACAGCCCTGCTCCCGCTTCTTTCCACCCCTCTTCCGCCTGATCTCCATGAACAAAGAACGCCTGATCCCGCTCATCGTGGCCACCGCCCTGTTTATGGAAAACATGGATTCGACTGTCATTTCGACCTCGCTGCCGGCGATCGCGGCAGATATCGGCACCAGCCCGCTGACGCTCAAGCTCGCCATCACCTCGTATCTGCTGTCACTGGCGGTATTCATTCCGGCGAGCGGCTGGACCGCCGATCGCTTCGGCGCCCGCATGGTGTTTTCGATCGCCATCGGCGTTTTCATGATCGGCTCGATTGGTTGCGCGCTGTCCTCCTCCGTCACCCATTTCGTGATCGCGCGCATCCTGCAAGGCGTCGGGGGCGCGATGATGACGCCGGTCGGACGGCTGGTGCTGCTGCGCTCGATCGACAAACGCGCGCTGGTGAACGCGATGGCCTGGGTCACGGTGCCGGCGCTGGTCGGCCCGGTGATCGGTCCGCCGCTCGGCGGATTCATCACCACCTATTTCTCCTGGCATTGGATTTTCCTGATCAATATTCCGATCGGCCTGCTCGGCATCTTCATGGCGCTGCGCTTCATCGACCCCATCCGCAGCGAGGACCCGGAGCGCTTCGATCTTTACGGACTGATGCTGGCCGGGATCGGGCTTGGCGGCATCGCGTTCGGGCTTTCGATCGCCGGCCTCAATCTGGTGCCATGGACCATTGTCATCGCGCTGATCGCGATCGGATCGATTTCGATGACGCTCTATGTCATGCACGCCAGGCGAACCGGATCGCCGGTGCTGGATTTTTCGCTGCTGCGGCTGTCGACGATGCGCGCCAGCATCATCGGCGGCTTTCTGTTTCGCCTCGGCATCGGCGCGCTGCCGTTTCTGCTGCCGCTGTTGATGCAGGTCGGATTCGGCCTGTCGCCGTTCCGGTCCGGGCTGGTGACGTTTGCCTCCGCGGTCGGCGCCATGGGCATGAAGACGCTGGCGGCCCGCATCATCAGGACTTTCGGTTTTCGCAATATCATGGTGATCAATGCGCTCGTGAGTTCGGCCTTTCTCGCCGCCTGCGCGCTGTTCACCGCCGCAACGCCGTTGCTCCTGATCATGATCATTCTGGTGGTCGGCGGCTTCTTCCGCTCGCTGCAGTTCACCGCCATCAACACCGTCGCCTATGCCGAGGTCGAACCGGCGCGGATGAGCCGGGCTACCACGCTGGTGAGCGTCAACCAGCAACTGGCGATTTCGGCCGGCGTCGCGGTCGGGGCGTTCTCGGTGGAATCCACCATGGTGTTGCGTCATGTCACTGAACTGACCGCGGCGGAGTTTGCGCCGGCGTTCATCGTGGTGGCGATCATCTCGGCGATTTCGACCTGCTTCTTCTACCAAATGCCCGACGATGCCGGGCACGAAATCTCCGGCCGCAAGGCGGTCGAGATTTCCAGCCGCAAGGAGGTAGCGAAGGCTGCGGCGAAGGCCGCCAGCGAAACCACCGAAGACGCGCGGGATCAGCGGCTGGGATAGAATCACAAACTGACTTCTCCCCGTCATTGCGAGGAGCGAAGCGACGAAGCAATCCATGTCGCCGCAAAACGAAGCTGGATTGCTTCGCTTCGCTCGCAATGACGATTTCCTAGGCTGGCGCCTTCGACCCACCCCGAAATCCCATTGCCAGCACGTAGCGCTCGGAAGAATCTTTCCGGCTCGATGCCGGCTTGACGTGCTTGACAGAGGCAAAATCGTGCTTGAGTTGCGTCATCAAGGTCGCGTCGGCGCCGCTTTGAAAGACCTTGGCAACAAACGTTCCGCCTGTTTTGAGCACGTCGGAAGCAAACGCGGCAGCGCCTTCCACCAGGCCGAGGATGCGCAGCTGGTCGGTCTTGCGGTGGCCGGTGGTGTTGGCGGCCATGTCGGACAACACCACATCGGCGCGGCCGCCCATCATCTTCAGCAACTTATCCGGCGCATCTTCGCTTAGAAAATCAAGCCGCGCAAAGCTGACGCCCGGTATCTCCGGCATCTCCAGAATATCGATGGCGACGACCTTGCCCTTGCCGTCGGCCGCGCCGACACGTTTGGCCGCGATCTGGCTCCAGCCTCCGGGCGCAGCCCCTAGATCGACCACCGTGATGCCGGATTTGAGAAAATGGTACTTGTCGTCGATTTCGATCAGCTTGTAGGCCGCGCGCGAGCGCAAGCCATCCCGTTTGGCCTGCGCCACATAGGGATCGTTGAGCTGCCGCTCCAGCCAGAGTTTTGATGACAGCTTAAGCCTGCCGCCGCTCTTGACGGTGACCCGCAGCCGTCCGGTGGTGTCTTTCGCCATAATCCAGGGCTCTAGCACATCGCGGGCCGATGCGCCTATCGGCATCCGCTGAGCGCACCGTCCTCGCGCATCATCTCGACCAGCATCCCCTCGCGCAGGCCGCGATCGGCGACGCGCAACCGCGGCAGCGGAAATGCATTGCGGATCGCGTCGAGAATGGCACAGCCCGCCAGCACCAGATCGGCGCGCTCGAAGCTGATGCAATTGTTGTTGGCGCGCTCCTGATAGCTCATGCCGAGCAGGCGCGCGATGGTCGCGGTGATATCCGCATCACTCATCCAGACGCCGTCGATGCGGCGGCGATCGTATCGCACCAGGTTGAGATGGACCCCGGCCAGCGTTGTCACCGTGCCGGAGGTGCCGAGCAGGTGCATATCCCGCAAGTCGTCGCCATGCTCGGTCGCGAACGGGGCGATGTATTGCGCGACCTCCTGCACCATCAGTGCATAGGATTGCGGCGTCACGTCCCTGCCACCGAAATGCTCGGCCAATGTGACGACGCCAAGCGGGATCGACATCCATGCCTTGATAACAGGCACGGCGTTTTGCACGTCCGGATCGCGCTCGATCCGAACCAGTTCCGTCGAGCCGCCGCCGATGTCGAACAAGATGGCGCCCCGCCCGCGCGGATCGAGCAGCGGCGAGCAGCCGATCACGGCGAGCGTCGCTTCGGTCTCGCGATCGATCACTTCCAGCCGGATGCCGGTCTCGGCGGCAACCCGATCCCGAAAACCGTCGGCGTTCGATGCCGCGCGGCAGGCTTCGGTTGCGATCAGCCGCAGGCGCCCGGCTTTCTTGGACTGGATCTTGTCGCGGCAAATGCTCAAGGCGGCGATGGCGCGTTCGATCGCGGCGTCGCTGATACAGCCCGTCGCCGAGATTCCCTCTCCCAGCCGGATGATCCGCGAGAACGAATCGACCACGCGAAATCCGTCGCCGGTCGGACAGGCGATCAGCAGGCGGCAATTGTTGGTGCCAAGGTCCAGCGCGGCGTAGACGCCGGTTCCCGGCGCGGCCACGACCGGTCCCTGCAGGCCGCCGAGCGGCCTTTGGCCGTCCCCACGACGCGGCCTCTGGCCATCGTCCCCGCGCGGCCCAAAGCCATCGCGAAGCCGCGTGTCATCGTTCATTCAAAATGTCTTTCAGCGGCCAGCTCAGGCCGACGAGGAATTTCCGTTCACGGAAACTTTAGCAGTGCCGAGCGTTGGCGCAACAGCCGTTCACATGGGACCATGCCCAATCAGGCGTTGTCGTTCGGATATCGGTGCGTTATCTCAGGGGAAGCCGCCAAATCACGCAAAAAACAAGCAATTTCAAGGATTTTCCGATGCAGGATCATACGTCTCCGTCTTCTCTGGAAAACGCTATCGCACTGCAAAAATTCGGCGTCGGGCAGCCGGTCCGCCGCAAGGAAGACGACACGCTGGTACGCGGCAAGGGCAAATACACCGACGATTTCAATCTGCCCGGCCAGGCCTATGCGTGGATCGTGCGCTCCAGCCATGCCCACGGCATCATCCGCGGCATCGACACGGCGGCCGCCAAGGCCATGCCGGGCGTGCTCGGCGTCTGGACCGGCGCCGACCTCACTGCTGCCAATTACGGCCCCTACACCTGCGGCCTGCCGCTGAAGAGCCGCGATGGCACGCCGCTGTTGCAGACCAATCGCACCGCGCTGATGACCGACAAGGTGCGCTATGTCGGCGATCCCGTTGCCTTCGTGGTGGCCGAGACGCTGGCGCAGGCGCGCGACGCCGGCGAAGCCGTGGTGGTCGATATCGACCCGTTGCCATCAGTCACCAGCGCCGAGCAGGCTGCAAAACCCGGTGCACCGCAGCTCTACGATCACATCCCCAACAATGTGGCGCTGGATTATCACTATGGCGATACCGCCAAGGTCGAAGCCGCCTTTGCCGGTGCAGCGCACGTCACAAAACTCGATATCGTCAACACCCGCGTCGCCGTGGTGGCGATGGAACCGCGCGCCGCACTCGCCTCCTACGACAAGACAAGTGAGCGCTACACGATTCAGGTTCCGACCCAGGGCGTCGCAGGCAATCGCATGAACCTCGCCAAGAACATTTTGAAAGTTCCGAACGAAAAGGTTCATCTGCTGACCCCCAATGTCGGCGGCTCCTTTGGCATGAAGAACATCAACTACCCCGAATATCTTTGTATCCTGCATGCGGCGAAGACGCTGGGCCGTCCGGTGAAATGGACCGACGAGCGATCGACCAGCTTCCTGTCCGACAGCCATGGCCGCGCGGGACAGATTCACGGCGAGCTTGCGCTGGACAGCGAAGGCAAGTTCCTCGCGGTCAAAATCTCGGGCTACGGCAATCTCGGCGCCTATATCACCGGCGTCGCGCCGAGTCCGCTATCTCTCAACGTCGGCAAGAACCTCGCCAGCGTCTATCGCACGCCGCTGATGAGCGTCGACATCAAGACCGTCTTGACCAACACCACGCTGATGGGCGCCTATCGCGGCGCCGGACGCCCCGAGGCCAACTATTACATGGAGCGCCTGATCGATCGCGCCGCCGACGAGATGGGCATCAACCGGTTGACGATGCGCAAGCGCAATTTCATCAAGTCCGCGCAGATGCCGTTCGCGGCGTCGTCCGGCGTCACCTATGACAGCGGCGATTTCCAGGGCGTGTTCAACAAGGCGCTCGAGATTTCCGATCAGGCTAATTTCGCCAAGCGCAAGAAAGAGAGTCGCAAGCGCGGCAAGCTGCGCGGCATTGCCATCGGCTCCTATCTCGAGGTCACCGCCCCTCCCGGCGTCGAACTCGGCAAGATCCTGTTCGAGGATGACGGCTCGGTCCGGCTGATCACCGGCACGCTCGACTATGGTCAGGGGCATGCCACGCCGTTCTCGCAGGTTCTGTCAGCACAACTCGGCGTCCCCTTCGAAAGCATAAAACTCGAGCAGGGCGACAGCGACCTCGTGCATACCGGCAGCGGCACCGGCGGTTCGCGCTCCATCACCGCCAGCGGGATGGCGATCGTGGAGGCCTCAAAACTCGTCATCGAGAAGGGCAAGCGCGCAGCCGCCCATCTGATGGAAGCCTCGGAAAGCGACATCGAATTCGGCAATGGCCGTTTCACTATCGCCGGCACCGACCGCAGCATCGACATTATCGAACTGGCGCGCCGCCTTCGCGAAGGCAAGATGCCGGAGGGCGTGCCGACCTCGCTCGACGTCGACCATACCACCGAAGCTGTGCCGTCGACCTTCCCCAATGGCTGCCACGTCGCCGAAGTCGAGATCGACCCCGAAACCGGGATCGTGCAGATCGTGCGCTATACCGGCGTCAACGACTTCGGCACCATCGTCAATCCGCTGCTGGTCGCCGGCCAGATGCACGGCGGCGTCGCGCAAGGCATCGGACAGGCGCTGATGGAAGAAGTCAGCTACGACGCAAGCGGCCAGCCGATCACCGGATCGTTCATGGACTACGCGATGCCGCGCGCCGAAGATATTCCAATGATGGAGGTCGGAGATCATCCGGTGCCGGCCAAATCCAATCCGCTGGGCACCAAGGGCTGCGGCGAAGCCGGCTGCGCCGGCAGCCTCTCCACCATCGTCAACGCGGTGCTCGATGCGCTGTCGGAATACGGCATCACGCATATCGACATGCCGCTGACCCCCGAGCGGGTCTGGCGCGCGATCAGGGATGCGAAGAAGAAGGCGGCGTGAGGGTAGTCATTGCGCGAGGTCTCTGTACCTCTCCCAGCAAGCGGCGCGAGGTTAAGAGCCCTACGCCGGCGACCTGAGGCTTGCCAGCTTCCATAACAGGAAGCGCGAAGCAAACTAAGTCAACCGTTTCAACGCACGCTCAAGCATCTCCAGCCGGTCTTGGCCCCAGAATATCTCGCCCGAAGGCAGCACGAAGCTCGGCGCCCCGAAGACGCCCGCCGTCAGCGCCTCCTGTGTGAACCGTTCATGCAGCGCGTCGAGTTCGGCATCGGAAGGGCCGCCGGCGCGCAGTTCCGCGGCATCGAGGCCGGCCCGCTGAGCGGCTGATGAAACGGTGGCGGGATCCGCGAGCGTTTCCTCACGCTCCCACACTGCACGCCCCAGCTCCAGCGACAGTTTGTGGGCATCCTTGCCTTGCAGCTTGGCCGCGATCACCAGGCGCGTCGCCGCGGTGTCGTCGCAAGGGAAATATCTCGGCTCGAGGTTGATCGGAATGTCGCGCACCTCGCGCCAACGCTTCAATTCCATCATGCGGTAGGCGCGCCGCTGCGGCGAACGTTTTGGCAGCGGCAGCCCGCCGGTTTGCTCGAATATGGGCCCGAACTTGCAGGGCTTGATATTGACCGTCATGTTGTTTCGCCCGGCGATCTCGGCGAATAGCGCGCTGCCGAGATAGGTCCAGGGCGAATTCAGCGTCATGTAGTAGTCGATGGTGACGGTCATAATGCGGGTTCTCCAATGGCCTGACGTGCAGCCGCCCGGCACGAGGACGGGCTCTACGCTTGTGTGCGGTGTTGGATCGCCAAGCCGCTACGCCGCCGCTTGCTCGCGCGGCTGATAGATCGCGATGTGCTGGCAATGCGCCACCGGCGTGCGACCATTGGCGACGACCAGCGCGTCGAGTTCGACGAAGCGGTGGCCCTTCTTTTCATAATTGCCGGTGACTTTTGCACGCGCCGTCAGCTCGTCGCCGCTGCGAGCGGCGTTGAGAAGCTGCATCCGGCTGCCGACATGAATCCACGGCCCGAGGATGGCGTTATCGACCAGCACCTTGTTCATGACCCGCTGCAGCAGGCCCGGATGACCAAGCCCTTCGCTGGCGTAAATCGGATCTCGCTCGCGCACATCCGCCAGATATTCTAATGCCGCCTCGCCGGCCCATGTGCGCGGCACCGTGCCAAGCCACTTGCCGAGTTCATATGATGTCGCATTCACCGGCCTTCGCTCGGTCACCGCGGCGGTTTCAATGAAATCCGAAATCGAAAGCGTCGGCGCGGACGCCGGCAGCGAGGCGCTCCCGGTCGCACAGGGCTGGCCGCGGCTTTCGACCTCAATCGAAAGCACGCCATCGCTCTCCTCGCCGGTCATGTCAGCCGTTTCGCCGTCATAAACCGGCTTGACGAAGCGTGCTTCGATCAGCCCACGCTCCAGAAACGCGCGGCCCCATTTCGCAACCGGCAGGTGCAGCATATAGGCCATGACGTCGACGCCCGGCACCAGCCCGCCGCTGAATCCGAACCGGCGCGCCACCGTGTCGTCGTGCATCTTGTTTTCGGAGAGTTTCGCGGTGTTGTAGGCCTGGACCCGGTAAGTTTCGAGCTGGCTTGTCATGTCTTGGTTTTCCCTGATTTTCGCCGTCTTTCCCACGGGTAATCGTACGCAAAGCAAACGCCGTGGCAAGCATGCTCCGATCCGTGTTTTGCTCGCAATTCCGCTGCCGATGGGCTACCACGCGCATCTTGAGAGCGCCGCCTGGGCTCCCTAGCTAAATCCCCAACCGATGACGCCAATTTTGAACACCACCCGCATCTATGTCGACGCCGATGCCTGCCCGGTCAAAGACGAAATCTACCGCGTCGCCGCCAGGCATGGCCTGCCGGTCAGCGTGGTCGCCGGTAATTTCATTCGGGTGCCGCAGGATGCGCTGATCGAACGCATTGCTGCGGGTTCCGGGATGGACGCTGCCGACGATTGGATTGCGGAACGCGCAGGCAAAGGCGATATCGTTGTCACCTCCGACATCCCGCTGGCGAGCCGCTGCGTCAAGGCCGGCTGCGAGGTGATCGCGCCGAACGGCAAGCCGTTTACGGAACAATCGATCGGCATGACGCTGGCGGTTCGCAACCTGATGACCGATTTGCGTTCATCCGGCGAGGTAACCGGCGGTCCCAAATCCTTTGCACCGCGCGATCGCTCGGCGTTTCTATCGGCACTCGATCAGACCATCCGCCGCATCCAGCGCGAACGAGCGAACCAGCCCGTCCAAAAACAGAGTTGAATTGAAAAGCCATGGCGCCTCCGCTGATCCAGTTGAAAGACATCGCGCTGACCTTCGGCGGCACGCCGCTATTGTCGGGCATCGAACTGTCGGTGTCATCGGCCGAGCGCGTCTGTTTGATCGGTCGCAACGGCTCCGGCAAATCGACGCTGCTGAAGATCGCGGCCGGCCTCGTCGAACCCGACAGCGGCAGTCGATTCGTGCAACCCGGCTCGACCATCCGTTATCTGCCGCAGGAGCCGGATTTTGCGGGCTTCGCAACCACGCTGGCCTATGTCGAGGCTGGCCTCGGCCCCGGCGACGACCATTATCAGGCCAGCTATGTGCTGGAGCAGCTCGGGCTTCGCGGTGATGAAGATCCCGCAAATATCTCCGGCGGCGAAGCCCGCCGCGCGGCGCTGGCGCGCGTGCTGGCGCCCTCGCCCGATATTCTGTTGCTGGACGAGCCGACCAACCATCTCGATCTCACCACCATCGAATGGCTGGAAAGCGAGCTCGACAGCCGCCGCAGCGCGCTTGTGATCATCAGCCATGACCGCCGTTTCCTGTCCAACCTGTCGCGCTCTACCGCCTGGCTCGACCGCGGTCAGATCAGGCAGATCGACCGCGGCTTTGGCGCGTTCGAGGCCTGGCGCGACGAGGTGCTGGCCGAGGAAGAGCGCGACCAGCACAAGCTCGACCGCAAGATCGTCAACGAGGAGCACTGGCTGCGCTACGGCGTTTCCGGCCGCCGCAAGCGCAACGTCAAGCGGCTCGGCAATCTCTACGCGCTGCGCGACCAGCGCCGGAACTATCGCGGCGCCACCGGAGACGCCAACCTCGCCGCCGCCGAAGCTGACAAATCCGGCAAGCTGGTCATCGAAGCCAGGAACATCGGCAGGTCATTTGGGACGCGCAAGATCGTCGACGGCTTCTCGATCCGCGTGCAGCGCGGCGACCGCATCGGCATTGTCGGGCCGAACGGCGTCGGCAAGACCACGCTGATCGACATGTTGACCGGCGCGCAGCCGCCGGACAGCGGCACCATTCGGTTCGGCGCCAATATCGAGATGGCGACGCTAGACCAGCATCGCGAAAGCCTCGATCCAAAATCTACGCTGGCCGACGCCCTGACCGGCGGCGGCAGTGACAATGTGATGGTCGGCGGCAAGCCGAAGCACGTGGTCAGCTATATGAAGGATTTTCTGTTCGCGCAGGAACAGATGCGTACGCCGTTAGAGGTTCTGTCGGGCGGCGAGCGCGGCCGGCTGATGCTGGCGCGCGCGCTGGCGAAGCCCTCCAACCTGCTGGTGCTGGACGAGCCGACCAACGATCTCGATCTCGAAACCCTCGACGTGCTGGAGGAAATGCTCGGCGATTACGAGGGCACGGTGATCCTGATCAGCCACGACCGCGATTTTCTCGATCGGGTGGTCACTTCCGTGATCGCGCCGGAAGGAGATGGCCGCTGGATCGAATATGCCGGCGGCTATACCGACATGCTGGCGCAGCGCGGCGCAGACTTGAAGCGCGAGGCGGTGAAGGCTACTACGGTCGAACGAGAAAAGGCGGCGACGGGCAGCGCGCCTTCGGGCACATCGAAGCGCCGGCTCAACTTCAACGAAAAGCACGCGCTGGAGACGCTGCCCAGGACGATCGCGAAACTGCAGGCCGAAATAGCCAAACAGCAGCGGCATCTTAACGATCCCAATCTGTTCCAGAAGGATCGCAAGAAGTTCGATGCCGCCTCTGACGCGCTTGCAAAAGCGCAAAAGCAATTGCAGGAGGCAGAGGACAAATGGTTGGAACTTGAAGTGCTGCGCGAAGAGATTGAGCAGGCCTGACCCATGACCACACCATCCTTCGAGGCTCGCCGAAAACGGCTCGCACCTCAGGATGACGCTTTGCCTGTTGCCGTCACCCTGAGGTGCGCGCACTTTCTTGCGCGCCTCGAAGGGCGACGGCACAACTGGAGTTTATGTCGATGACCACACCGCTTGCCGCCAAGATCGCCCGCGACTACGGCACGCCCGCCGCCGTCATCGACATGGACCGCGTCGAGCGCAACATCGCGCGGATCCAGGCCGCCTGCGACGCCGCCGGCGTCGCCAACCGCCCGCATATCAAGACCCACAAGAGCCCGATGCTGGCGAAGCTTCAGATTACCGCCGGCGCCAAAGGCATCACCTGCCAGAAGATCGGCGAAGCCGAAGTGATGGCGGAGGCGGGCATCGACGACATCCTGATCAGCTACAATCTGATCGGCGAGGAGAAAATGGCCCGGCTCGGCGCGCTGCAGGCCAACGCCGATATGACGGTCGCCGTCGACAATTCGGTCGTGGTCGCGGGCCTGCCGCAGGCGGCGGCGATTTCGGGGCGACCGCTCTCGGTCGTGGTCGAGTGCGACACCGGGCGCAAGCGGGCGGGCGTCGAAACCCCCGCGGAAGCCATTGCGCTGGCGCGCGAGATCGCGGCGTCCAAGGGGCTGACCTTTGCCGGCTTCATGCTGTACCCAACCGAAACCGGCTGGGCCGAGGCGCAGAAGTTTTATGACGAAGCCCTGGCCGGCGTGCGCGCGCACGGGCTGGAAGCGGCGATGGTGTCGACCGGCGGCACGCCGAATCTAAAAAATGTCGGCAAGCTCAAGGGCGCCACCGAGCATCGTCCGGGCACCTATATCTATAATGACCGGATGCAAGTCGCAGCCGGCGTCGCCAGCTGGGACGATTGTGCGCTGAACATCTATTCAACTGTCGTCAGCCGCGCCGGTCCGGATCGCGGCATCCTCGATGCCGGCTCGAAGACGCTGACCTCGGACACCGGCGGCGGGCTCGACGGCCACGGCCTGATCCTGGAGCATCCCGAAGCCCGGATCGCGCGCTTCGCCGAGGAGCACGGCTTTCTTGACCTGACCCGCAGCAACACCCGGCCCAATGTCGGCGAAG
>Ga0207657_10003266_pt1 | contig 17353 bp, 11 predicted proteins | sample KBSC33metaG_FD_184316 | JGI IMG/M metagenome (GOLD analysis project Ga0207657, IMG submission 184316) | Corn rhizosphere microbial communities from Kellogg Biological Station, Michigan, USA - KBS C3-3 metaG (SPAdes) (version 2) | ecosystem: Host-associated > Plants > Roots > Rhizosphere > Soil ... | reverse complement strand
GCACGGTGGCCGTCGTCGTGCCGTCACCGGCGACGTCGGACGTCTTCGACGCGACTTCCTTCACCATCTGCGCGCCCATGTTCTCGAACTTGTCCTTGAACTCGATTTCCTTCGCGACGGATACGCCGTCCTTGGTGATCGTCGGCGCGCCGTAGCTGCGCTCGAGGACGACGTTGCGGCCCTTGGGGCCGAGCGTGATCTTGACGGCATTGGCGAGGACGTTCACGCCATTCACCATCTTGTTGCGTACGTTTTCGCCGAAGCGAACGTCTTTGGCTGCCATGGGTCGTTTCTCCTGATGCTTCTGTTCGGGGGTGGTCAGTCGACGATGCCGATGACGTCGTCTTCGCGCATGTGCAGCAGATCCTGGCCTTCGAGCTTGAATTCCTGCCCGGAGTACTTGCCGAAGAGGACGCGAGCGCCCGCCTTGACTCCCATCGGGATCAGCTTGCCGCTGTCGTCGGTCTTGCCGGGTCCGGCGTAGACGACTTCACCCATCGACGGCTTTTCGGCCGCGGTATCGGGGATGACGATGCCGCCTGACGTCTTGCGCTCCTCTTCGAGCCGCTTGACGATGATCCGGTCGTGCAGGGGACGCAGTTTCATATCTCGACTCACTTCCAATTCGTGGGGTGGCAGCGAACGGTTCGCTGCGGGGCGGATTGCCCCCGGGGTGGCCGCAACTTGCTTCAGCGGCCAAGAGAAATACGAAGGGGATGGTGCTGCCGGCGGTGCAACGGCACCAACCGCTGATATATGGGCGCGCGGCAACAGGATTGCAAGGCCTGCGCTAGCTCAATTCCCTTATTGCGCTCTTTATCGCGGCGTCGACGAGCTGGCGGTCGCCGTCGCTCGTCCCCATGACCGTGTCCCACGTCAGCCGTACGTACGCCGATCGGTTGGTAGTTTTCAACACCAGCGTCTGCAAACCCCGTTGCTGGCCGAAAGCGTAGTCGGTGGCATGGCCGAGCAGATCGTGCACGCCCGCCTCCCAGACGCCGGTCTGGACGGCATCGACGATTGCGGCCATGCGGCGCTGGAACTCCCGGGTCACGTCGAGCGTGACCGGGCCCTTGTCGCTTGTCGGTGAGGCACCCATGGTTCCATTATGATAGACGAGACTTCGGGTTCGCATGTGCACTTGCACACGCAGGAAACAATGAGATCGGATATCGACGCGCACACTGCCGCACCGCTGGAGCTTACCGGCTTTGCATCGCGCCTGGTTGACCGCGGGTTGAAGGGGCTCGGGGTAGCCGAGCAGGTCGATGCGTTTTGCCGTGACCTCTTCGACACCGGGTTCCGCGCAAGCCGCTTCAACATGTCCATCGGCACGCTGCATCCGCGTCATGGCGCGCAGAGTTACGTATGGCGCCCGGACGGGATCGCCACCGAGCTGCATCCGCGACGGCGCAACGCCGAGGAGGACGAGGCGTACCAGCGCAGTCCGATCCACCACCTGCGCACGACGGGAGATTCGGCACTGCGCCGTCGCCTCGACGTCGTGCATCCCGACGACTTCCCGATCCTCGTCGATCTGCGCGAGGAAGGGATGACCGATTACGCGGCGACCCTCGTGCGTTTCAGCGAGGCATCGGAGGGCGAACCGCGCGTCGACAAGGTTCGTGCGGCGTTCGATCGTCCCGACCCATTGCAGGGAATATTCTTTTCCTGCGCCACCGACGACCCGTCCGGCTTCAACGACGAGCACCTGCACCAGGTGAACGACCTCCTGCCGTTTCTCGCGCTCGGCGTCAAATCGCGCTCGACGTTCGATGTCGCGCAAACGCTGCTCGAAACCTACCTCGGTCCCGACGCCGGGTCGCGCGTGCTGACCGGTGAGATCGACCGCAACTCGGTGCGCAACATCCAGGCCGTCATCTGGCTTTGCGACCTGCGCGGGTTCTCGCGCACCGCAAGCCGCGTGACGCAGGACGAGCTCATCGAGCTGCTCGACGTCTATCTCGAAGTCATGGCGCGTCCGGTGCTGAACAACCGCGGCCAGATCCTCAAGTTCATGGGCGACGGTTTTCTCGCGACGTTCGATCTCGCAAAACGCAGCCGCGAAGCGGTTTGCGCAGACGCGGTCAATGCGGCCGAGCAGCTTCTCGACACGCTGCCGGCGCTCAACTCGCAGCGTCGCGCGAGCAGCAAGACGACGCTCGATCTCGGCGTTGCCATCCACATCGGCGAAGTGCTGTACGGCAACATCGGGACCCGCGAGCGGCTCGACTTCACCGTCGTCGGCTCGGCGGTGAACGAGGTGAGCCGCATGGAGGGACTGTGCCGGCCGCTCGGGCGCAACGTGCTGGTGTCGCGCACGGTCGCCGAAGCGGCCGCCGCGTCGCGCCGCAAATTGCTTTCCCTCGGCGTGCATGCATTGCGCGGAATCCGCGAACCGCAGGAGCTCTTCACGATTGCCGATGCGTGACTTGCGGGTTGTGCCAGCCGCCGAACGGCGCAACCATCGCATCGGCTTCCACCGGTCCCCACGTGCCTGGCGAGTACGCGTGCACCGGGGTGCGCATGGCAAGGACGGGATCGACGATGCGCCACGCCTCCTCGACTGCATCCTCGCGGGCGAAGAGCGTTGCATCGCCCTTCATTGCATCGCCGATCAACCGCTCGTAGGCGCCCGCGCTGGCATCGCGCGCATTGCAGACGTAGAGCTCCACCGGCTCGCCCAGCATCGCCGCTCCGGGTCGCTTCGATAGCGTCCCCATCGCAATCGACACCTGGTCGGGACCGAGCCTGAAGCGCAGGTAGTTGGGGTTGCGCAGCGCCGCGTCGTCGAACACGCGCTGCGGCGGGCGGCGCAACCGCACGTTGACTTCGGTTGCGGTGAGCGGCAGCCGCTTTCCCGTGCGGATGAAGAACGGCACGTCTTCCCAGCGCCACGAGTCGAGATGGATGCGCATTGCCGCGTACGTCTCGACCTGCGAACCGGGAGCCACGCCCGGCTCCTCGAGATATCCGGCGTATTGCCCGCGCACGAGGCTTGCATCGCCGAGCGAGCGTATCGATCGGAGCACCTTGACCTTCTCGTCGCGCAGCGACTCGCTGTCGTTGCCGACCGGCGGTTCCATCGCCAGATGCGCGACGACCTGCAGCAGATGGTTCTGCACGACGTCGCGAACGGCACCGACCTCCTCGTAGAACTGTCCGCGCCCATGCACGCCGAAATCCTCGGCCATCGTGATCTGCACGTCGGCGACGTAGTTGCGATTCCAGATGGGCTCCAGGAACGCATTGGCGAACCTGAAGTACAACAGGTTCTGGACCGACTCCTTGCCGAGGTAGTGGTCGATGCGATAGATCGACGACTCGGCGAACACGTCGAGCAGGCTGCGGTTGAGCGAGCGTGCCGAAACGAGATCGCGCCCGAAGGGCTTCTCGACGATGATTCGCGTGCCCTCGCCGGTATGAAGCCGCGCGAGTCCCGCGGCCACCGTCCCGAACATGCTCGGCGCGATCGCGAGGTAGTGAAGCGGCGCCACCGCCTTGCCCAGCGCACCGCGGAGCCGCTCGAAGGTTTCGGGCGCCCGATAGTCGCCATCGACGTATTGGAGCAGGCCGCAGAGCTTGCTGCAGTCCTGCGCTTCGGTGCCGTACGTGCGCAGGCTGTCGCGCACGTATCCGCGCAAGCCGTCGATGCCCCACGGACGCCGTGCGACGCCGATGATCGGGACGTCGAGCTGTCCCGTGCGCACCAGCGCCTGCAGCGCGGGGTAAATTTTTTTCGCCGCGAGATCGCCGGTGGCGCCGAACAGCACGAACGCGTCGCAGTGTCGATGGCTCATGGCGCCGAAGTATGCTGCACGCGGATGCGATAGTCGCGGCCTTCCCAGCGATTTGCGCCCGGCCAGAAAAACGTCAGGTCGATCCACTGGTCCGCTTCCAGATGCGCGAGCGGGATGTCGGCAACGTGGAGGCCGAGCCCGATGTCGCGCGTGGCGACTTCAGCCACCTGCAGCCAGCCGTCGACGCCGTAATGGACCACGGCGCGCTCGGAAAGACAGATGCGAAGACGCTGCCCGACGTCCATCGAGGCAACGGCGTAGCGCGGGGTCCAGACGACGGCGGCGGCTTCGGGGCGCCGGCCGCGGTAGCGTTCCCACACGGCGCGCGGACGATCGCACGGCGCACCGAGCGAGAGGCTCATCGCGAGCTTGACGAACTCCGCGTGTGCCCACACGAGCGGCATTGCGGAACCGGTTGGCTTGCCCGGAAACAGTCGCAGTTCGGGAATCGGTTCGCTGTCCCACACTTGTTCGGGCATCAGTCCGCTGCGCCCCGTCATCCTGGTCATCGATCGGAGGAACGGCAGCGGATCATCGCCCGCAAGCAGCGCGTAGTGGCCGCGTTCGCCGCCCAGCAGCGGCCACGCACGGCCCACGCCCGTGCCGTCGAATGCGCTGCCGTCGTGGTGCTCGCCATAGCCGTCGCCGGTGTACCGGTGCCATGCGGCACCCGTGGGCAGGTCGACCTTGAGCTGGTGATCGACGACCTTGATCGTGTCGACGACGAGCGGATCGTGCGCATCGCGCAGGCCGAAGCGCACGAGTTGCAGGAAATCCGTCGCAACCTGCACTTCGGCGGGAAGACCGGGATCGCATGCGTGATTCTTGATGGGCAGGATGCGGGCGAGCGGCCGATCGTCGAGCCCATCCGGCGGCGATGCGTTGCGCACGTAGTAAGCGTCGACCCCGACATTTCTCGCCAATGCCGTGCCGCGAACGCTTGTCCATTCCTCGATGCAGGCATTCCAGTAGTCGGCGACGTCGAGTGCGAGCGTACGCGCCGGCTCGTCGAGATACGCCGCACCGCTGACGAGCGCCGCCACGCACACGGCCAGCGTGAATGCGTTGATCCCGGCGTCCTCCTCCCAGCGATCCTGTGCACTCGCCGGGCCGGTGCGAATGATGAAGCCGAGCGCACGGCTTACCATGTCGCGCACCTCGATGCCGTCCAGCGATGCCTGATCGGCGAGCGCCGCGGCGAGCAGGACCGGAAACGCCGTCTCGTCGAGTTGCTCGCCCCGCCAGAACGGCTTTCCACCGAGCCACTGATTCTGTGACCAATCGCCGTCGGCGTGCTGTGTTGCGATCAGATAGCGAAGGACGTTCCTCGCTTCGTCGAATGCGCCGAGGGCCAGCAGGCCGCCCGCACTCTCCACGAGATCGCGCGGCCAGACGAGATGGTAGCCGCCGAGATCGCCGTGCGTATTGCCCCATGGGACGCTGAGGCTTGCGACCATGGCGCCGCGGTAAGTCTTGTCCTGATGCACGCGCAGCACCATCGCCGACGTCGTGATCGCGTCGTGCAGGTCGGCCGGCAGCGTCGAAGGCACATGCAGCGCCGACAACCAGCCCTGCCATTGCGCGACGTAACGATCGAAGACATCGGAAAAAGGCTGCAGCAGCGAGGCGACCGCCAGCGTCGCCGCCGCTTCGCGGCTCGTGCCGAGCCCGAGTGCAAGCGTCGCGCGCCGCGGCAGCTCGCCGATCAGCGCGACGTTGCCGGGGCCGGCGCTGTCGAATCGCCACGAAAGCGCGCCATTGCGCGCGAAATCCTGCCACCCGTCGCTCGCGCCGACATAACCCGCGCTCGCGGCACCCCATGCGTCGGCCTGTTGCGGATCGGCCGCGGCCAGCGCGAGCCCGAACGGACCTTGCTCCGCCCACAGCATCGTGCGCGCACCATGGCGGCCGATGCAGGCCGTATTGTCGCGTCCGCTGCCGCCGAGGTGCGGGGCCAGCAGCGCATACGGACGCAGCGTGGCATCGCCGCTCAACGCCACGTCGATCAGCACGACGTCGCGTTCCGGATCCGCGATGATTCGAAGGCAGAGCTCGAAGCGAGCGTGCGTATGCACGATCTCGGCGGCAGGAATACCGGGCCCGGGCAGCCGCAGCCGATACGAATCAAGGCGCTTGACTTCGACCCAGAATCCGTCGCCGTCGCCGACGATGAAGCCGAGATCGCGGATCTGCGGCATGTCGACGCGCGGATGGTAGACCTCGTTCAGGATGCCGTAGCCGACCGTGAACCACACGCGCCCGCCGCCAGGCGCGCAGCCGGTGATGTCCTTGGCGCTGCTCGTCCACGTGGGCGCAATGCCCGGCTCACCGAAAGCATGCATCGATTTCGTTCGTCGCCGTTGGCGGACCCGATTGCCGCCCTGCATCTTCGTCAGCAGTGCGCTGCAGGTCAACCGTACGTCGCAAAAATCCGACGATTCCTTGACACGCGCTCGCGCCAGCTGGTATTCGGCTACGGGCAAGCCAGGAGGGAGATTCCGAATGATGACAAGAACAAATGCGGCCACGGCAGCGTCCGGGCTTCTGCTCGCGCTGGTCCTCGCCATGCCGAGCGGTTCCGCGCGCGCACAAAATGCGCGCAGCTGCCTTGGCGACGTGGTGCCGCAACACGGGCTGCTTCGCGCCGAAGACGTGGCCGACACGCGCGCCGTGCTTCCTCCGCAGCAGGACGGCGCCGATCTCACCGTGACGACGCCCTGCATCGTGAAGGCCGGGACGTACAAGTTCCACGACGTTCACATCCTCGATCAGGGCCGCTTGATCTTCACCGATGCACGGATCGACTTCTGGGCCGCCAACATCCTCGTCGAGGACGGCGGCAGCCTCGTCGCAGGGTCGCCCCAGGCGCCGATCGGCACCGACGGCGGCGTCGTGACGATCCACTTGTGGGGTGCCGACCAGACCGGCAGCGATCCCAAAAAGCAGGGCATCGGCATTGCGTGCATCAGCGACAACGTCGGCCGGTGCGGCGTGCCCGACGAGATCTGGCAATCGAATGTCGACGCGATGGGCATGCCGGTACCCGTGAGCAAGGCGCGCAAGATCGCGTCCCTTGCCGCCGCAAAACAGTATCCGGGGGTCACCGACGATTACTTCTACGCGTACCAGCCGCTGACTTTCGACGGCGGATCGGACGCCACGCACCCGGTCGGCTATTTCGGCTACAAGGTGCTCGGCGTTTCGTACGGCGGCACGTTGCAGCTCTTCGGCAAGAAGGGCGCTACCTACGCAATACCCGAGTGCGGCGACGCGCCGACGACGAGCGGGACGAGCTGGGCGCGGCTCGATCGCTCGGCCGCGAAGGGCGCGAACACGCTGACCGTGGACCGACCGATGTCGCTGCAGGCGGGCGACCGGATCGTGGTCACCACGACCGACTATCTTCCCGGACACTCCGAGGAATTGACCGTCGCCACCGACGTGGCGTGCGGCACGACCATCGCGGTCAAGGAAGGCCTCGCGTATTCGCACTACGGTGCGCGCTTCCCGTTGACCGTGGTGCCGGCAGATGTGGGGCTCGATCCCAGACTGCGCGCCGCGGGCGCGGAGACGCGTGCCGCGGTGGGCGTGCTGACGCGAAGCATCCGCATTGTCTCGGCCGGCGATACGATGAACGACGACTTCCCCCCCGAGCCGCCCGCCGGTTCGACGACACCCGGCTACTACTTCGGCGGGCACGTGATCGTGCGCCAGGGGTTCAAGACGTTCCAGGTGCAGGGAGTCGAGTTCCACCAGATGGGCCAGGGTGGCAGGATCGGCCACTATCCGGTGCACTTCCATCATGCGCGGCGCACGCCGGCGAACACGTTCGTGCGCGACTCGTCGATCGACGACTCGATGACGCGCTGGATCGTGCTGCACGGCACGCAGGACGTGAAGCTGGATCGCAATGTCGGCTACAAGTCGATCGGCCACGGCTTCTACCTCGAGGACGGCACCGAGATAAACAATTCGCTTACGGCGAACCTGGGCGTCTTCGCGCGCGCCGCAGTCGACAACGTGCAGAACCCGCGCAAGGTGCCGGGCATCCTCGCGGCACCTGATCTGCACGCAACCACGGGCGAGGCCGTCCCTTACCGCTCCGATTACGACCATCCGACGATCTTCTGGATCATGAACGGCTGGAACGATTTCCGCGACAACATGGCCGTCGGTGCGGGCACCTGCGGCGTTTGCTACTGGCTGCTGCCCGCGGTCAACAGCACCATGTCGCGCGAGATGAAATGGTCGTCGTACGCGTCGATGCAAAGCACGCTCGACCGCGCAGGCATGGCGCCGCTGAAATCGTTCGTCGGCAACGGCTGCTCGGCCGCCATGACCTCGTTCCAGACGATCACCGCGACGGAAGCCTGCCAGGGCGTGGGGCCCGGTGATGCAGCGCCGCCGCATCCGCTCGACCTGCTGCCAGTCAAAAATCCGCTCGCGACGCCGAGCAAGCCGACGGCGGCGGCCGCCGACTACTATCCGAGCCTCGGTGACGGCGGGCACTTCCCGACCCAGTGCACCGGGGACGATTGCAGCAGCAGCCCGGTGCGCTGCAGCGCCGGCAACGCGGCCGCCTGCATGGTCACGATCCTCGATCACTACACGACGTCGTTCAATTGGGCGGCGTTCAACTTCGCGGCGATCTGGCTGCGTCCGCAGTGGTATCTCGTCACCGACAGCGTGATCACCGATTCGCAACAGGCGGGGCTCACGATCGTCACCGGCGGAGGCTACAGCGACTCGGACGTGATCCCCGGTCACTGGGCGCTGGTGCGCAAAAGCGTGTTCATCGGCAATACGCAGGACGACAACGCGTTCGCGTCGAACGGCGGTCCATTCAATCCCGGCGCGCTGCGATGCGCGGCAGACGCAAACGGCTCACGTCCCGGCAATTTCTGCCTGTCGATCGATGAAGGCGTATCACATCAGGTGAGCAACTTCGGCATGTACCAGCGCCTGTTCAGCGTGTACGACGGTCCCGCGTTCCAGGACTCTAACGCGTACCTGCACATCAAGACGCGCAAGATCGACGACTGCCAGCCGTTCGTCGACACCGTGAACAAGGCCGGGCGCTGCGATCCCTTCGATCTGAGCCCGGGCAAGCCGAGGCAAAGCGCGTGGCTCGCCGGATTCGTCTCCGGGCTGCCGAAGGCCGTGGGAGCCAGCGGCCCGTTCTGCTACATGCCGAACGCCGCCATCGGGTGGAAGCAGCCGAACGGCTTCTACTACCCGCCGGCGTTCCATTCGGCCAACCTGTTTTTCAACGACGTCGACATCCGGCACTTCGTCGTCTCGCCGCTGTTCGTCGAGGGCAGCTACGACGCCGACATAGCGAAGGTTGCCGACAAGTACTGCATCTGGAACAGCCAGCTGTTCACCGGGTTCGCCGGCAACGACCGCCAGACGGTGCTCAACGACGACGACGGCACGCTCACGGGGTACCGGAAGACGACGATCATCAACCAGGACGCATTTTTCGCGGCACCGGTCGACGCCACGCAATGCAATTCCGACGACACGTCGCGCACGAGTCCGTACGAGTACGTGACGACCGTGCTCTATCCGGCGTGCGTGCTGAACGGAACATGCGCGCGGCCGCCGGACGTCGCGCCGAAGCCGGTCGATCCGCACTGGAACGACGGCGACTGGAACCGCTCGTGCACCAGTGAAAAATGCTACGGGATACCGCTGTGGCGGCAGGACCTGATGCCCGTGGCGGACAAGGGTGCTCCGAAGAGCATCCGCATGATGGGACAGGAGACCGGGCAGCGCAGCTCGCTCACGGTCAACCACGGCACGTACTACTTCGACACGTCGGTTTCGAAGGAGACGCAGCTCAGCCAGGGCTGCACCACCACCGACCCCGCGAATCCCTGCGTGATCAACGTCTTCAAGCCCGGCCAGACCTACTACCTGTTCCTCATCTTCGCGAAAGCGACCACCGAGCAGACGTACCGTTTCTACGTGGGGGACGACACCGATTTCAACCCGGCGAGCATTGAGCTCGTGCAGGCGCAGATCGGCCAGAATCCGGTGAAGTACAAGACGATCGGTGCAATGCCGGCAGGCCGGGCCCACTGGCTCGACAACGACCGCGAAAAGGCACACGGCGTGGTGGAGGTCGACCTCATGCTTTCCGATCTTCCCGACGTGGCAACGTTGTTCACGACGGCGAAGAAGAACAAGTGCCAGCCCTCGACGTATTGCAAGTGGAACGACGCGACCGATCAATGCGTCGACGCGAACGGCAGCGACGCCGTTTGCAAATGGGCGATCGCCGATCAGGATTGCCCGGCGGGCGGCTGCTTCGGGATTCGCTTCACGCTGCCGAGCGGCTTCGCGACGCGCGCGGCGAACGACCCGCGGCCCGACCCGCGGCCAACGGCACTGTGCGTTCCGAAGGACGCACCTTGGGACGTGTCGCTCGACGCGCTGAAGGTGTCCGACGGCGTGTGTCCGAAAGAGGCAGACAAGCAGCCGCTGAATTATTGCCCGCAGTGAGTTTCGCTCGAGCGGTCAGGAAAGCGTTTGCATGCGACGCGCGAAACGTTCTTCTGGCGTCGGTGTCACGCGGACAAATGCGCGTGAATCAGTCCGACGGCGGCCGCACCTTCCCCGATCGCGCCGCCCACCCGCTTGACCGATCCCGCGCGCACGTCGCCCACGGCGAACACGCCGGGCACGCTGGACTCGAGAGAAGCAGGTGTGCGTCGGCCGGTACCGCGTGACGCGGCTTCACCGGTCAGCACGAAACCGTGCCCGTCGAGCGCGACGCCGCAGCTTCGCAGCCATTCGGTCTCCGGATCGGCGCCGATGAAAAGGAACACGTTGCGCACCGGATGTCGTTGCTCTGCGCCGCTGCGGTTGTCACGGCAGGTAATGGCGGCGAGTCTCCCGCTCGCATCCCCGTGGAGCTGCGAGAGTTCGGCGTTGCAATGCACGTCGATCGCCGGAGTTGCGGTGATGCGATCGATCAGATACCTGGACATGGTGGCCGCAAGGCTTTCCCTGCGCACGAGCAGGTGAACGCGGGCGGCGTGCATGGCGAGGAACACCGCCGCCTGTCCCGCCGAATTGCCCCCGCCGACAACGGCGACTTCCTCACCCGCGCACATCTTCGCTTCGAGCGCCGACGCCCAGTACCACACGCCGCGGCCTTCGAACCCGGGAAGGCCGGGCACGGCGGGACGTCGATAGCGGGCACCGCTCGCGATCACGACGGTGCGCGAACGCAGCGTGCGCTCGTCGCCGAGGCGAATCCGCAATTCACCGTCGTGCGCGGCATCGCGGCAATCGAGCGACATCGCCTGTGCCGGGATGAGAATCTCGGCACCGAACTTTTGCGCCTGAACGAACGCACGGCCGGCGAGCGCTTGTCCGGAAATGCCCGTCGGAAAGCCCAGATAGTTTTCGATGCGCGCGCTCGCGCCGGCCTGGCCTCCGAACGCGCGGCACTCGACGACGATCACCCGAAGTCCTTCGGACGCGGCATACACGGCCGTGGCGAGGCCGGCAGGGCCGGCGCCGACAACCGTAATATCGACGAGCTCGTCGTGTACGGCGGAATCGAGCATGCCGAGGCAGCGGCCAAGCGCATCCTCCGAGGGAGTGAGCATCACTCCGCCATTGGGGCACACCACCAGCACGTCGCCGGCCGCCGCACCGTACTGCGCGAACAGCGCCGCGGCGGCCGGTTCCTGCGACGGGTCGATCGCGTGGTGCGGTTGACCGTTGCGACGCAGGAAATTCTCCAGTCGCAGCAGGTCTGCGGACTGCGGCGCACCGATCAATGCCGGGCCGGCCTCCTGTTCGATCAATCCGACGCGCCGCAGGATCAGAGCGCGCGTGATGCGCTCGCCGAGCTCGGCATCGGCGACGATCAAGGCGCGAAGGCGCTCGGTTGAAATCAGCAGTGCTTCGACCTCGCCGTCGGCAACGGCATCGACGACCGCCGCACCGCCGGAGAGCTGTGCGAGCTCCGCGAGGAATTGTCCCGGTCCCTGCCGAACGATCGGAGCGATGTGGCCGAGTCCATCGCGCTGGCTGATCGTCACCGTGCCCTTCAGCACGATGAACATCCCCGGCAGGGCTTCGCCTGCGGTGTAGAGGCGCGCTCCGGCCGCAAAGCGCTGGTGTGCGCCGAATCGACGCATGCGCGCGATTTCCGTGTCGGTGAGCGCGGGAAACATCTGCGCAAGCCGGCTCGCGATGCCGGCGGATGGCCCGCCGGCCTTCAGCCATTCGGAGTTCGTGGGTGGCATCGTTGGCAGCGTTCGATCGACAGTGCGCCGGTCGATGCAAGCAACAAGAGGCGCGCGCCGGAACGCCCATTCTGGAAGGCTTGATCGACTTTCGCAACGAGTGCGGTACGCTGGCGGTTGCAAACGCGACGATGGCCACAACCTCCTGATCCATGACCTTCGCCGCCGCGTTCCGCTTCGACAACTCGTTCGCGCGTGATCTCGAGGGATTCTACGTCGCTCGACGTCCCGCGGTCGTGCCTGCACCAAGCTTGCTTTATCTGAACGAGCCGCTGGCCAACGAGCTCGGCCTCGACATCAGCGCGCTCGGTCGCGACGCAATCGCAGCGATATTCGCCGGGAACGCGCTGCCTGACGGTGCGCAACCGCTCGCTCAGGCTTACGCAGGGCACCAGTTCGGCGGCTTTTCGCCACAACTGGGCGACGGCCGTGCGCTGCTTCTCGGCGAGGTGATCGACCGGCATGGACGGCGTCGCGACATCGCGTTCAAAGGCTCGGGCCGCACGCCGTTTGCCCGCGGCGGTGACGGCAAGGCGGCCGTCGGGCCGATGCTTCGCGAGGTGCTGATCGGCGAGGCGATGCATGCGCTCGGCATCCCGACGACGCGCGCGCTTGCCGTCACTGCCACCGGCGAGCCGGTGTACCGCGAACAGGTGCTGCCCGGCGCAGTTCTCACGCGCGTGGCCGCGAGCCACCTCCGTGTGGGAACGTTTCAGTTTCATGCCGCACGCGGTGACATCGAAAGCGTACGCAAGCTGGCCGAGTACACGATCGCGCGGCACGACCCCGAGCTCGCGCAGTCGCCGCAGCGCTTCCTTGCGTTGCTGCAGAACGTGGCGGAGCGCCAGGCGTCGCTGATCGCGCAGTGGATGAACGTGGGCTTCATCCATGGCGTGATGAACACCGACAACATGACGATCTCCGGTGAGACGATCGATTACGGCCCGTGCGCGTTCATCGAGGCCTACGATCCTGCCACCGTGTTCAGCTCCATCGACGACCACGGACGCTACGCGTTCGGCAATCAGCCGGACATCGCGTGCTGGAACCTCGCGCGACTGGCCGAGGCGCTGTTGCCGCTCCTGTCGGACAATCACGACGAAGCCGTGGCGATGGCCACCGATGTCATCGCCCGCTTCCCGGCGCAGTATCGTCGGCACCTCCTTGCCGGGCAGCGAGCGAAGCTCGGCTTGCGTCGCGGCGAACCCGGCGACGACCTGCATGACAGCGCGTTGGTCGACGACTGGTTACGGCTGCTTCATGCAGGTCAGGTCGATTTCACGCTCGCGTGGCGCCGGCTCGCCGACGCGGCTGGCGGCAACGAAGCGCCGCTTCGCGCGCAGTTCGCCGACGCACACGGCCTCGATGCGTGGCTTGGCCGCTGGCGCGCGCGCTGCGCAAGCGAAACCGGCGCCGCGGTGCCGGAGGCAGCACGCGAGCGCGCCGATGCGATGCGCCGCGTCAATCCCGTCGTCATCGCCCGCAACCACCGGGTGGAGGAAGCGCTTGCCGCCGCGTCGGATCGCGGTGATCTCGCGCCCTTCCGGCGATTGCTCGATGCCCTCGGGCGACCGTACGACGAGACCGACGAGCTCGCGGCTTACGCCGAGCCGGCGCCCGCCGCCATGACGGCGTGCTACCGGACCTTCTGCGGCACCTGATCGACCAGCCGCAATGCGAGTGACGGGCCGGTGATGGCGCCGACCCATGGACGATAATGAGCACGCATTCGCACCCTTCGCAACATGCGCAACGCGTGGTCCCCGCCCTCAACCTGAAAATCCTGATGGAGCACATGCAATGACCTCGATCTGCGGGAGGAGATCGGCTCGCTTCGTATTCGTCGCCTGCGTCGGATCGCTGATCGGCGCGGCGGCGGCCGCGGGCGTCCAACCCGCGCCGGCGCCACCGGCCAAGGCCCCCGTACGCAACGTCACCGAGACCCATTTCGGCGTCACCATCGACGATCCGTACCGCTATCTCGAGAACCTGAAGGATCCGGACGTTGCGGCGTGGATCAAGTCACAGGCGCATTACACGCGCGAAGTGCTCGACCGCGTGCCGCACCGGCAGGCGCTGTACGAGGAGATCGCAAGGTATGGCGACTCGGCGTCGGCGCGCGTGACGCATGTCCAGGTCAGCGGCGGCTTCGTGTACTACGAGAAGCGCCGTGCCGCCGACAATCTGCCCAAGCTTTATGTCCGGCAGGGCGTGCACGGCAAGGAGCGCCTGCTCGTCGATCCCGAGCGAATGCATGCACCCGAAGGCGCGCATTACGCGATCGACTACTACATGCCCTCTCCGGACAACCGTTACGTCGCGTATGGCGTCTCGCTCGGCGGATCCGAGCAAAGCGTCCTGCATGTGCTCGAAGTCGCGACGGGCCGCGAAACCGGCGACGTGATCGACCGCGCCAACTATGCATCGCCGTCGTGGCTGCCGGATGGCCGGTTGCTGTACAGCCGATTGCAGAAGCTCGCCCCCGGTGCGCCCGTCACCGACAAGTATCAGAACCAGCGCGTCTATCTGCATCGTCTTGGAACCGACCCCGAGCAGGATGTCGCCGTATTCGGTGCGGGCGTTGCCACAGGCATCGAGGTGCGCCCGGTGGAGCTCGTATTCGCGGGCCTTGCGCCGGGCTCCGATTACATCGTGGCAGTGGCGGTGAACGGGACGCAACGCGAGGTGCGTCTCTGGACCGCGCGCCTGTCGGCGCTCGACGGCGCGACTACCCGCTGGACGAGCGTCGCAGATACGAGCGACCAGGTAACGGACGCAAGCGTTGCCGGGAACACGCTGTTCATGGTGTCGCACAAGGATGCGCCGCGATTCAAGGTGCTGCGCTTGCCGTTGTCCGCGCCCGATATCTCGAAGGCCGACGTCGTCGTCCCGCCCGCCGAGTCGGTCGTCACCGGCATCGCGGCCGCGTCCGACGCACTCTACGTGCGACGAATGAACGGAGGCATCAGCGAATTGCTGCGACTCGCCTTGGACGCGACCGGTCCCGCGAAGGCCATCAAGCTTCCTTACGACGGCGACATCGATGCACTGGCAGCCGATCCCCGCATGCCCGGGCTGCTGTTCACCATGGGCGGATGGACGCGCTTCGGCAGCGTGTTTGCGTACACCGCCAAGTCGGGCCGGATCACCGATACCGGATTGCAGCCGCAGGGTCCGTACGACAATCCGCGCGACCTCGTCTCGGAGGAAGTCAAGGCACCGTCCGCCGATGGTACGCAGGTTCCGCTGTCGATCGTGTACAGGAAGGGTCTCAAACGCGACGGCAGCAATCCCACGATCGTCTGGGGATACGGCGCCTACGGCATTTCGCAGACGCCGGTGTATGCGCCCACGCTGCTTCCATGGTACGAGCGCGGCGGCATCTTCGCGGTGTGCCACGTGCGCGGCGGCGGCGAATACGGCGAAGACTGGTACAAGGCAGGCTTCCAGGCAACGAAGCCGAACACGTGGCGCGATGCGATCGCCTGCGCACAGTGGCTCGCCGACCATCGCTATTCTTCCCCGGCGAAATTGAGCGTGCGCGGCGGAAGCGCCGGCGGCATCCTCGTCGGTCGTGCGATCACCGAGCGTCCCGATCTGTTCGCGGCCGCGATCGACGACGTGCCGGTGTCGGACACGCTGCGCATGGAATTCTCGGCCAACGGCGTTCCGAATATTCCCGAGTTCGGATCGGTGAAGACCGAGGCCGGCTTCAAGTCGCTGCTGGAGATGAGCCCGTACGCGCACGTCAAGGATGGCGTCGCTTACCCGGCCGTGCTGCTCACGACCGGCTTCAACGACCCGCGGGTCGATGCGTGGGAGGCGGCGAAGATGGCTGCACGTCTGCAGGCGGCGACGAGCAGCGGCAAACCGATCCTGCTGCGCGTCGACTACGACGCCGGACACGGCTTCGGCACGTCGAAGAAATCGGCGTACCAGCTGGCGGCGGATCGCTTCGCATTCCTGCTTTGGCAGCTTGGCGTTGCCGGTTACCAGCCACCGTCGTGATGCGGCAAGCCCCTGCCCTCGTTCCGAGCGGTAACTGGCATTGGCGGGCCAAGCGGGCCTAGAATGTGTCGGATCGGGCCATGAGGGTCATTCTTTCGTGTCCGCCATCATTCGCAGTCTCGATCACGCCCGCACGCTGGCTCGGGCGCGCCGGTGTCTCTCCCAAGGCGCGCAGAGGCTCAGTGCGCAGCAGAAGCGCGTGATGCGCTTGCGCATGTGCGGCGGCGATGTCGTCGACGCCGAATGCCTGCTGCAGACGTTCGAGGATTCGCAACTCGCGGCGATCGAGCATTGCGCGTGGCTGGAGAAGCGCCCGCGGGGTTGATATTCGGCGTTCGGGATTCTCGCGACGGCGCTTCTCCGTGCAGGTTCAGGCGCTCAGCTGCCGAACAATCGGACGAAAACTTGCGTGATGTGCGAATCGCCATTGAGGATGATCGTCGCTTTGGTACCCGCCACCTCGTAGAGACGAGTGTTGCGGTCTCCGGCATCGACTTGGAAAAAGTCACCCAAGCCGTCGGTTTCGATATCGGCGACGACGCTGCCCGTACCGTTCGCGATTACCGAGAACCTTATCTTGGAATAAGGGCTGATGTCGAAGGGGCCGAAGATGTGTTGGCTCGAATCGAGATCGTCAGCTTCAAAGCTCGCGATGATCTTGGTGCCGACGTTAACGCTACCACCGGTAATGTTCACGTTGGGCGTACCCGTAATGCTGACTGCGCCCGCCACGGCGACGCTGCCCGTGACAGGAACCGGATTGCCGCTCGTGTTGTTCACGGTCACGCTCCCGGAAATGGAAGTCGTTCCCTGCTGAATCACGGGCACGGGATTCGCCGTCGTGTTGACGACGGTGACGGGGGCCGAAGGCGGGTTTTGCGGTCCGGCGTATGCGGGAGTCAAGGCGACCGCTGCTGAAGCGACTGCAAGCGCGACAACTCGGACGACGTTTTTCATCGTATCCCCTCTCTGGACGAAGTCGGTATTCGTGGCCTGGACAAGGCGCATCGGGAGCGAGGCAGCCTTGACCGCGGCACGTTGCGCGCGAGGGAGTGCGCTGTCAATGTCATCCGTCGCCTTCGTCGGTGCGACCGCCGCGGTCGCCACCCGACGCAATTCATCAGCGCAAAGACGAATGGCGGACCAGGTTGCCTGATCCGCCATCGAGCGCAAGGGATCATGCGCTGACGCAAACACGCCGTCCAGTGCCGCCTCTTGTCAGCTGCGAGGGACAGCGCTGAAGTCGTTGATCGTCAGGACAACGCTTCGACGCCGGCG
>Ga0207657_10003265_pt1 | contig 17354 bp, 12 predicted proteins | sample KBSC33metaG_FD_184316 | JGI IMG/M metagenome (GOLD analysis project Ga0207657, IMG submission 184316) | Corn rhizosphere microbial communities from Kellogg Biological Station, Michigan, USA - KBS C3-3 metaG (SPAdes) (version 2) | ecosystem: Host-associated > Plants > Roots > Rhizosphere > Soil ... | reverse complement strand
TAGCGAGACGCCATTTCCTTATGGGTCGTCCCTTCGGACGCACTAGTGCATGCACACATCTTAAAAAACGCGAGCCTTTTTCAACAGTCGCTGAAGCACCGGCGTGAAGGCGCTCCCAAAGCCGAGGGTCATCCAAGTATCTGTCTTTGAGTCGGTTTTCGAGATGTGTGCATCCGATAGGCGGACGCAGGGAGGACATAGATACTCTCCCCGCCATCCTCCGGTTGCTATTTGCCCGCTTTATGCCCGATTGCGGGCTCACAATTTTCCTCCCAACAACAAATCTGGGAGGAAATCATGACAAATCTATCAAATTTGCCCGACCCCCAAGCTCAAGCCCGCGGTTTCGACCGCCGCAACCTGATCAAGGGCGCGGCGGCGCTGGCCGCAACGGCCGTGACCATGAAAGCGGCCTCTGCGGCGACCGTAACGCCATTCGGCCAAACGGGTGCGCCAACCTTGCAAACCCCGCTACCCTTGGGACCGCTACCCGGGGCCCGCTATCCGGATTCTCGCCTGGAGTCTATGAAAAAGCCCAAGGTTTCGTTCGGGCCTACCGGTTTTCCGGCCTTCGCCGGTACCATGGCGGTCGAGCGCGTCGCAACCGGGTTCCGCTGGGCCGAGGGCCCGGTCTACATCCCGGCCTGGCGCTGCGTGATGTTCAGCGACATTCCCAACAACCGCATCATGCGCTTTTCGGAGGACGACGGTCACGTCAGCGTATTCCGCCAGCCGTCGATGAACTCGAACGGCAACACCATTGATCGAGAAGGACGCCTGCTCACTTGCGAACATAGCGGCCGACGGGTCACCCGGACCGAACTGGACGGCTCAATCACCATCATCGCCGACAAGTACAACGGCAAGAAGCTGAACTCGCCGAACGACCTGGTTGTCGCTTCCGATGGTTCGGTCTGGTTCGTCGATCCAGGCTACGGTATCGGCGGCTATTATGAGGGCATCAAAGCCGAGCCTGAGCAGGAAAAGAAAAACGTCTACCGGGTGGATCCGAAATCTGGTGACGTCAAGGTTGTCGTCGATGACTTCGTGGAGCCCAACGGCATTACCTTCTCGCCCGACGAGAAGAAGCTCTATGTCATCGACACGGGCTTCACGGACGGGCCGGACAACCCCTCGCATATCCGCTCGTTCGACGTGGATGTCGGGTCCGGAAAGGTGTCGAACAGCAAGGTCTTTGCGGAAATGCCTAAGCCCAGCATCACTGACGGGATGCGCGCTGACCGCGAGGGTCGCATTTGGTGCTCCGTGGGCTGGGGCGATCCGAACGAAGACGGCGTGCGCTGCTACACTCCTGACGGCGATCTGCTCGGCAAGATCCACATCCCGGAAACTGTCGCCAACGTGTGCTTCGGCGGTCAGCAACGAAACAGACTTTACATCTGCGGCTCGTCATCGCTCTACGCAGTCTACACGAGTGTGCAGGGCGCCATGAAGCCATGACCTAGGCGAACAGGGAGTGGCGAATAGCGAATGGGGTCTTCCATTCGCTATTCGCTACTCGCCATTCTATTCGCGTCTTACCTCACCCGCTATTGCGCAATCCCGCCGAAATGCCGTTGATGGTGATCTGGATGCCGCGCAGCACCTGTTCATCGGGATTGTGCGCGCGATGCTCCTTCAAGAGCTCCACCTGCACGTGGTTGAGCGGATCGAGATAGGGGAAGCGGTTGCGGATCGAGCGTTCCAACAGCGGGTTGCCCTTCAGCAGCCGCTCCTGCCCCATGATATCCAGCAGCGTTTCGATCGAGGTGTGCCACTCCTGGCGGATGCGGCCGAAGATATTTTCGCGCAAGCCCGCGTCGGGCACCAGTTCGGCATAGCGCGAGGCGATCGCAATCGAGCTCTTGGCCAGCACCATGTCCATGTTCGACAACAGCGTGCGGAAGAACGGCCACTCGCGGTAGAGCTCCCTCAGGAACGGCATGCCCTTGTCGGGATTCTGCGCCACCCACGTCTCCACGGCGCTGCCAAAACCGTACCAGCCCGGCAGCATCAGCCGGCATTGCGCCCAGCTGAACACCCAGGGAATGGCGCGGAGGTCTTCGATTTCGCGGGTTTTCTTGCGCGAGGCCGGACGGCTGCCGATGTTCAGCGTGGAGATTTCGGTGATGACGGTGGAAGCCCAGAAGTAGTCGGCAAAACCTTCGGTTTCGTAGACCAGCCCGCGATAGGCCTTGAAGGCCAGCGCCGACAACTGTTCCATCGCTTTGAGGTATTCGCCTGACGCTTCGCTGTGCTTGGGCTGCAGCAGGCTTGCTTCAAGTGTCGCCGCGGCGAGAATTTCCAGGTTGTTGCGGCCGACTTCGGCGTTGGAATATTTGCTGGAGATGATCTCGCCCTGCTCGGTGATGCGGATCTGGCCGTTCACCGCGCCGCCGGGCTGCGCGATAATGGCGTCATAGCTCGGCCCGCCACCGCGGCCGACCGAGCCGCCGCGGCCATGAAACAGCCGCAGCCGCACGTGATGGCGTTCGAATACCTCGATCAGGCCGATCTCGGCCTTGTAGAGTTCCCAGCCCGAAGTGACGAAGCCGCCATCCTTGTTGCTGTCGGAATAACCGAGCATGACTTCCTGGACCGAGCCACGGCTATCCACCAGCTTGCGATAATCGTGCAGCGACAACATCCGGTCCATGATGCCGCTCGACGCCTGCAAATCCTCGATGGTCTCGAAAAGCGGCACGATGTTGATCGCGCAGCGGCCCGAGGGACGAACGAGGCCGGCCTCCTTCAGGAGCAGCGCGACTTCCAGCATGTCGGACATCCCCTTGCACATGGAGATGACGCATTGGGAGATCGCATCGGAGCCGTACCGGGCATGCGCCTCGGCCGCCGCGTGGAAAACCGCCAGCTCGCCCGCCGTTTCCTCGCTGTATTTTACAAACGATGACGTCAGCGGACGGGCGTTGCGCAGTTCGCTGGCGAGAAGCGCAATCCGCGCCTCTTCGTTCAACGCCAGATACGACATCCCGGGCATCGCCGCATCGATCAGCTCGGCGACCGTGCGTTCATGCACCGCGGAGTTCTGCCTGATATCGAGGCTGGCGAGGTGAAAACCGAAACAATCCACGGCCCGGCGCAACAGCCGCAGCCGCCCGCGCGCGATCACGCGCGAATTGTTCGATACCAGCGAGCGATAGAGAATATCGAGATCGGCCTTGAACTCCGCGACGTTGGCGTAGGCAGCCGCTTCGCCGACCGGCGGCCGGGTGGTTTCCACATCCAGCCTCGCGGCGGTGGCGGTGAGCCGCGCGTAGATGCCGGACACCGCCAGCCGGTAGGGCTCGCCCTTTCGATGCGGCGAAGTGTCGGGAGAGCGCTCGGCGAGCGCACGCAAATCCTTCGAGACATCGGCCAGATGCGCCGCCAGCGACAATTCAGCGCCGAGCGCGTGCAGTTCCTCGAGATAAAAGCGCAGCACGCGGCTCGACTGCATCTTGAGTGTTCCGCGCATCACCTCCGCCGTCACGAACGGGTTGCCGTCGCGATCGCCGCCGATCCAGCTTCCCATCCTCAAGAAAGATGCCAGTTCGCCCCGCGCGGCGCTGTCGCCCTCGTTCAACCGGTCCTCCAGCGCGCAATGCACCCGCGGCACCTCGTGCAGGAAAGTGTAATCATAAAAGGACAGGCCGTTGGCGACTTCGTCGAGCACGGTGAGCTTGGTACGCCGCAACAGATTGGTCTGCCACAGCGTCAGCACCGCCCGGCGCAACTGTTCGTCGCTCGCCTCGGTTTCCTCAGGCGTAAGCTTGACCCGTTCGCGCCGGTCCAGCAGCGCCGCAATCTCCATCTCCCGGTCGATCGTGCTCTTGCGGCGAACTTCGGTGGGATGTGCCGTCAGAACCGGACTGACCAGCGCGGTTTCGAAAAAGCGGCGCAGGTCGGCAGCGCTGAAGCCGGCCGCGCGCGCATGCGAAAGCGTCAGCGCCAGCGTGCCCGGGGGCGGCGTTCCACCGGCGGCAGAACGGGCCCGCATCTGCCGGATATTGTTCTGGTCCTCGGCAATGTTGGCGAGGTGCGAAAAATAGCTGAAGGCGCGCACGATGCGCACGGTTTGGCTGGTCGACATGCTGTCGAGGATGATTTCAAGCTCGCGCCGCGCCGGTTCGTCGTCATCGCGGTGGAACCGGATCGAGGTCCGCCGGATGCGCTCGACCAGTTCGAACACGTCGGCGCCTTCCTGGTCGCGCACGGTGTCGCCGAGGATCCGCCCAAGCAGCCGGATGTCGTTGCGCAGCCGGGTGTCTTCTTCCAGCGCCAAGAGTTCATCGGCGCGATTGGACCGCAGCTCGACGTCGGAAGGCATGATCTGGGACGACATGGGTGGCTGCTCCAGAAACTGCCCGGCAATCCCCTTGAGTCGCAATTTTTCAGCGCTAAAGCAAGACCAAGATAAAGGCGGAGCAGATCAAGAATGGTGCCCTCATCCTGAGGAGCGGCCGCTTGGCCGACTCTCGAAGGATGATGCGGTGGCCTCATGGTTCGAGACGGCGCAAAAGCGCCTCCTCACCATGAGGGGCGTCATCAAATCCTTCTTCCCGCCCGCTCCCAATAGGGATCGCGCAAGCGGCGCTTGAAAATCTTGCCGGAATCCTCGCGCGGCAGCTGGCTAAGGATTTCGACGTGCTTCGGCACCTTGTAATCGGCCAGCGAGGTCTTGAGCCGCGCGCGGATGTCAGCGATGTCCAGCGTCACCCCGGTCTGCGGTTCCACCACGGCCATCAGCGCCTCGCCGAATTCATCGTCGGGAATGCCGAACACCGCGCAGTCGTGCACGCCGGGAACCGCATGCAGCGCGGCTTCTATTTCGGCGGGATAGATGTTGACGCCGCCCGAGATCACCATGTCGCGCTTGCGGTCGCAGATGAAGACATAGCCGTCTTCGTCGATATAGCCGACGTCGCCGGAAGTGATGAACCCGTCCCGCTCGATCTCGGCGCGCTTGTCCGGCTTGTTGTGATAGGTGAAATCCGGATTATCCGCGATGCGCGAATAAATCTCGCCGATCTCGCCTTGCGGCAAAACTTTTCCGTCGTCGTCGATAAAACGCAGCTCCGCGCCCGGCGATATCCTGCCGACGGTGCCCGGTTTCTTCAGCGCGTCTTCGGAATTGGCGAAGGTGACCGCACCGGATTCGGTAGAGCCGTAGAATTCATAGATCACCGGCCCCCACCATTCGATGACAGTGCGTTTTACATCGGCAGGACATGGTGCGGCGGCATGAATCACATGGCGCAGCGAGGACATGTCGTATTTGCTGCGCACGTCTTGCGGCAGCTTCATCAGCCGGATGAACATGGTCGGCACCATGAAGATGGTGTCGATTTTCTCGACCTCGATCAACCGCAAAAATTCCTCCGGATCGAACCGCGGCATCAGCACCAGCGCGCCGCCGAGGCGACCGGCGCGCAGGCCGAACGAGTTCGGCGCGGAATGATACAGCGGCCCCGGCAACAGCGCGCGGGCGCCCGGCTTCAGGCCGTAGATCATCGCGCGCATCCGCTCCGAGGCAGCGCTTTGTTCCGGCGTCGGCGCATTGCGCCGCACGCCCTTGGGATGGCCCGTGGTGCCCGAGGTGTAGATCATGTTCGCCGGCTGCGGCAGCGCCGGGCCCTCGTAAGGGCGCTGCGGTTCAAGCCAGGATTCAAGATCAACGGCGAAATCGGGCGTGGCGAGACGATCAGGATCGATCTTGTAATTAGCGAGAATTTCCGGCGGCGTCGGGACGCTGAGGACGGTGACACCAGCGGGAATCGCCTCGCGCAGTTGGTGCAGCATGTCGGCATGGCCGATCAGGACCGGCGTTCCGGAATCTCTCAGGACGTAATTGATTTCCTCCGGCTTGAAATGCCAGTTGACCGGTACCGCATAGGCGCCGAGCCGCATCGCGGCATAGGCCGTCTCGATGAAAGCGATGTCGTTGCGCATCAATATGCAGACACTGTCGCCCTGCTTGACGCCGAGCCGCTGCAATCCGCCGGCGGTGCGGGCGGCACGATCGGCGATTTCGGCGTGACTGCGCATTCGCTGACCGCTGATGATGCCGAGGAAGAGGGATGCCTTGTCGATCATTGTCTTTTTCGGATCTTTGTCGGTTTATGAAACCCCTCATGGTGAGGAGCGCGTCTTCGCGCGTCTCGAACCATGGGAGATGAATGGTCTCATCCTTCGAGACGCGACGAAGACGTCGCTCCTCGGGATGAGGGATGTGATGTTGCTCAAACGTCGGTAAAGCGCGGCGCACGCTTGTCGATGTTGGCGCGCACCGCCTCGAGCTGGTTGGCCCCGCCCATCAGTTTCATCTGCTCGACGGATTCGGCTAGCAGCGCCGGGCCGGGATCGACGGCGAGATTGTTCAGCATGCGCTTGGCGGCGCGGATCGCATCCGGGCTCTTGCTCGCGATTTCGCGCGCGACCTCAAAGGCTGTGGCGCGCGGGTCGTCGCAGATCCGCGTCGCGAGGCCATAACTCATCGCCTCCTGCGCCGAGAAGATCCGCCCGGTATAGGTGAGCTCGCGCAGGATATCGTCGCGAACGAGACTGGCCAGGATCGGTGTCCCCGCCATGTCCGGCACCAGCCCCCATTTGATCTCCATGATCGACATCCGCGCGTCGGGGCTGAGGAAGCGCATGTCGGCGCCGAGGGCGAGCTGAAAGCCGCCGCCGAACGCCACGCCCTGGATCGCGGCAATCACCGGCACCGGAAGCTGTCGCCATCCCCACACCGCAGCTTGCGGGAAATTGGCCAGGCCATGGGTGCGGGCGGTCAGGTCGCGGGTTTCGCCGCCGGCTACCCCGTTACCGCCCTTTTCCTTCATCGCAGCGAAGCGGCCCATGTCGAGGCCGGCGCAAAACGAGCGGCCTTCGCCGGACAATACTACCGCCCGGACGCCTTTTTCGTGGGCGAGCCGCTCCGAGGTGGCAACCAGCGCATCGAACATCGCGGCATCGAGCGCGTTCATCTTGTCCGCCCGTACCAGGCGGACATCGGCGACACCCTCCGAGATCGATATCGAGACGCGCTTCTCCATGAGAGTATACTCCCTTGCTCTTCTCGTTTGTTTGGCGCTTTACAGAATGGCGTTGGCCAGATTTAGTCAATCAATTAACAGACAATCCATTTGGACGGAAACCTCCGATGTTCAACGAAAAACTTCTCGTCGGCCGGCGCATTCTTGTCACCGGCGGCGGTACCGGGCTCGGCAAGTCGATGGCGGCGCGCTTTCTTGAACTCGGCGCCGAGGTCCACATCTGCGGCCGCCGCAAGGGCGTCTGCGACGAAACCGCGACCGAGTTGATGGACCTCTATGGCGGCCGGGTGACGAGCCACGGCGTCGATATCAGAAACCCGCTCGCGGTCGACGAGATGATCGAGACGATTTTCATCGAGGGGCCGCTCACCGACCTCATCAACAATGCCGCCGGCAATTTCGTCTCGCGGACCCAGGACCTGACGCCGCGCGGCTTCGATGCGGTCGCCAATATCGTCATGCACGGCACATTTTACGTGACGCACGCGGTGGGCCGGCGCTGGATCGCCGGCAAGCATCGCGGCAATGTGGTGTCGATCACCGTGACATGGGTCCGCAATGGCAGCCCCTATGTGGTGCCCTCGGCGATGAGCAAGTCCGCGATCCATGCCATGACCATGTCGCTGGCGACGGAATGGGGACGCTACGGCATCCGGCTCAATACCATCGCACCCGGCGAAATTCCGACCGAGGGCATGAGCAAACGCCTCAACCCCGGCGATGAAGCCGGCGCGCGGACCATTGCCAGGAATCCGATGGGCCGCGTCGGCAAGATGGAAGAGCTGCAAAACCTCGCGGTGTTCCTGATTTCCGGCGGCTGCGACTGGATCAACGGCGAGACCATCGCGATGGATGGCGCCCAGGCCTTGGCCACGGGCGGAAACTTTTATGAGTTGCGCGACTGGTCCGACGCCGACTGGATCCGGGCACGCGAATCGATCAAGGCGCAAAACGAAAAGGACCGCGCCGCGCGGGGGTAAGGTGGTCGTCCCTGTGAACGCAGGGACCCATAATCACCGTAGTCAATTGTTGCAAGGTCACTACCCCCACCGCCTTACCGACGAGCCGCGACGTATGGGTCCTTGCGTTCGCAGGGACGACGCTGTTGAAACGTCAGGAGCCCCGCTCCCGTATTGTCTTTGCCGAGCGGTAACGCCAGTATCGCGGCAACAAAGATAAACCCACGGGAGAAACATGTCCGTCCTGGAAGAACCGGCAAACCTTGCCGACATGCTGCGCGCGCGGGCGAAGACCCGCGGCAACGCCATTGCCTTCGAATTCGAGGGACGCCAGACCAGATTCACCGAGCTGGATATCAAGACCAATCGCGTCGCCAACGGCCTGAAAGCGCTCGGCATCGCACCGCGCGAGCGCATCGCCTATCTCGGCAAAAACAGCGACATCTATTTCGAGCTGCTGCTCGGCGCGATGAAGGCCAATGTGGTGATGGCGCCGGTGAACTGGCGGCTGGCCGGACCGGAGATCGCCTTCATCGTTGCGGATTGCAAGGCGCCGGTTTTGTTCGTCGGGCCTGAATTCATCACCCAGGTTCGCAACATCAAATCGCAATTGCCCGACCTCCGCAGCGTGATCACGACCGAAGGCGGTGCGCCGGAATGGCAGGATTACACGGCGTGGCGCGACGCGCAGAGCGGCGATGATCCGAAAGTCGAGATCAGCCGGCAGGACATCGCGATTCAGCTTTATACCTCGGGCACCACCGGAAAGCCGAAAGGCGCGATGCTGTCGCATGCCAATTTTCTCAATCTGGTGGAGACCGGCGGGGACCAGAAGCCCGACTGGAACAAATGGACCGCAGACGATGTCTCGCTGGTGGCGATGCCGATCTTCCACATCGGCGGCTCCGGCTGGGGCGTGATGGGTCTCTATCACGGCGCCAAGGGCGTGATCGCGCGGGAATTCGATCCCACCAGGGTGCTGGATTTCTTCGAGCAGTCCGGAATCACAAAACTGTTCATGGTGCCCGCCGCGATGCAGTTCGTGGTGCGGCAACCACATGCGCGCGAGGTGGATTTTTCAAAGCTGAAATACATGCTCTATGGCGCCTCGCCGATTCCAGCCGCGCTGCTGAAGGAATGCATCGAGGTGTTCGGCTGCGGCTTCGTGCAGATGTACGGCATGACCGAGACCACCGGCACCATCGTGGCGCTGCCGCCGGAAGATCACGTCGAGGGGCTGGAGCGGATGCGCTCGGCCGGCAAGGCGTTGCCCGGCGTTGAGCTTGCGATCCTCGATGCCGACGGCAACAAACTGCCGCCGGGCGAAGTCGGCGAGATCGCGACGCGTTCGGGCTCCAACATGGCCGGCTACTGGAATTTGCCGGAAGCCACCGCCAAAACGCTCGGCAGCGACGGCTGGCTGCGCACCGGTGATGCCGGCTACATGGACAGTGACGGCTATCTCTATATCCACGACCGCATCAAGGACATGATCATCTCGGGCGGCGAGAACATCTACCCCGCCGAAGTCGAGAGCGCGATCTGCGACCATCCCGACGTCGCCGAGGTCGCCGTGGTCGGCGTGCCCGACGACAAATGGGGCGAAGCGGTCAAGGCGATCGTGGTGATGAAGCCGGGCAGGAAGGCGACGCCGTCGGACATCATCGGATTTGCCCGCGAACGCATCGCGGGCTTCAAGACGCCGAAGTCGGTGGAGTTCATCGACGCGCTGCCGCGCAACGCGTCGGGGAAGATCCTGCGGCGCCATTTGCGCGATCCCTATTGGGCGGGCAAAGACCGGCAGGTGAATTGACAATTGAAGCGTACGAGGCAGCTACATTGAAAGATGTCATCACCCGCGAAAGCGGGTGATCCAGTATTCCGCAGCATTCATAACTCTTGCACGGCGGTGATTACTGGATACTCCGCTTTCGCGGAGTATGACGGCTTGGCCGAGCGGCATTGCGCTTTCGTACGAGGAAGAATCCCCTCAATGCTTCCCCGCCCCCATATAGCCGAACAGGAATCCCGCCACTTTGCGTTTCTGGATTTCCTCGCTGCCTTCGGTGATGCGGTAGCGGCGGTGGTGCCGGTAGATGTGTTCGAACGGCTTGTGACGCGAGTAACCCATGCCGCCATGCACCTGCATGGCGCGGTCGGCGGCCTCGCAGCACAACCGGTTCGCCCAGTAATTGCACATCGAAACCTTGTCGGAGAGCGTGTGCTCGACCTGCGCCTGCGTGAGTTTGTCCATCTCCCACGCGGTCTTGCGAATTAACAACCGCAGCATTTCCGCCTGCGTCGCCAATTCCACCAGCGGCCACTGGATCGCCTGGTTCTCGGCCAGCGCGCGGCCGAACGGTTTGCGTTCCCTGGCGTATTTCACGCTTTCCTCGATGCAATACACCGCGGCCCCCAGCGAACTCGCGGCCTGCCGGATCCGGTTCTCGTGCACAAAACATTGCGCCAGCGACAATCCGCGGCCGACCTCGCCGAACAGCGCATCATCGGGCACGAACACGTCGGTGAAACTAACGCGCGGGTGATCGGTCGGCATGTTGAAGGTCCACATGTATTCCTCGACCTTCACGCCCGCAGCTTTAGCTGGCACCAGGAAGCAGGTGATGCCGCGGGCGTCGCCGTCATTGCCCGACGTGCGGGCGAACAGCGCGCAATGGGTCGCGACATGCATGCCGGTGGTCCACATCTTCTCGCCATTGATCACCCAGCCCGATATGCCGTCGCGGGTCGCCTGCACGGCTGTTGTTTCCATGTGGGTCGCATCCGAACCGTGCTCGGGCTCGGTGAGACCAAAGGTGATGCGATATTTCCCGGTGATCGAGCCTTCGATCATCGCCTTCTGGTCGTCGCGGCCGTAGCGGTCGAGCATCGTGACCAGCGGCAGGTTGCCGACGATCGAATGCTCGTTCTGCAGATCGTTGTGCAGGCCAAGCCCCCTGGAGGCAAAATGCTCGCGGATCACGGCCATCCACAGATTGGAGCCGTCCTTGCCGCCGTAGCGTTTCGGGATCGCGAAGCGCAGGTGCCCGGCGCTGTCGGCGAGATTTTTCACTTTTCGAAGCAGCGCTTCCCATTCATGCCGCGGCAGTCCGCCATTGTCGAAATCGGTCCGCGCCCATTCGCGGCGATGATCGAAGAAACGGATGTTGTCATCGGCCTCTTCGATCGGCTTTATCTCGCGCGCGATGAATTGGTCGAGCTCACTGAGATAGGCGACCAGGTCGGCCGGCAATGCAAAATCCAAGGCAGTCTCTCCCGGAATGTTTTATTGTTGTTGCGACACCGCGTGGCGTGGTTTCAGCGGGCGATTAAGGTGGCAACAGCAAGCCAAGTCAAGCGCAGTAGGCCTAATCCTGAGGAGGCGCACTTGCGCCGTCTCGAAGGATGAGGTGTTCTCTATCGATCATGGTTCGAGACACGCGCCAGAGCGCCCTCCTCACCATGAGGCTGGAACAGAAACGCTTGGAACATGACAACACTCGATGGGAGCAAACATGGACTTGAAATTTTCTAAAGTCACCCGCAAGGGTCCGATCACGATCGTGACGCTGTCGCGCCCGGAAGTGTACAACGCGCTGCATACGGATGCGCATTTCGAGCTGAACAAGGTGTTCGACGATTTCTGCGCCGATCGGGAGCAATGGGTCGCGATCGTCACCGGCGCTGGCGACAAGGCGTTCTGCGCCGGCAACGATCTGAAATGGCAGGCCGCGGGCGGAAAGCGCGGCTGGGACACCGGCGGATTTGCCGGGCTGACCTCGCGCTTCGACTGCGACAAGCCGATCATCGCCGCGGTCAACGGCGTCGCCATGGGCGGCGGCTTTGAAATTGCGCTCGCCTGCGACCTCATCATTGCCTCCGAGAATGCGATGTTCGCATTGCCGGAGCCGCGCGTCGGTCTCGCGGCGCTGGCCGGCGGCTTGCACCGGCTGCCGCGGCAGATCGGGCTCAAGCGCGCCATGGGCATGATCCTCACCGCGCGCCATGTCACCGCCCGCGAAGGCCACGAACTCGGTTTTGTCAATGAGGTGGTGCCGGCAGGCGAAGCCTTGGCGGCGGCGGAGCGCTGGGCCGAGATCATCTGCAAGAACTCGCCGATGTCGATCCGCGCCTCCAAGCAGACGATCCAGAAGGGCCTTGCGGCCTCGTTGGAGCAGGCAATGGCCGAGCAGCGCGAATATCCCGCGGTGAAGGCGATGGCGGCGTCGCAGGATTATATCGAGGGGCCGAAGGCGTTTTCCGAAAAGCGCCCGCCGAAGTGGATAGGGAAGTAAGGGGAACGCCGACCGCCGCTATTGCGAGCGAGGCAATCCATTAGCACGAAGAAGCTGGATTGCTTCGTCGCCGGCGCTCCTCGCAATGACGGAATGATATTTTCGTCATTCCGGGTGAGGCGGAGTCGCGAGCTTGGAGCCCACAGCGAACGGAGGAAGAAGCTCTTGCATTCAAAATCACAATGGATCGGTATTGCGTGGCTAGTTGCTCTAATGGGCAATGCACACGCTAACAATATGGCCGTCAAATGTGAGCTGGCGTTGTTACGGCAAGCGCACGAAACCTTGATTTATTGCGGGGAACAAATCGATCCAGCGAGTGAGGCCCGTTATGATAAACTCACAAAGGATTTCTTGAATTTTATCGCTACAAATAGAGACTCCAAACCAGGATGGGATGACAGCGTCGAGGAAATCCGAAGACGCCTATCTCAGATGGATCGGGATCGCGTTTGTAAAGCGTTGGACTACCCGCTTTTGCGGCAAACTTTTTCCTATGCTGTCTCTGACGCCGGAATAGCTGAGGTCGGCAACCTATTGAGTCGCCCTCGTGATCCGTCTGAAGGGGACTGCTTCTAGTTTGCTTCGCTCGATCCATTTTGCGGTTTCTCCGCTCGTCACCCTGAGGTGCGAGCCCCGCTTGGGCGAGCCTCGAAGGGTGGAGATACGGGGAACCGCCAAGCTGCTGCCCATCCTTCGAGACGCCGCGCAAAAATGCGCGGCTCCTCAGGATGACGGCTTTGTTGCTGGACCGCCTTCTCCCAACTCCCTCTTGTACGACGCGTAGTTCGGCTGATCGACGGCGAGCTTGTCCATCGTGGTCTGCCACAGATGCTCGGCAAGCCCGGGCGTCTGCAAATCGAGTTCGCCTTTCGCGATACGATCGGCGAGTGCGCGGTTGAGCGCGGTGAGCGAACCTTGCACGCCCAGCAACTGCGACATCCGGGAAACTTCCGCGGCGTCGCTGTCCTGCTCCAGCGTCAGTTGCCGTGACACCAGATCGAGCGCGTTGATCGAGACCCGCAGCTTGAACGCGTTATGCCCGCTGACCCCGGGCGCGATATCGCTGCGCAGGAAATCGGCAACCGCCTTGATCAGTTCTTCCGGTGTCGGTTCGTCCTGCATGTTACCCTCTCATTCTTGGGCATGATCTTATCCGAAAACCGGTATCCACTTTTCGGGATCATGCCCGCCGCGGCGCCAGCAGCCTTAGCAGATCGATTTCGGTCTCCGACGAGCGGCGGCCGATCATCGCCCGCTCGATGGAATGCTCGGGTCCGCTGCGAAAGCGCTGCATCATGCCGCAGCACATCACGCCCCAGCGCAGCGTGCCCATCACTTCCCAGAATGTTACGCGCTCGGGATCGACGCGGCGGCCGGTGGATTCGTAACCTGCGAATAATTCCTCGCGCGATCCGAACCCGCCGACAGGTTTATCGATTTCTCCGAAACGCCAGGAATTGACGCAGATCCATCCCAGGTCTTCCATGGGGTCGCCGATATGCGCGAGTTCCCAATCCAGCACCGCGCGCACGCCATCGGGACCGATGATGAGATTGCCGTGGCGGAAATCGCCATGCACCAGCGTCATCTGATCCGACGGACCGGGATCGCGCTGGCGCAGCCAGCGCAGCGCCAGCTCGAACACCGGCCGCGGCCAATCAAAACTGCGATACTCCCGCTCCAGGTCGGCAATCTCCTTCGTTGTCGTCATCTGGCGAAGTTTTGGCAGTTTCGACGCGGGCAGACCGTGGATGCCGGCGGCGACCTTGCCAAGCTGCCGCGCCAGGATCGGCCGCGCCTTGGCAAACTGCTGATCGCGCAGGATCTTGCGCGCGATGGTTTCGCCATCGACCCGCTGCATGATGAAGCCGGTGCCGAGTTCGTCCTTCGGGGTTAGCACGTGCATCACGCGTGGCGACGGTAGGCCTGCGTCATGAGCCAACTGCATCAGCGTAGCCTCGGCATCTAGCCCGGCCGCCCGCGTCGGCGACGCGCCATAGCCCGGCGGCGCGCGGCGCAGGATCGCGCCGATATTGCCGTCGGGATGGACGATATCGAACGACCAGGTCTCCTGGCTGGCGCCACCGGAGAGCCTGACCGCGCCGGCCACGCCGGTCGCGCCCGGACACCACGAGGCTACCCCACGTCCGAGTTGCTCTTCGATCATTTGCCTTTGAACTTCGCCGGGCGCTTTTCCAGGAACGCGGTGACGCCTTCCTTGAAATCTTCCGCCGCACCCGCAATCCGCTGCGACTCGAATTCAAGGTTGAGCTGATCCTCGAACGAATTGTCCGGGCTGTCCCAGTACAATTTTCGGATCAGCGACAGCGCAACCGTCGGACCGTTCGCAAGTTCATGCGCGAGCTTCATGGTCTCCTCCATGAGAGCCGCGTCGTCATAGACCCGATTGACGAGGCCCCATTCCAGCGCCTTCTCGGCCGGAAGCCGTTCGCCCATCAGCGACAACTCCACCGAGCGCGCCTTGCCGATCAGCCGCGGCAACAGCCAGGTCGATCCGCAGTCCGGCACCAGGCCGATGCGCCGAAAGGCTTGCAGGAAATACGTCGAGCGCGCGCACAGGATCATGTCGCCCATCAGCGCAAAGCTCATGCCGGCGCCGGCGGCAGGTCCATTGACGGAGGTGACGATCGGGCAATGCAGGTTGCGCAACCGCCGCAGGAATGGATGGAACGCGGTTTCCAGCGCCGCGCCGGCGTTGCTCTTGCCCGGCTTCTGGTTGTTGCGGCCCTGCAGATTGGCGCCGGTGCAGAACGCGCGGCCCGCGCCGGTGATGACCAGGCAGCGGACCTCGGCCTTCCTGTCGTCAATGGCATCGAGCGCCTCGGCGAGGCCGCCCAGCATGTCGATCGAGACCGCGTTCATCACCTCCTGGTGGTCGAGCTTCAGGATGGCGACCGGACCGTCGATATCGAGCGTGACGTGCTTGAACTGCATTTTGTTTCCTCGTGGGTTGTGGGCCGCGCTATTTCCGGCGCGGTGCAAAGGTTTCAATCTCGAACCCATATTTGATTTTTAAGGCGGCCTTGTCCATGGTTGGTACGGGAACATCTGCCCGCCATCGGACGCACGGCCTTAACGCGCGCCAAACCAAATGGAAACGCCCATGAGCATATTCGACCTCTCCGGCCGCGTGGCCATCATCACCGGCGGCAACGGCGGCATCGGTCTCGGCATCGCGCAGGCGCTCGCCTCTGCCGGTTGCAACGTCTCGATCTGGGGCCGCAACGCCGAGAAGAACAAAAGCGCGGCCGCAACCATGTCCGGTTGCGCCGGCAAGGTGCACACCGGCGTCTGCGACGTCAGCGATCCCACCTCGGTCAAATCGGCAATGGCGGCAACGCTGGAGCGCTTCGGCCGGGTCGATGGCTGCTTCGCCAATGCCGGTATCGGCGGCGGTGGACGGCACGCCTTCATCGACCGCACCGAAGAGCAGTGGCGGACCATGTTCGCGACCAATCTCGATGGCGTCTTCCACGTGTTTCAGGCCGCGGCGCGCCACATGACCGAACGCGCCACATCCGGCGATGCTTTCGGCCGGCTGGTCGCGACCTCGAGCCTGGCATCGCTGTTCGGCACCGCGCGCAACGAGCACTACGCCGCCACCAAGGCCGCCATCAACGCGCTGGTCCGCGCGCTCGCGGTCGAACTGGCGCGTCAGGGCGTCACCGCCAACGCTATCCTGCCCGGCTGGATCAAAAGCGACATGACCGCTGGTATCATGGCCAACGAGAAATTCGTCGGCGCCGTGATGCCGCGAATCCCGATGCGCCGGTTCGGCGAACCCTCCGATTTCGGCGGCATCGCCGTCTACCTTATGAGCAAGGCGTCGTCCTATCACACCGCGGATTGTTTTGTGATCGACGGCGGTTATACGGCGTTTTGATCGTTTCCCGTGCCGTCATCCTGAGGAACGAGCGTCAGCGAGCCTCGAAGGATGACTGGCGTGGCCAAGATAGGCCATGAGGGGCATACCCGAAAAAGAGATCATCCACATGCTTGCCTCGCAGCGCGCCCTCTTCGATATGCCGCGCCATATTTGCTACCTGAATTCGGCCTCCTACAGCCCGCTGCCGCTGCGAACTCAGGAAGCCGGCCGCGCTGCGGTCCGGCGCAAAGGCACGCCCTGGACGCTCGACCCCGCGTTCGCAAACGGCCAGCACGAACGTGCGCGGGCCGCCGCTGCCCGGTTGATCAATGCCAATCCCGCCGACATCGCGCTGATACCCTCGATCAGTTATGGCGTCGCGACGGCGGCGAAGGTTCTGACCATCGACCGCGGGACTCGCATCGTTGTTCTGGAAGACGATCATTCCTCGCCGGTGCTGGAATGGCAGGCGCGGGCCAATGCGCTGACCTTTACGGTCGAGACGGTTCGTCGACCGGAGGACGGCGACTGGACATCTTCGGTTCTCGCGGCCATCGAGCGGCCCGGGGCACCGCCGGTCAGCCTTGCCTCGATCTCATCGGTGCACTGGTCGGACGGCGGACTGATCGATGTCGACAAGGTCGGCGCAGCGCTCCGACAACGGGGCGGCGCATTTCTCATGGACGCGACGCAAAGCGCCGGTGTGCTGGCGCTGGACGTGCAGTGCCTCGACCCGGATTTCGTGATCTTCCCGACCTACAAATGGCTACTCGGGCCTTACGGCCGCGCTTTTATCTATGTCGCCAAACGACACCAGAACGGCGTCCCGCTGGAGCAGACTTCTGCCGGCCGCCGCAACGTGCGCGCCGAGAACGCGGTGTATTTCACCGACCTCAGTTACGTTCCCGATGCGCGGCGCTTCGACATGGGCGAGCGCGACCATTTCATCTCGATGGAAATGGCGTCGATCGGCATGGAGATGCTGGCTGACTGGGGCGCGCCAGCCATTGTGCAACGCCTCACGATGCTGACGGAGCGGATCGCAGCGGGCGTGCGCGGCATCGGCGTCAGGATGCCGGAGGCGCATCTGCGGGCGCCGCATATATTGAGCCTTGCGTTCGAGGGCGGCATGCCGGCGGGCCTCGTCGAGGGACTGGCC
>Ga0207657_10003264_pt1 | contig 17360 bp, 12 predicted proteins | sample KBSC33metaG_FD_184316 | JGI IMG/M metagenome (GOLD analysis project Ga0207657, IMG submission 184316) | Corn rhizosphere microbial communities from Kellogg Biological Station, Michigan, USA - KBS C3-3 metaG (SPAdes) (version 2) | ecosystem: Host-associated > Plants > Roots > Rhizosphere > Soil ... | reverse complement strand
ATGCGTGCCGGACTCGACGATGCGCCCGTGCTCCATGACGATGATGCGGTCGGCGCGTTTTACGGTGGCCAGGCGATGCGCAATGACGAGAGTGGTACGGCCTGCCATGGCCGCTTCGAGCGCGCTTTGCACCAAGCGTTCCGATTCGGCATCTAGTGCGCTGGTAGCTTCGTCGAGCAGCAGCAGCGGCGGGTTTTTCAGCAAGGCGCGGGCGATTGCGATGCGTTGACGCTGGCCGCCGGAAAGCCGCACGCCGCGCTCGCCCAGGAAGGTGCGGTAGCCTTGTGGCAAACGTTCGATGAATTCGTGCGCGGCTGCCATTTTCGCCGCAGCGATCACTTCCGCATCGCTGGCATTGGCGCGGCCGTAGCGGATGTTTTCCATCGCATCCGCCGAGAAGACGATGGTGTCTTGGGGCACGATGCCGATGGCGTCGCGCAGGGCATGCAGGTTGAGTTGGCGGATATCGACGCCGTCCAGGGTAATCGCGCCATCGATGGGATCGTAAAAGCGCAGGAGCAGTTGGAACAGCGTGGTCTTGCCGGCACCGGAAGGCCCGACCACGGCGACCGTTTCGCCGGGTCGGATGTCGAGCGACAGGTCGGACAGGGCGAGCGTTTCCGGCCGCGAGGGATAGGAAAAATTCACGCCATGTAATGCAATCGCCGCGCCATTGTCGGTGCGTGCGGGCAGAGGCTGGGGCTGAGGTGGCGATTGAATGGGGGAGCGCACCGCCAGTAATTCCAGCAGGCGTTCGGTGGCGCCAGCGGCGCGCTGGGCATCCCCGATCACTTCCGATAGCGCGCCAATGGCACCGGCGACCATGGTGGCATACAGAATGAACTGGCCAAGTTCGCCGCCGGTCATTTCGCCGCGCACGACGGCTTGCGCGCCCAGCCAGAGTACAAACACGATAGCGCCGAACACCAGCAGGATCGCTATCACCGTCAGCAGCGAGCGCGCTCGGATGCGTTGCATCGCGACGGTAAAGGCGCGTTCGACCGAAGTGCCGAAGCGCTGCGCTTCCGCTTCTTCATGGGTGTAGGCCTGGACGGTGGGCATGGCGTTCAGTATCTCGCCCGCCAGTGCCGACGCATCCGCTACGCGATCCTGCGAATCCCGCGACAGCTTGCGCACGCGCCGGCCGAAGATAATGATGGGCAGCACGACGGCGGCCAGCATCACGAGGATGATGGCAGACAGCCGGGCGCTGGTCACGAACAGCATCGCCAGACCGCCTGCAAACAGCAGGGCATTACGCAAGGCCATGGAAATGCTGGTGCCGACCAGGGTCTGGATCAGCGTGGTGTCCGTTGTCAGGCGCGACAGCACTTCTCCTGTCTGCGTGGTTTCAAAGAATTGCGGGCTTTGTGTCACCACGTGTCCGTACACGGCGCGGCGCAGGTCGGCGGTTACGCGTTCGCCTAGCCAGGACACCATGTAAAAACGCGCTGCCGTGCCTATCGCCAGCACGCAGGCCACGCCGAAGAGCACGAGGAAATACAGGTTGATGTGCGAGACGTTCTTGATGCCTGCCGCGCCGAAGCCGAAGTCGATGATCTGCCGGAATGCATAGGGAATCGCCAGCGTTGCCGATGCCGCGACCACCAGTGCAATGCCGGCCAACGTGAACTGCTTCTTGTAAGGGAGGATGAAGGGCAGCAGTCCGCGCAGGGTGGAAAGTCTGCCTTTTCGTTGTTCTGTCGATGTGCTCATAGTTTCAGCGGTTTCACATAGCCGGTGAGTTCAAGATAACCACGTCCTGCAGCATTGCCGTCGCGCGTGACGGTGACGGCGCCTTCCCAATACACCGCGCCGGCAGACTGACGTGTGTCCAGTTCCTGGTCGTCCAGTAGCGGTGTCAGCTTCCATGTCGTCTTGCCGGTTTCGATTTGCATTTCAACCGGATAGCTTGCTTCGGTATGCGGCGACTGCCAGTTGCGCAGCGGCAGGAAGCGGATTTGCTGCTGGGCATACTGTAACGTATTGCCTTTGCCGTCGCGCAAGCTGGCATGTGCCCACAAAGTCGCGCCATTCTTGCTGCGGATGCGGAATGCCATCAGTGCGCTGCCATCGTCCAGGCTTGCACCTAGCCAATCCCAGCCGGAGGCATCGGGGTCGAGCATGGCGGTTGACCATTCATGATCCAGCCAGGCCGTGCCCGTCACTTGCATGGTCTTGCCGCCGCGCGTTACTGCGCCGGTAACGTGCAGTTGTGGTTCGCTGTAGTAGTAACTTGCCTGTTGCGGTTGCGGACCTTTGCGCGAGAAACCGTTCTCTCCTTGCAGCATGATTGGTTGCGAGGGGGCGAAATCGAGCTGCAGCGTGAAGTCGCGTGCCGTGACGTCGGTGCGATATTGCCCTTGCGGGGAACGGACGAATTTCCAGTTGTCGAGCTTCACGTCGGTATTTCCTTCGCGTGCGTAGGCGATGCCGAAACCTTCGCGGGCGCTCTTCTGGTCGTGCAGCAGTTTGCCGACTGCAGGATCGGACAAGGCGGCATGCGCAACGATCAACTGTTTAGGCGCGAAGCGGCTGGGGTTGGCTGCATCGTGTTCGGTGGCGAAACGGAAGAAGGTCACCTGAAAGCCGAGTGGCTTGCCATCCGTTGTTTGCAGCCAGCCAGTGACGTACCACCATTCATTGCGATAGTCGGAATGGACGCCGAAATCCTGCGGGAAGGAAAGCGCATGGCCGGGCATGACTTCGGTGAAGCGCGGCGGAGCACCGGCGGCATTCAATGCGAGGCAAAGCAAGGCAGCGAGCAGCAATCGCATTACCAATCCTCCCTGACAGCGCGCACCATTTCGCCGGACGCGGCATATCGTCCTGCAAGCAGAGCAGTAGCGGCTGCCGATACGAGCAGTACGGCAGCCACTGCCAACAACAAGCGCCATGGCATGTGTAAACTCATCGTCCAATGAAAAGACTGTGGATTGATGACATGAATCAGGATCAGGCTGACCGCCAGGCCGAGAACAAATCCGACGACGATGCCCAGTGCGGTCAACAAACCGCCTTCCAGCGCCAGCATGCCCAGTATCTGTCCGCGCGAGACGCCGACATGACGCAGCATGCCGAATTCCTTCGCGCGCGCCAAGGTTTGCGCGGAGAAGGTGGCGGCGATGCCGAACAGCCCGATCACGATGGCCACCGCCTCCAGCAGGTAGGTAATGGCAAAGCTGCGATCGAAGATTTTCAGGCTGATGGCGCGTATCTCGCCGGGCTGTTCGAATTCGAGCGCGGCGCCGAAGGGCAATTTCCGGACTGCCGCGATGACTTGCTCGACGGTAGTGCCGGGCTGCAGCCAGAGCGCGGCATTGTTGATGGCGGTATCGCCAGTAAGGCGCTGATAGTCGGCAAGACGTATCTGGATCGCGCCCGACAGGCGCGCATAGTCGCGCCACACGCCGGCGACAACACAGGCGCAGGGATTGACACCGAGCGGTAACCGGACTGCACTGCCGACACGGTAACCGTAAAGATCCACCATCGCTTCCGACACCCAGATCGGAACCCCTTCCGTCACAGCGATGGCGGGGCTGACCAGCGGCAGCTTCTTGGCGGGATCTGTGGCCTCAATGGAGCGCGCAAGCAGCGCAACCGGCGGGCGGGATGGATCGAGGGTCAACTGCGTCGAGCGCAGGAAATCGGCGCGGGTTACACCGGGCACGGAGGCGATCGCCTTCTGTTCTTGCGGCGACAGCATCGCAGTAGTGCCACCGGCAGCAGGACTCACATACAGGTCTGCCGACAGCATCTGCAACAGCCAATCGTCCACCGAGATACGAAAGCTCGCCACCATGATCGCCATAGCCGCCATCAGGCTGAAGCTGGACATCACGCCCCCCAGTGCAATCGATGCCTGGTTCGGTGCGTTCGCCAGTCGCGCCCAGGCCAGCACCATCACTGCATTGCGTTTGGGGGAGAACGCGGAGAACGCCATGGCTGCCAATCGTGGCATAAGGGCAATGCCACCGATCAGCAGCAGGGCGACCGACAGGTAGCCGAATATCGGCAGCTCGAACACTGGCGGCATTTGCGATAGCAGGGCGCCAAGCGCGAGGCAAAACAAGGCCGGCAGCGGTGAGGCCAGTCGCGACAAGGCCACATCTTCGCTGCCGGATTTGAGCGCCTGTGCCGGTCGCGCACGTGCCGCTTCGATGGCCGGCGCTGCACATCCCAAGAGCGCCACCGCGATGCCGAGCAGGAAAAAGACCATAGCGGTCAACGGCGCGAATTGCACTGTCGGCTGTACTCCGGGAAAGTAACCTCCACCAAGGTCGCCGCCGAAAAATCGCAGGATTGCCGCTGCAGCCGCATAGCCGCCTGCGATCCCGATGGCCGAGCCGACGGCACCCAGCAGCGCGCCTTCGGCCAGAACCTGCGCCAGCACACGCTGTCGGGTCAAGCCTATGACGCGCAGCAAGGCAAGCTGGCTACGCCGACGCAGCACCGACAGAGCCTGGGTCGAGAACACGAGGAATGCGCCCGTAAACAGCGCGACTAGCGCCAGTACATTCAAATTGACCCGATAAGCGCGCGACATGTTAGCCGTGCGCGCTTCCTGGTCTTTCGTTTCGGTGACGAGATAAGCCGCGCCCAATTCTTGCGTCAGCGCAGCCTTGAATGCGCCCCGGTTCACGCCTTCGATCAGCTTCAGGTCGATACGCGACAATTGACCGAGACGATGAAAACGCCACTGCGCGGCACCGAGGTCCATCACTGCAATGCGTTGCCCGGCACGTGCCCGCGTCAATCCTCCGGCCACACGCAGCGAGAGCGTTTCCGTTCCCATGCGTAGTTGCAGCCGGTCGCCTGTTTTCACATTCAGCCATGTCATCGCGGCTGGCGACAGGAAGATGCCATCGTCGCTCAGCATGTCAAAAGGCCGGTCTTCCTGCGTCACGCCGATCAGGTCGGGCGTAATGGCGGCGGCGCGGAAGACATCCAGCCCGAGGATTTTCAGCGCGTCCGTCTGCCCGATGACCGATGCATCGAGTTCAAGGACAGGGTTGGCGATGGCGATGCCTTCATGTTGCGCCAGGCGAGGATAGAGGTCTTCTGAAAAATAGGCTTGCGTTGCACGTACTTGAAAATCGGCCTGGCCCGACAGGCTCTTTATCGCAGAGGAAAACTCGTTGAAGGCAGCGGCATTGATCAGGTGGACCGCAAATCCCAACGCGACGCCGAGCGCAATCGCGGCAATGGCCATCAATGCGCGTAGAGGATGGGCACTCCATTCACCGATAATCAGCCAGCGATGCAGGTGTCGATATGTATGGGCTGCGGATTTCATGCGGCAGGCTGCAGTCCTTCCCGCGTCAGGATCAGCACGCGATCTGCCGTGGCCGCTGCTGCGGGAGAATGGGTCACGATGATGGCAGTTGCATTGTTGGCCTTGATCTCGTCGCGCAGCAAAGTCAGTACTTCATGTGCGGTATCGGGATCGAGGTTGCCGGTCGGTTCGTCGGCCAGAATCAGTTGTGGCCGATGCACCAGTGCGCGGGCGATGGCTACGCGCTGCAGTTCGCCGCCGGACAATTGTCGCGGAAAATCCTGCTCGCGTCCCGCAAGGCCGACTGCCGCCAGCATCGCTTGCGCACGTTCAGTCGTGCTGTGGTTGAGCAAAAGCGGCAGCGCGACGTTTTGCAACACGGTCAGATGCGGCAATACATGGAATGCCTGAAAGATGAAGCCGAACTTTTCGCGGCGCAATGCAGTGGCGGCATTCTCATCCAATGCTGTCATTGCCACGCCATCGATTTCGATCTCTCCGCTGTCCGGCGCATCGAGTCCCGCGATCAGGTTCAGCAGAGTTGACTTGCCTACGCCGGACTCTCCCATGATGGCGACATATTCGCCTTCGGGCAGCGTGTAGTTGATACCTTTGAGCACTTGCCTTCCGTTCGGATAGCTCTTGCACAGGTTGCGCAGTTCTAGCATGAGATGAGATGAAGTTGAGGCCGGCATTTGGAGCAAGCTTGTGTGGTCTCAATAAGCCAGCGATATACGTACCTATGATAGCTGAAAGCTCTCATGGTCCATTTACAGGACTTACGCAAAACTGCCTCAGCGGCGTTGCGTCGCCTTGCTGGAACAATTTGCGTAAGCCCTACTTACATAGCGAGAAACCTTGCAGACAGGATTCATCCAGCTCTATCGACCAGACGCGGAAGCGAGTCGCACGGAAATCGGTGCCGGGCTACTGGCCCCGCGTCCTCATGTCTCGCCGAAATATTTGTACGATGAACTCGGCTCGAAACTGTTTTCCGCCATCTGCGCCTTGCCGGAGTATTACCCCACGCGCATCGAAGCTTCCATCATGTCGGAGCAATTGCAGGCGATCGGCCGTTCCATTGGAAAAGGAACGACCATGATCGATCTTGGAGCAGGCAATTGCGAGAAAGCAGCACGCTTGTTCAATACCCTGCAGCCCGCGCAATATGTGCCGGTGGATATTTCCATTGCTTACCTGCGCGATGCGGTCGAATGTTTGCAGCACAGACATCCGCAGATCAAGATGACTGCCATCGGCATGGATTTCTCGACAGCCTTGCAACTGCCGAACGAGGTGCGTGCCGAGCGCAGATTGTTTTTCTATCCGGGTTCGTCGATCGGCAACTTTACTCCAGATGCTGCGGCGGCTTTTCTTGGCCGCATCCGTGAAGCATGCGGCAGGGACGGGGGATTGCTGATCGGCGTGGACCTGATGAAGGACGTGGAAACGCTGTTGAATGCCTACGACGATGAGATCGGATTGACTGCTGCCTTTAATCTCAACTTGCTGTCGCACCTGAACTGTCTGCTCAAAACCGATTTCAATCCACGTGATTGGCGGCATCGCGCACGTTTCAATCCGGATCGATGTTGCATCGAGATGCACCTAGAGGCGCGACACAATGTAATAGTGCGTTGGCCGAACGGCGAACGCTTGATCCGGCAGGGGCAATTCATACACACCGAGAGCAGCTACAAGTACACGCGGGAACGTTTCCTGGCGCTGCTGGAACATGCAGGCTTCGACGCGGTAAACGTATGGACAGATCCGCGCGAGTGGTTCATGGTGTGCCATGCACGCGTGGCATGATGGCCTGATAGGGAGGCCATATGGCGGCTGACGACTTGCTGCATGTTTACCAAAACGTTCGGCAGCACACATTGGCACTTGCCGATCCCTTGAGCGACGAAGATTGTTGCGCGCAGTCGATGCCGGACGCAAGCCCGGTGAAATGGCACCTGGCGCACACAACCTGGTTCTTCGAGACATTCATTCTCGAACGGCATGAAAATCGATACCAGCCTTTCGAACCGGCGTTTCGTGTGCTCTTCAATTCCTATTACAACGGTATTGGCGACAAGCATCCACGGCCGCAGCGCGGCATGCTTACCCGCCCTTCGTTAAGCGAGGTCCTTGCATATCGCCGCAATATCGACGAGCGGATCGCCATGCTGCTTGCGGACTGTTCCGATGAGATAAGAAGGCTTGTCGAAACAGGTCTGCATCATGAACAGCAACATCAGGAACTATTGCTTACCGACGTCAAGCATCTGCTATCCCTCAATCCATTGAAGCCGCAGTATATGACTGCTCCCATGGAATGCAAGACGCAAATGCTCCCCATGCAATGGATCGTATTCGAGGGCGGTGTGGTGCGGATCGGATGCACTGAACATGCAGGCGAGGACTTTTTCTTCGATAACGAAACACCGTGCCACAGGCAATTCGTCGAACCTTTCAGGCTGGCATCGCGCCTTGTCAGCAATGGCGAATTCCTCAAGTTCATTGAGGACGGCGGCTATTGCAACCCAGCGCTTTGGCTGTCCGAAGGATGGGACTGGGTGCAATCGAATGGGATTGAGCATCCGCTCTACTGGTGCAGATCGGAAGACGGATGGCAGGAGTTCAGCCTGTACGGCATGCAGGAACTGAACGAGGCGCGGCCTGCGGTGCATCTCTCAATGTTTGAAGCGGATGCTTTCGCGCGCTGGGCTGGTGCACGCCTGCCTACTGAAGCGGAATGGGAGGTGGCTGCGGCTGGTCGGGCCGACAATGTCGCACGCAGCCTGCATCCGGAGGCCGCCCGCGAAGCAGGGATGCAGCAAATGTTTGGCGCTGTCTGGCAATGGTCTTCCAGCAGCTATTCGCCGTACCCCGGCTATGCTCCTGCCGCTGGTGCGCTCGGTGAATACAACGGCAAGTTCATGAGCAATCAATACGTCTTGCGCGGTTCCTCGTGCGCGACGCCGTTGGGGCATTCACGCACGACCTATCGCAATTTCTTTCCCGCTACCGCGCGCTGGCAATTCACCGGATTGCGCCTTGCGCAATGAAGGGCGGCTTGAGCCGCCGTTTCACCGTTACTACGTGCTCGTCTCCGCTTCAAGCTTGCGACTTGCGATATGCCGGTTAATGGCACTGAGCGCTGCTTTGAATGAAGCCGTTGCGGCATCGGCATCAATACCGGCACCGAACAATGCAGGCCCTGAATCGACACGTACTTCAACATAGCAAGCGAATCCTGCGGCTAAAGCGTGTTCATGACGATCCATTAGTTTCACGTCGAGACCAAGCGCATCGACGAATGCATCGACCGGAGAAGCGCCACTGCCTTGCAGGGAAAGAGTCGAGCCATGCTGCATCATCTCGATATCCAGTTGCACCGCGCCTGAAAGATCGGACGACATGCGATGCGAGCGATATGCATAAGGTTTGCAGGCATCGAAATACTCTTGTGTGAACATGGCATGAATGTCGGCTGCCGTCACTTCCTTGCCGCTGCCATCGGCAAGCCGTTGCACCGCTCGGCTGAACTCGATCTGCATGCGGCGCGGCAAGCGTAAGCCATATTCCTGTTCCAGCAGATATGTCATGCCGCCTTTGCCGGACTGGCTGTTGACCCGGATCACTGCATCATAGCTGCGACCAAGATCGGCAGGATCGATCGGCAGATAGGGCACATCCCAGAAGGTATCGCGGCGCTGCTGTGCGAAGCCTTTTTTGATCGCATCCTGATGCGAGCCTGAGAATGCGGTAAAAACGAGATCGCCGGCATAGGGATGGCGTGGATGTACCGGAAGTTGGTTGCATTCCTCCACGCATTTGCGCACTTCGTCGATGTCGGAAAAGTCCAGACCGGGATCGACGCCTTGTGTGTAAAGGTTCAGCGCGAGGGTGACAAGATCCACGTTGCCAGTACGTTCGCCGTTGCCGAACAGGCAGCCTTCGATGCGCTCGGCTCCCGCCATGATCGCCAGTTCCGCTGCGGCTACTCCGGTACCGCGATCGTTATGCGGATGCACGCTGAGAATGATGGAGTCGCGCCGTGCCAGCTTGCGATGCATCCATTCGATCTGATCGGCAAACACGTTCGGCGTGCTGCATTCCACGGTTGTAGGCAAATTGATGATCATCTTCCGTTGCGGTGTTGGCTGCCATATATCGGCGACCGCATCGCACACGTTCTTCGAGAAATCCAGCTCCGCCATGCTGAAGGTCTCAGGCGAATACTGGAAGATCCATTCGGTTTCCGGCCTCTCCTGCGTCAACTGCTTGATCAACCGCGTGCCAGACAACGCAATCTCGCGGACTTCCTCACGCGACATGCCGAACACGATGCGACGGAACGTCGGTGCAATCGCGTTATATAAATGCACGATGGCACGCCGTGCGCCTTTGAGCGAATCGATAGTGCGGCGGATCAGGTCTTCGCGCGACTGCGTAATCACTTCGATCGTCACGTCTTCAGGAATGCGGTTTTCCTCAATGAGTTTGCGCACGAAATCGAAATCCGTCTGCGAAGCAGAGGGGAAACCGACTTCGATTTCCTTCAGGCCGATGTCGACCAGCATCTCGAAGAAACGCAGCTTGCGTTGCGGACTCATTGGTTCGATCAATGCCTGGTTGCCGTCACGCAGATCGGTGCTCATCCAGATTGGCGGGGTGGTGATGGTACGGTCGGGCCAAGTACGCGTCGTCAGTGGGATTGTGGGGAAGGGGCGGTATTTTGTCGCCGGGTTTTTCAGCATCATGGGGAATCCTCTTCGCATTGTTTTTCGTGGAAATCATCAGATGTGGCGAACAGGCTGACGGACTGCCACGGGGCGCGAGGTCCGTCAACCGCGGCTTAGTCGCAGCGATAGCAAACGTGCGCAAACCATCGCGGCGATTACATCGCCGACGATGAAGCTTGCGGAAATTTGCTTGAAATGCATGAACAAGTCCTTGGGAAATGCATCAACCGCATGTCGAAAACGATGCGGGAATCAACTGACAACAGGAAGGGGGAAGAGTTATTTGCGCGCCAGGCGCAGTAGCGCACCGGTCAGCAGGACGCTGGCCAGAGATAGGTGGAGAAGAGCTGTGTGCGCGGTGAACATGGCGTCAATGTAGAGGAACCACCGTCGGCTTGTCAAGAAAACTTTGCGACAAGCGGATACGTTGGCATTTGGCAGTGCGGCATAGATAATGGGAAAACTACGACAGGCGCACAAGATAATGAACTTCTCTTTCCGAACGGCCACGCCCCACGAGCTGGCCGGCGCCTTACAGGATGCGCGTGACTATACGCTGGCGCTATTTGAGTGTTTCGCAGCGGCTGGGCTTGGCGTAATGCGCAGATTGCCGCCCGCTCCCCATATCAACCCGCCGTTATGGGAACTTGGCCACATTGCCTGGTTCGCCGAATGGTTCGTGTTGCGCGAGGCGCAATCAACCAATCCCGCAGCAGCACAACGCGGCTCATTATTGACGAAGGGGGATGACTGGTTCGATCCGAACATAATCCCGCTCGATGTGCGCTGGAGGCTCGAATTGCCCAGCGCCGGTGCACTCAAGACCTATTGCCGTGAAGTGCTCGACCGTGTGCTCGACAAGCTCAAGCGTGCGCGCAATGTGTCCAGCGAACTTTACCCATACCGACTTGCATTGGCGCATGAAGACATGCGCGGCGAGGCAATGGCATGTGCGCTGCAGACACTCGGCATTGCGCCGCCACCGCAATTTGCACGTCATTCCATCCCTGTCTGGGCGGAGGGAGAAATTCGCTTCCCGGGCGGTACCATCCGGCTGGGAAGCGCCAATAACGAAGATTTCGTATTCGACAATGAAAAGTGGGAACACGCTTGCTACGTGCCCCCATTCATGATGGATTCGACACTGGTCTCGAATGCGAGCTACGCTGAGTTCATCGAGGACGGAGGCTACCAACATCCGCAGTTCTGGAGTATCGCGGGCAAGACCTGGTTGATGCGCCATGGATTATCGATGCCCCGCGACTGGGAACGGGAACGCGAAGGCCGCAGTTGGCGCTACCGTCGTTTCGGCAAGCTGACTGCATTGCAGCCGCATGAACCGGTACGCCACCTGAGCCTGTATGAAGCGCAGGCCTATTGCGCCTGGGCTGGCCGACGCTTGCCGACTGAAGCCGAATGGGAATTTGCCGCCTTGTCTGGCCATCCTGCCTTGCGCTGGGGCGATTTGTGGGAATGGACATGTTCGCCGTTCGAGCCATATCCGGGGTTCGCACCGGATGCCTGGCGTGAATATTCCGAACCGCATTTCACGACAGATCAGGTATTGCGAGGTTCTTCATTTGCGACGCGGTTGAGATTGCGGTCGCCGAAGTTTCGCAACTTTTGTCTGCCCGAGCGGAACGATATGTTCGTGGGATTCCGTACCTGCGCGATGTAGATGGCAAGCTGTATTTGTTCGATCGATTTGCCGTAATGCCGTTTGTAGAGAGAGTTGTTCTTGAGAGTGCGTCCCTTGATAACGTACTGAGCGATTACTCACATTTATTGTGGTCAATGTTGTGGATAAGCAGGGATAACGTTATCTAACAGCATGATCTATAAGGAAATTTTGCCTCTGATTAAAATCAAGGCATATGGGATGTTTTCCACCGGCTGCAGCTTCATGCGATGCTCAAAATATATCATTTGCAGAGGAAAGAGCTTGATGGTCATCCATTTACAGGATGTTTGAACGATTAATCACATTTACTGTGATTAATGTTGTGGATAAGCAGGAACAACGGTATCTAACGGCATGATCTATAAGGAAATTTTCCGTCTGATTAAAATCAAGGCACATGCCTTGGCATAGGGGGAGGGGCACCTTTCCGCTCTAGCGCGGTTTGCGGATCAGTGTAAGGGGCCAATCTCGGGCCTGCGGTGCTCGGTGTACGCTATGTACACGTCCGCTCCTCGGCCCGACCTTGGCTCCCTTACACAGACCCGCAAACTGCTCTGATCGTTTGTGAAAAATAAAAAAGCCGCTCATGAGAGCGGCTTTGGCATGTCAGCGTAATGTTTGCTTAACGATCACTATATGAACGGCGTGCACCACCGCCGTTATCGCCAAAGCGCGAACCGTTACGGTAGCCGCCTTCCTTGCGCGGTGCATCCGGCTTGCTGAAGCTGCGCTGGCCCGGCTTGGCGTTGTTGCCGCGGCTATCGCCCGGTTTCCAGCCGTTCGGCTTGCGGCTGTTTGTGCGCAGCGAAGGCGTCTTCTTCGGTTCGAGGCCCACGATCACATCCACCGGGATCAACTGCTTGGTGAAGCGTTCGATGCGTTTGATGTGCAGCGTTTCCGCATGATTGACGAGCGAAATCGCCAAGCCATTGCGTCCGGCACGGCCCGTGCGGCCGATGCGGTGCACGTAGTCTTCCGGGAACTTGGGCAGATCATAGTTCACCACATGAGTGATGCCCGGCACGTCGATGCCGCGTGCGGCAACATCGGTAGCGACCAGCACACGCACTTGGCCGCGGCGCAGTGCGTCGAGAGTGCGGTTGCGTGCGCCCTGATGCATGTCGCCATGCAGTGCGGCTGCGGCGAAGCCGGCGATGTTCAAGCGGTCGGCGATCATGTCGGCATCGCGCTTGGTGGCGGTGAAGACCACAGCCTGGTCGATGGAGGTGTCGCGCAGCAGATGGTCGAGCAGGCGGTTCTTGTGCGACAAGTCGTCGACGAAGTGTACGCGCTGCTGAATGTTTTCATGGCGAGAGGCCGAGCTGGCGATCTGGATGGTCAGCGGATCTTTCGTGATGCGTTTGGCCATGTTGCCGACTACGCCGTCGAGCGTGGCGGAGAACAACATGGTCTGGCGCGATTCAGGCGTGGCATCGACGATCTTTTCAATGTCGTCGATGAAGCCCATGTCGAGCATGCGGTCAGCTTCGTCGAGCACCAGCATCTGCAGTTGCGAGAAGTCGATCTTGCCCGATTCCATATGATCGATCAGGCGACCCGGTGTCGCGACCAGGATTTCCGGATTGCGCGACAACAGTTGCATCTGTTTCGGATAAGGCATGCCGCCGAGGATGGAGACGGCGCGCACGCGGCGCAGGTAGCTGCCGTATTTCGTGGTTGCAGTCGTGACTTGCAAGGCAAGTTCGCGCGTCGGGGTCAATACCAGCATCTTCGGTTGCGCCGGTTGGAAACGGGGGCGATCACCGCGCGCACGGGCGGCTTGACGTTGTTGATTGGAAGTGCGGAAGTTGCCTGGCTGTGCTTCCTGTTCTAAGAGGGCAAAACGGTGCAGCGAGGGCAGCATGAAGGCGGCGGTTTTACCCGATCCGGTCTGCGAGGACACCAGCAGATCGCGGCCTTGCATGGCGGCGGGGACGGCCTGTTCCTGGACGGGCGTGGGTTTGGTGTAACCGGCTTCATCCAGGGCTTTCAGAACGGACGCGTGCAGGCCAAGTGCTTCAAAACTCATTGTGTTCCTTTGTGAATATCAACGCCGCGACCTCATTCGACGAGTGCGCGAACGTAAAAAAAAGCAACGCGAACCAACGAAACAGCTGAGAAATGTACTGAGTGGTATCGGCACAAAAGCTTTGCGCCGGAGCGGTGTCTGAATGTCAACACCAAAAGGCGGAAGGGCTTTGTCGTAACTGCTAAACGGTTTGCGGTGCAGCGAGTGACTGTCTGTTGCAGTGCACAGCGAAGAATTATACAGGCTTATCCCAAGCAATGTCCGATTTATTTTCCACCAGCAGTAATGCGTTCCTCCCGCTATTGGCGGCGCGGGCTTCAAAGCCCGCGCATCATGCATTACTCCGTGATGCTCATGACATTGGAGAAACCGCCATCGACATAGATGATTTCGCTGGTGATGCCCGAAGCGAGATCGGACAACAGGAAGGCTGCAGTATTGCCTACGTCTTCAATCGTCACGTTGCGGCGCAGGGGGGCGTTGGCGGCGACGATGCCTAAAAGCTTGCCGAAATCCTTGATGCCAGATGCTGCGAGCGTTTTGATCGGGCCGGCGGAAATGCCGTTGACACGCACGCCATTCTTGCCCACCGATTCGGCGAGATAGCGCACGCTGGCTTCCAGTGAAGCCTTGGCCAGACCCATGGTGTTGTAGTTCGGCGTGGCGCGCACCGAACCCATGTAGGTGAGCGTCAACAGAGAGGAATTCGGTCGCAGCAATGGCAGGGCGGCTTTGGCCATTGCCGGGAAGCTGTAGGCGGAAATGTCATGCGCGATATGGAAGGCCTCGCGCGAGAGGCCGTCGAGGAAGTCTCCGGCGATCGCTTCGCGTGGTGCGAAGCCGATGGAGTGAACCAGGCCGTCGAGATGATCCCAGGACTTGCCGAGGTCGGCAAACAGTGCGTTGATCTGCTCGTCGCTGCTGACGTCGCAATCGAACACCAGCTTGCTGCCGAATTCGGCAGCGAATTCCGTGATGCGATCCTTGAAGCGTTCGCCGACATAGGTGAAGGCGAGTTCCGCGCCTTCACGCTTGCATGCCTGAGCAATGCCGTAAGCGATGGAACGGTTGGACAAGAGACCGGTGATCAGGATTTTTTTGCCTTGCAGGAATGCCATGTGTGACTCCATGTGGGGCCGCGCTCGATGGGTTCTTCCTGGATTCGGAAGCTGTATCGAAGGCGACCGGTTGTTCTGGGCTGAACTGCCGCGGGCGAGATTGTAGGGGCAAGAGGCAGGTCAAGCAACTTTTCAAACCTGACAGTATACCTGCCCAACTTCACACAGTCCTATTGAAGGAATTGTTCGTTCCCAACGATCCCGATCTTGGTCACGCCCAGTCGTTGCGAAGCCGCAAGCACTGCTGCTACAAACTTGTATTGCACCAGCCTGTTGGGGCGCAGATGCACCTCTGGCTGAACAGGCTGTGTCGCGACATTTTGCAGTTTGGTTTCCAGTGCAAAGTGGTCGGGCAAGACAGCGCCGTTCCACGAGATGGTGCCGTCGAAATCAATGTCAATGTTCACCACTGGCGGCGGTGCGACCAAGGGTGGAGGCGTGCCGCTTGGCAATTCGAGGCTGACGGCGTGGTTCTGAATGGGAATGGTGATGATCAGCATGATCAGCAACACCAGCATCACGTCGATGAGCGGTGTTGCATTCATTTCCACCATCACGTCCTGGTCTTTCGAGCTTCCGGAGCCGAAGTTCATGCCCATGAATTACTCCTGTTTAAACGCATCAACCGCCATGTGCCGGCGGCACGAGGACGAAGCCTACCTTGACGATGCTGGCGCGTTGTGCTGCCAGGATTACCTTGCCGACAAATTCGTAGCGGGCTTCCTGATCGCCGCGAATGTGTACTTCCGGCTGCGGTTTCTTCGTTGACTCATCCTTCAGTTTGGCAACCAGCGTATCCATATCCGGCATGAGTTGTTCGTTCCAAAAGATTTCTCCCTCTCTGGTGACGGAGAGATTGATGTTTTCCGGTTTGGTCTGGTATGGCTGGTTGCGTTCGTCCGGCAGTTTCACTGGAACCGTATGAGTGACCACCGGAATGGTGATCAGGAAGATGATCAGCAACACCAACATCACGTCCACCAGCGGCGTGGTATTGATCGTGCCGATCACTTCATCTTCTTCCCCATCGGGGGAGCCGATGGACATGGCCATGATCAGCCCACCTTCTTAGCGGCGTGTGCGGTCGACATCGCGCCCGACAGCAGGACCGAGTGCAGGTCGGAACTGAAGGCGCGCACGTCTTCCATCGCGGCCTTGTTGCGGCGGACCAGCCAGTTATAGCCGAGCACGGCGGGCACCGCGACAGCCAAGCCGATGGCGGTCATGATCAGTGCTTCGCCCACCGGGCCGGCGACCTTGTCGATCGAGGCCTGGCCGGCGATGCCAATAGCGGTCAATGCGTGATAAATACCCCAGACCGTGCCGAACAGGCCGATGAAAGGAGCGGTGGAGCCGACGGTTGCCAGGAAGGCCAGGTTGTCTTGCAAGCGGCTTTGGACTTTCTCCACCGCGCGCTGAATGGACATCGTGACCCAGGTGTTGAGATCGATCTGTTCCAGCAGAGCACCTTCGTGATGTTCCGTGGCGTTCAGGCCGGATTCAGCGATGAAGCGGAACGCGCTGCCTTCGGCAAGACCGCTGGTGGCGGCTTGCAGCGAGGATGCTTTCCAGAACTTCACGCGCGTATCCTTTGCTTGCTGGTTCAGGCGATATTGATCGATGAGCTTAGTGATAGTGATGTACCAGGAACCCATCGACATGATGATCAGGATGATCAGTGTGCCACGTGCGACGAAATCGCCGCCTTTCCAGAGTGCCTCCAGGCCGTAAGGGTTTTCGATGACTTCTTTCTCTGTGGCAGGAGGCGGCGCGGCCGGTGCCGTTGCGGCTGCGGGAGCGGAGGCCGGTGTTGGGGCTGCTGCGGTAGCAGGTGCCGCCAACCAAGCGAGGTTCGCCGCGACAAAGATCATGAATGCCGCAGTCAGCGCGGACAAGCGAGAGTGTTTGAACATGCTTTCTCCAATTCTCAGAAAAATACCAAGATGCCGAACGGGTAATTCATAACGACTGTAATGTTGTGTCACGGGATCTGCCATATATAGGCTAATTTCGCCCATGCCTCTTCAGGTTTGCCATCGACTGTTGCTGGCTTGAACTTGCAGAGGCTGAGCGCAGTCAGGGCGGCGTTATCCAAATCCTTAAAACCACTGGATTTTTCCACTTTCGCCTGCGCGACGCGACCGTCGACCCCGATGAGCAACGCCAATTGCACGGTACCTTCTTCTCCTAAACGCTCCGATCTGCGAGGGTATTCGGGCTTCTGGCAGTGGGCGGCATCGACCACGGCCGCTGTGCGTACAGGAGCGGCCTTGGCTACCGGCTGTGGCGGTGCTACCGGAGCTGGCGCGGCAGGCTGGGGCGGCGGTATGACAGGCGTCTGCGGCTTCACGGTGGTGACGTTGGCAATGGCTTTAGGCGGCGGAGGTGTCTGCACGCGAACTTCCGGCGGCGGAATGAAAGGCGGTGGCGGGGGCGCGGCCAGCTTGGGTTTGGGCGGAGGTGGTGTGTCCTTCAACACGGGCGGCTTCACTTCTTCGATGATTTTCGCCTCGACCGG
>Ga0207657_10003262_pt1 | contig 17364 bp, 14 predicted proteins | sample KBSC33metaG_FD_184316 | JGI IMG/M metagenome (GOLD analysis project Ga0207657, IMG submission 184316) | Corn rhizosphere microbial communities from Kellogg Biological Station, Michigan, USA - KBS C3-3 metaG (SPAdes) (version 2) | ecosystem: Host-associated > Plants > Roots > Rhizosphere > Soil ... | reverse complement strand
ATCACTTTATTGCTGACTGCCAGCGCCGCGGCTGCGCGCGGCAGCGTGATTTTCGCAGGCGGTGCCTGGGCGGCGATCGACCGCGGCGCGCAATGCGAGGCACTGACGCGTTCACAGCGGGTTGCGACCAAGGACAAGGTGCAGGCGGTGGCCGGGTTCAGCTTCACGACCGGGCGGCTCCATTGGGGTGAATTCCATGCCCGGCTCAGCCGCATGCCGCGCGGCGACGCCAGCGTGATGCTGCAGATTGGCGACCAGCCGTTCCTGCTCGCGACCCGCGACGGCTGGGCGTGGAGCCGCGGCCCGCTCCAGGCGCAGGCGATCGTCGCCGCCGCGCGCGAGAGCGCAACCATGCGCGTCGAAAGCCGCGACCAGCGGGGCGTGCGCTTCTCCGATCCCTACCTGCTCGACGGTGCGCCGACCGCGATCGACGCGGCGGCGGCGCGCTGCTCGCTGCGCGCGACTGGCAAAATCCAATAATCGCACCTAGATAGCGCCTTCGCCATGAGTGCCGATACCAGCCTGATGCCCATTGCGGGCGCGATCGACCCTGTGCCGGTGCCGAGAGCGGCATCCGCGCGTGCCGACGGCCGGGTCGACCTGGTCGGACTGTCGAAGGAACAGATTCGGACCGAGCTCGAAGCCGCGGGGCTGGAGCCGAAGCAGGCGAAGCTGCGCTCCAAGCAAGTGTGGCACTGGACCTACAATCGCGGCGTGACCGACTTCGAAGCGATGAGCGATATCGCGAAGGCGCAGCGCGGCTGGTTCGCCGAGCGCTTCGTGGTCTCACGGCCCGAAGTGGTCGAGGCGCAGGTCTCGTCGGACGGCACGCGCAAGTGGTTGCTCAGGACTCATGACGGCCACGAGTTCGAAATGGTGTTCATCCCCGACGCCGACCGCGGCACATTGTGCGTGTCGAGCCAGGTCGGCTGCACGCTCAACTGCCGCTTCTGCCACACGGGTACGATGGCGCTGGTCAGGAACCTCGAACCGGCGGAGATCGTCGGGCAGGTGATGCTCGCGCGTGATGCGCTCGGCGAATGGCCGTCTCAGCCCGACGGACGGATGCTCACCAACATCGTCATGATGGGCATGGGCGAGCCACTCTACAATTTCGACAATGTCCGCGACGCGCTGAAGATCGTGATGGACGGCGATGGCCTGGGCCTGTCGCGGCGGCGGATCACGCTATCGACCAGCGGCGTGGTGCCGATGATGGAGCGCGCGGGCGCGGAGATCGGGGTCAACCTCGCAGTTTCGCTGCACGCGGTGACCAAGGAGATCCGCGACGAGATCGTGCCCTTGAACCGCAAGTACGGGATCGAGCAATTGCTCGAGGCCTGCGCGGCTTATCCCGGAGCGAACAACGCGCGGCGGATCACGTTCGAATATGTGATGCTCAAGGACAAGAACGACAGCGACGCGCACGCGCGCGAGCTGGTGCGGCTGATCCGCGAGTACCGGTTGCCGGCCAAGGTCAATCTGATCCCTTTCAACCCCTGGCCCGGCGCCGCCTACGAATGCTCCGATCCCGAGCGTATCCGGTCGTTCAGCAACATCATCTTCGAGGCGGGCATTTCCGCGCCGGTGCGGACGCCGCGCGGGCGCGATATCGATGCCGCTTGCGGCCAGCTGAAGACCGCCGCAGAGCGCAAGCGCCGCTCGCACGCCGCCGCTGCCTGACCTCGCGGGGATTGCGCTCGCCGCGGCCGCGGGGTGCGTCGGCGGGGCGATGAATGCGCTTGCCGGCGGCGGGACCTTCGCCACGCTCCCCGCGCTGATCGCACTCGGCCTGCCGGCGAACGTCGCCAACGCCACCTCGAACGTCGCGCTGCTTCCGGGCGCTGCGGCAAGTGCGGCAGAATATCGCGACGAGCTGGAGCCGGTCGGCGGAATGCCGGTCCGGACACTCGCGGCAATCACCTTCGTAGGCGGTCTTGCCGGAAGCGTGCTGCTGGTGCTGACGCCGACCCGCGCATTCGATTACATCATCCCGTGGCTACTGCTGGTCGGACTGATTGTGATGTTGTTCGGCCCCGGCGCTTCCGAATGGCTGAATCGGCGAGTCACGATCGGCCGGACGACGCTGGTTCCGGCGCAGTCGCTGCTCGCAATCTATGGCGGCTATTTCGGCGGTGGCGTCGGACTGATGATGACCGCTACTTACGGGCTGCTTGCCGGCGCGCACCCGCGTTCGCTGTTCGCGGTGCGCACGCTGATGCTGGCGATCGCCAATTTCGCCGCCGCGCTGGTCTTCGTTTCGGTGGGCCTGGTGCGGTGGGCGGCCTGCGGGCCGATGCTGCTCGGCGCGATTGTCGGTGGATGGCTCGGCGCCAAGCTCGGCAAGCGGCTTTCCCCTCGACTGGTCCGGAGCTGGACCTTGCTTGTGACCGCGGCGACCACGCTCGCCTTCTTCGTTCGCGCCTACGGCTGAACATTGGCCGATGTGATTGCCGATGCAGCACCCAGCGTGGCAATGCGGCGGCCATGTTGACCCCGATCCGGCGCGCCCTGGTGAAGCAGGTTCGCGCGACCTTCAACGATCAGTCAAAAGGCGAGAGGCCGGTGCCCGCATCGGACGACGCGTTATTTCCGCCGGGCTCGGTGATCCGGCGAGTCCACGGCGACGTGACCTCGATGATGGTCGGCGGCATCGCGGCGCTGCTGACCCAGATGCTCCACCCGCAGGCGCTTGCCGGCGTGTGGGACCACAGCGACGTGCACGCCGACATGCTCGGGCGGCTGCGGCGAACCGCGCGGTTCATTGCCGTCACCACCTACGGCCACCGCGACAAAGCCGAGGCAGCAATCGCGAAAGTCAGGTCGATCCACAGCCAGGTAAGCGGGACGCTTCCCGACGGCACGCCATACCGCGCGACCGATCGCCGGCTGCTCGCCTGGGTCCATGTCGCGGGTGCGGTGAACTTCCTTGATAGCTGGCGCCGCTATGCCGAGCCGGCGATGAGCGTGGCCGATCAGGACTGCTATTTCGCGCAGAGCGGTGAAATCGCGCGGCTGCTCGACGCCGATCCGGTGCCGCGTACGCGTGCCGCTGCCGAACAACTGATCCGCGATTTCCGCGCCGAGCTTCGCACCGACGAGCGCACGCGGGAGTTTCGTGACCTGGTGCTGAATGCGCCTGCTCGTTCGATCCGCGAGCTGCCCGTCCAGCAGCTGCTGATGAATGCGGCAGTAGACCTGATGCCCGATTTCGCGCGTGGCATGCACGGCCTGTCGCGTCCGGTCCTGCCGCCGCTGGTGCGCGGAATGACGTTCGGCATCGCCGGAATGATCCGCTGGGCTTTCGCCGGAGAGAATTACCGCCGCACCGCCTGATTTGCGACTGTCGCTCAGCCATGGCAAGCGTTCGGACCAAGTCGGAATCGGAGTTTCCCCCATGTCGCTGATCGGCAAGTTCATCGATCAACTCCTGCCCATCGGCAGCATCACCATCGTCCAGCCCGGCGGGCAGCGCGAGACGCACGGGCCGGGCGGCGGCAAGCATGTCACGGTGAAGCTGCACGACCGCCGCGCCGCGATGGACATCTTCCGCAACCCGCGGTTGCGCGTCGGCGAGCTCTACATGGACGGGCGGCTGACGATCGAGGACGGGACGATCCTCGACCTGCTCGAGCTGGTCGTCGGCGCCAAGCCGTGGGAACAGGGTTTTCGCAAGGCGCTCGGCAAGGGCAAGGGCAGCTGGCTCAAGCACGTCTTCCGCCGCAACGACGTGCGCAAGTCGCGGCGCAACGTTGCGCACCATTACGACATCGGCAACGCGCTCTACGCGCTCTTCCTCGACGACGATCTCCAGTACAGCTGCGCGTACTTCACCGACCCGGATCACAGCCTCGAGCAGGCGCAGGCCGACAAGAAGGCGCACATCGCGGCCAAGCTCGATCTGAAGCCGGGCCAGCGGGTGCTCGATATCGGCTGCGGCTGGGGCGGGATGGCACTCTACCTGAACAAGGTCGCGGGGGTCGAAGTGCTGGGCATCACCTTGTCCGAAGAGCAGCTCCGGCTTGCCCGCCAGCGCGCCAAGGAAGCGGGTGTATCGGACAAGGTGAAGTTCGAACTGATCGATTACCGACAGCTCGACGGGCGGTTCGACCGGATCGTTTCCGTCGGCATGTTCGAGCATGTCGGCGCGGCGCAATATGACGAATTCTACGCCAAGTGCCGCGAGCTGCTGACCGACGATGGGGTGATGCTGCTGCATACGATCGGCAAGCTCGGCGGGGCCGGCAAGCCCGACCCGTTCACCGACAAGTGGATCTTCCCCGGCTATCATCTGCCGGCGCTGTCGCAGATGTGCGGATCGAGCGAGAAGGTGAAGATGATCGTCAGCGACGTCGAGTGCCTGCGGCTGCATTATGCGTACACTTTGCGCCACTGGCTCAACCGCGCGACGACGGCGCGGGCCGAGATCGAGAAGCTGTACGACGCCCGCTTCTTCCGGATGTGGGAATTCTATCTCGCCGGCGGCATCGTCATGTTCGAGAGCGGGGCCGCGTGCAATTACCAGGTGCAATATGTGCGCGACCGCCGCGCGCTGCCGATCACGCGCGACTACATGATCGAAACCGAGCGGCGCTATCGGGAGATCGGGGGCAAGGCTGTGGCGCCGGCGAAGAAGCCCCGTGCCGCGAGGAAAAAGGCACTCGAAACGACTGGTGCCTAGCGGCAGTTCTTGAACGCGTCGTCCTGCGGCGAAGCCGGCAAGTGGATGACGTAACCTCCTAAACGGCAGCGGCGCGGATAGGCAGTGTAGAGCGCGGCGGCCACCGCGGGCGTGTAGCGGCTGTCGAATTGCGGGTCGCCATGGTCGCCTTCCGTGATGAAGAAGCTGAACCGTCTCGCGCGAATGAGCGCGACGAACGGCCGCTCGTCCCAGGCGCCGGTGCTTGCCAGCTCACCGAAGATCGCCGGCTCCCAAAGCACGTCCTTTCCGCTGCGCAGCAAGATGACCATGTCGTCGGAGATGATCGGGCGCGGCGCCGCGCGCACGATCGCGGAGAGACGATCCAGCTCCAAGCGATGCTGCCGTTCGGCGGCGACGGGAAGTCCGCGCGCCGGTGCGATCGCCATGGCCAGCGCCGGGACGCCGAGCGCGGCCGGGACGAGAATGGTGAGCCACGAAGGCGGTACTTCACGCCGGCTACCGACCGCTAGCGCCGCGGCTTCACTTACCGCGGGCCCGATGAAGACCGCGCCGACGATCATCCATTCCATCAGGTAATTGGCATTGGCGCCGGACTTGGCGACGAGCAGGGTCATGAGCGTCTTCGCCGCAAAATAGAGCAGGACGATCAACAGGGTAGCGTCGCTTGGACTACCCGCGAGCCGGGTGCGCTTGTCGTTCCACGAAGGCAATTCACGATAAGCGGCGAGCCTCCGGCTGAGGACATGCCCAAGTCCGACCGCCACGGCGGCGAAGAACAAAAACTCGCGTTCGATCATCGCCGGAATGATCGCCAGGCTGACGAAATCGAAGCGGTTGATGTTGTACAGGATGAGGTGGCGAAGGATGCCTCCGCCGGTGGCGACGAACAGCGCCCCGAGGATGAGCGAACCGAGCGCAACACTGGTGACAATCCCTCGCAAGGCTGTCGCGGGGCGAACCAGGAGAAGCGTGGCGAACACCGCAGCGGGCGCGGCAACCGACGTCTGCTTGGTGAAGAAGGCGGCGACGAAGCATGATGCCGCAGCATAAATCGCGCAGGGCCGGCCGATCGCTCGAATTCCGAACCATGTACCCACGAGGCTGAGCGCAATCGCCAGCATGTCGACCCGCATGACGAGCGCCCAGGTCTGCACCAGCGGGAGACTGAGGACGGCCAATCCGGCGAATGCACTGCCAATGATTGCGGCTGTGCGCTCCTGTTCTCGCGGTGCGAACGCAGCTGCCATGAGGCCCACCAGGACCGCGCAGACGATGGTTGCCATGAGCGAGAGGAGACGTCCGATCAGCAACGCACTCGAGCCGGTCGCGGTGGACAGCGCCTCTACGATGAGGTGATAGAGTGGCGGGTAATGGAACACGATCGCGGGAAAGCCGTCGATCGGAGCGTAGCCCTTGCCCGCGAACATCAGGCGCATCTGCTGCCAGACGATACCCTCGCCATAATCGCGCTGGTACGGAGAGCGCACCGCCGAGGCGGAGATCATTAGGAAGCGGACCACCACGACGAGGAGCGAGGCAAATCCGAAGCCCAGCGAGAGCCGCGCCGCCCAGGCAGGAACTCGCGGTTGGACTGGCGCTGCAGCAAACTCGCCGGCGATCACCGCGCGCCTTTCAGCGGACGGGCGCGGATCAACATCTGTTTGCCGAGCGGTTTGAACGGCGACTTGAGATAAAGGCCGATCAGGGCCGGCATCACCGGCAGGCGCGATTTGACCGTGAGCGGAAGGAAGCGCGCGCGGACCTCCAGCACTTCCCAGCCATGGGCGCGCAGGAAATCAGCGAGGCTGACGTGCGAGTAGACCGAGACGTGCGTGTAATCGTCGAAATATTCGCGGTAGGCGTAACGCCAGTTGGGCTGGAGGATGGCGAGACTGCCGCGATCACTCAGCTTGAACCGAAGTGACTCCAGTGTCGCTGCGAAGTCCGACTGGCTGATGTGCTCGAACAGGTTGCTTGCGAACGCAAAGTCGACGCTCTTGTTCTCGATCCCACTCAGGTCCGTAACCGGGGCAACCACGGGTTCGACGCCTGGCTGCAGGTAAGGTACGAAACCGTCCCACTGGTCGAGCGCGATCCGCCGGCGCGCTTCGACCGCGTTGATGAAGTCGCCATAACCGCAGCCGAGGTCGAGCACGCAGCCGTCGCGCGGCACGATGTTGCTAAAATGGTAGCGCCACAAACTGTCCCACACGGTCTGGCGCTTCGCATCGAACGCGAGACGGGAGTCATGGTAACTCATGCGAGGCGTCCCCAGCCGAACAGGATGCCGAAAATCATCCGCATGCCGACCTTGAAGCCGCGGCGGTTGTTGATGTTGCCGCCCTTGCTGATGCCGACCCGCTGGTGAAAGGTGATCGGGCATTCGACGACCACGTGCCCGTGCTCCAGCGCGCGGTCGAGGAAATGGGCGTTGAACTCGAGGTTCACCGCGGGGTCGACGCACGGCAGCAGCGCAAGCAACGCTTCGCGGCGGCACAGCTTGTAGGTGGTGCCGACGTCGGTGATGGTGCCGCGGCCGAGATGCTTGGCCTCCAGTAGCTTCCCGACAAAGACGTTGCCGTAATACATGAAGGTGCTGAGTTGGGTGCGATGCTGGCGCAGTGGCTCGATCGTGCGCGTGCCGTTCACGACGTCGCCGTGCGGCGCATAAGCGAGCAATTTGTCGATGTCGTAGGCGCGGAAGGTCAGGTCGCCTTCGCACAGGACGACGCATTCGCTGTCGGCGAATTTCGCAGCCTCGGTCAGGCAGCGATGGACGCAGCGGCCGTAGCCGGGCTGATGTTCGTTATAGGTAATCGCGCCGGCTTGCTGAGCGCGGGCGAAGGTCGCGTCGCTGCTGTTGTTGCTGACGACGACGACTCGGCGGACGAGCGGGTGCGCGAGGAAGTCGGCGACGGCCGGGCCGATGCTGTCCTCGTCATTGTAGGCGGTGAGCGCGACCGTCACGCCGGGATCCGCCAGCGGCCGGTATCGCACCGGCACATCGGGGCGCTTGCGATCGAGAAACAGCAGGAGATCGGTGAGCGCTAGGACGGTTCCCAAGACGATGGGCACGCCGCTGTACCAGACGATCGCCTGGCTGACCGGCTCCAGCCAGCTGTTCAGGTCGAGCAGGTAGCGCGGGAAGACCAGCAGCACTCCGACGAGATAAGCCGCCATACCGAAGCAGAACAAAACGACGCCGTAGAGCAGCAACGGCGGGTGCGGCGTCGGCTTGCGCGCGAGGCGCTCGGCAAGTTCGATGTCGCGCGCCTCGACCGCAGCGAGCGGCCGCGCGTGCGCGACGTCGAACTTCCAATTCTCGCGCATTCGCTCGCCCCGCTACGCCGTGGTTGGCGAACGGTAAGCGGACGAGGTTAAGGGATTGTAAGCAGGTTCGGCAGCGCAGCGCCTAGCTGGTGCGGCGTTCGATCCGGATTTGCCGCACTTGCTTGCGCTCCTCGCGGGTGATGCGGCCGTCGTGGTTGACGTCGGCGCGGTCGAAATGGGCGAGCGCGAGCGCCTGGGCTTCGGCGAGCGACACGCGCCCGTCGTGGTTCACGTCGGCCTTGTCAAACATGTGGCCGCCCATTCCATGCATGCCGCCCATGCCCATTCCGGCGCCGTGCATGCGCATCTTCATGTGATCCATGGCCGCCATTCCAGCCATGCCGGGAGCGCTGCCGTCGCGGATTACGAAAACGCGCTGCTCATGGATTTCCGGGCGGGCAGCGAGATATTCCTGGCGGCTGAGGCTGCCGTCATGATTGGTGTCGAGCCGATCGAACATGGCGGCGCGGTTCGGCATCGCGTGCCCGCCGGGGCGCTTTGCGCGCTCGCCGCGCATCGCGGTCATCCGCTGATGCACTGCGGCCATTTCGTCCCTGGTGATGAACCCGTCGTGGTTGGCGTCGAGGTGCGCAAACATCTCGCCGACGTGCCGGGCGACCTCGTCGCGCGTCATGTCGCGGTTCGACATGACCATCATCCGCGCGTGCGGCGCCGCTCGCGGCATCGCAATCGGCGCAGTTCCGGAAGCGACGCCGGGCGGTGGCGGCGGGGCCGGCTGGGCTGTCGCAGCGCCAACGGCAAACACGAGCGCGGCCGCAGCGCCGCCCACCAACAGCTTGTTCATGACCTCGCCTCCTCCAACTGGTTGAGGAGCAGCTAAATCAATCAAGCTTGCTGGCGATTGAACGGGGCGAAACGGCTAGCGGCGGTAATAAGGCTGCACGCCGATGAAGCCCCATCGTTGAAGGGGTCCGGGCCGCCGCACCTGCGCCAGTGCCCTGGGCACGTCGTCGCGCGGATCGAAGATGCCGCTCTGCCGGGTGACGAGCCAGATGACCGGCACGTCCTTGATCGCCGGGTCGCCGGCGAACCTCGCCGCTTGCTCGGGAGTCAGCGACACGGTCGCCGGCCAGCCGGCGCGGATCGGGCCCTTGAACCCGAGTGTCGGGAACGGCTCGGGAATTGGGCGTGCTTTACCGCGAATGCGGCGGCCGACCGCATCGAGCGGCAGCGCGCTGTCGGCTGGGTAGAGCCACAGCTGGTCGTGCGCCGCGACGTTGAGCGACAGATAAGAAGCGACGAGGTCCCAGCGTTCGTTCGCCTGGCGCGTGGCCGTCTGAAAGGCGGTCGGCAGCAAGGTGATACAGATCGCGGCGGCGATGACCCTGCGGTCACGCGGATCGTCGCTGCGCGCAATCGCGCCGGCAATCATCAGATAGGCGGGGATCAAGGTGCCGGCGAGCGTGCGCGCCAGGAACACCGGCATGAACAGCGCCGAAATCAGGGCGGCGATCATCGGCGGTCCGAGCCACAATAGCAGCAGCGCCCGGTCCGCATTCCAGCCGATCGACACGTAGGTGAAGGCGAGGGCGCGCTTGATCAGCAGGGCCATCGCCAGAGCGGCGACTGCGGAGGCGATCGTCAGCGCTTCGACCGGCACCGTATACAGCACCACCAGTTGCAGCAGCATGTCGGGCTGCCAGGCGAGCCAGTTGGTGCCCCAATCGTGCGCGCGTCCGGCGATCAGCAACAGGCATGGGACGTAAGCGAGCGCGACCGTCGCGCCTGTCGCCACGCCGCGCACCAGACGGGCGCGGCTTACCGGGGCGATGAGCCAAATTGGCGCGAACGCGAGGCCAAGGCACGAGGCATAGAGGATCCCGAGGCTGTGCGACCAAAGGACGAGTTCAGTCCCGCTGCCAAGCAACAGCCATGACTGCCAATCGCCCGCGCTCCCTTCGCTGAACTGCCGCATGAGCCGCAAGAGGCCTAGGATTGCGATGGAATAAGCGAGAACCAGCAGCGGGTAGGGCCGCGCTTCCTGCCCGATCACGATCAGCATCGGCGAGCAGGCGGCTAGGAAGCCAGCGAGGCTCGCGCGCAAGCGCGACTGTCCGGTGGGGCTTTGCCGCTCCTGTTCGCGGACCGCGGCCATGACCACGGGCACAGTCAACACGCCGAACAGAAGCGAGAGGGAGCGCAGTGCCAGCGCATCGCCGCCGAACGCTGACCGCCACAGCTTCAGCAGCGAGTAATAGAATGGCGGGTGCGCTTCGTAGGTCGGAAGGACGTGCCACAAATAGGAGAAGCTGCGGCTGGCGAACCAGCCGCTGAACGCTTCGTCGAGCCACAGCGGACGCGCCGTCAACCCAGTCGCCCTGACGGCCAGGGCGAGCACGCTCAGAGCAATCGCGAGCTGCAGCGGCGTGATCCGCCAGCGCGGACGAATGCTCTCTGCAGGTGCGCTCAGGGTCGATGCCGCGTCCATCTTGGACGAAGGCGTAAGGGCAAGATGGTTAACAGCCTGTAAGCCGCTGGGCCGGGTGCCTAACCCGCCCTTAACCATGTGCGGCGATATCGGGGCGATGGAACGCGCCGAGCGAGCGATCTGGGTCGACATGCTGATCGCGCTGGCGCTCGCCTGCGTGCTGACGGCCGTATGGACGTGGCGCGACTGGGCGAACCTGGCTGCGCTGCGCCTGCCGGATGCCGACGATGTGATGCGCCTGCAGCAGATCCGCGACTGGCTCGGCGGACAGGCGTTCGGCGACCTCACGCAGCATCGCCTCGGCGCAAGCGGAGTGCCGATGCACTGGTCGCGGCTCGCCGACCTCGTGCCGGGCGCAATCATTTGGTGCCTCCAAGGCGTCACCGGCCGACACGGGGCGGAGCTCATTGCAGTGATCGCATGGCCTACAATGTTGCTTGCAGCCGCCATCGCTTTGACCGGCCGCATCGCGCGCATCGTCGGCGGCGATGAGGTCGCCGCTCCGGCGATGGTCGTTGCTGCGATTGCCTATCCGGCGAGCACCTTGTTCGTGCCCGGACGGATCGACCACCACGGGCTGCAGCTAATCCTGCTGCTCGTGGCAGTGCTGATGATTGCCGGGCCGCGCTCGGCCGCCGCCGGTCTTGTCGCGGGCATCGCGAGCGCACTCAGCCTCGTCGTCGGCATGGAAACCGCGCCGTTGCTCGCCGCCGCGGCGGCAATGCTGGTGGCCGAATGGGTGATCGCCGCACGTTGCTCGCGCGAACGGCTGTTGGGCTTTGGCCTGGGCATTGGCGGAGCGACGCTGGCCGCGAGCTTCATCTTCCGAACCGCGGCATGGAATTATCCCGCATGCGACGGGTTCACGGCGATCAGCGCGCGCGCGGCGATCATTGCGGCGCTGGCGCCAATCGGCCTCGCCGGTTTCGGCCTGAAGGCGAATTGGCGCGTTCGGCTTGCGATTGCTGGCGCAGCCACGGTCGCGCTCGCGGCCGCTTTGCTTGCCAGCGCGCCGCAATGCCTGTCGCCGTATGGCGGCGTCGATCCTTTGCTGCAGCGGCTGTGGTTGACGCGAGTGGCCGAGGCTCAGGGCCTGTTCGACGCGCCGACCGCGATTGCGTTCGGTTATGCGGGGCTGCCGATCGTCGGCCTGATCGCATGCGCCTGGTTCGCGTGGCGAACGCGCGCACGCGGCTGGACGTTGCTGCTGGTACTGCAACTCGCGGCGGCCGCGGTGATGGTGATCCAATTGCGCGGGGCTTATGCCGGTGCTGTGCTTGGTGCGCCGGCGCTCGGCGCGGCAATCGTGGCGGCGCGGCGCCAAGGCGCGCTTGCGCTCGCTGCAGCCTGGGCCGTGTCCGCCGGCATATTCTACCCGATGGCAGCCCAGGCCATGACAAGCCCGCAGTCCGGGTCGGCAGGGGCCAGCTGCACCGCGCCTGACCTCATCGATGCTCTGGGCAGGCTGCCCGCCGGCATCGTCATGGCGCCAATCGACACCGGCGCGCCGGCAATCGCGGGGACCAGCCAGCAACTGATTGCCGGCGCCTATCACCGCGACGGCGCTGGCGACCTCGCCATGTACCAATTCTACCGCAGCAGCCCGGAGCAGGCGCGTACGATCGCGCTCAACTGGCACGTGCGCTGGGTCGTCGCGTGCGACGGCTTCGCCGGCGTGCCCGTGCCCTTTGCGCAGCGGCTCGGGCGCGGTGCCGCACCCGCTTGGTTGACGCGCGTGGCCGTCGTTCCGTCCGGAGGCTGGATCTTCGAAGTGAACGCCAATGAGCGTTGAAATGGTTCCTGGGCTCAGCGCCGGAAGCGGGTCATCGCCTTGGTGGGAGCGGCGCTGGTTTCTGGCGCTGGTCGTGCTCGCGACGACGGTGCCGCTGCTCTACCCGCAAATCCCTCCGCTGGTGGACTTGCCCGGCCATATCGGCCGCTACCGGGTCGAGCTCGACCTTGCGCACTCGCCGTCGCTGCAGCGCTTTTACGATTATCATTGGGCGCCGCTCGGGACGCTCGGCGTCGATGTGCTGGTGATGCTTTTCGCGCCGCTTATCGGCCTCGAGCCGGCGGTGAAGCTGATCGTCCTCGCGATCCCGCCGCTGACCGCCGCCGGCTTCTTCTGGGTCGCGCGTGAGGTCCACGGCCGTGTGCCCCCGACCGCAATGTTCGCGCTGCCGTTCATCTACGGCTTCCCGTTCCTGTTCGGGTTCGTGAACTTCACGTTGTCGGTCGCGCTCGCCTTTCTTGCGTTCGGGCTGTGGCTGCGGCTTGGCCGGCTCGAACGGACCCGGCTGCGCGCGTGGCTGTTCGCGCCGATCTCGCTCGTCCTGTTCTTCTGCCACACCTACGGCTGGGGGCTGCTCGGCCTGATGTGCTTTTCGGCCAATGCCGTGCGGCTGCGCGACCTTGGCGCAACTTGGGCCCGCGCCGCGTTCCAGGCCGGGCTGCAAGTTGGGCCGATGGCGCTGCCGCTGGCAGTGATGCTGATGACGCCCGCGCCCGCCGACGGTGCGTTCGCCGGCGGCTGGTTCGACTGGGATGCCAAATGGGTCGCGATCATGGGCGTGCTGCGTGATCGCTGGGGACCGTTCGACGTCACCTCGTTGGAAGTCGCCGGGCTGGTTTTCCTGTTCGCTCTGGTCAGCCCCAAGCTCAGGCTTGCGCGCCGCCTCGCGGGTCCTGCGCTGCTGCTCGTCGCGGCGTTCGTGTTGTTGCCGCGCTTCATCATGGATTCGGCTTACGCCGATGAGCGGCTCGTTCCGTATCTGGCCGCGCTCGCACTCCTCGCGATCCGCAGGCCCGCCGACCCTCGCCTCGGCAAGGCGTTGGCGATCTTCGCCGTCGCCTTCTTCGTCGTGCGGCTTGGCGGGACGACGGCAAGCCTCGCGATGGCCGCCAATCAGCAGCAGGCGAAGCTCCGGGCGCTCGATCATGTCCCGCAAGGCGCGCGGGTCGCGTCCTTCTACGGCTTGCCATATGCCGAGCCCTGGTCGCTGCAGCGCGACAGCCACCTCGGCGGCCTGGTCATTGCGCGCCGGGAGGGATTCTCCAACGACCAATGGATCACCGCCGGTCACAATCTGCTGACGCTCAAATATCATCAAGCGGGGTCATTCGGGTCGAACCCCTCGCAGGTGGTTCGGCCGAACGGTACGCACGACGGCGTCTACCGCACGATCGACGAGGCGCTGGGGCAGGTGCCGCGCGACAAGTTCGACTTTGTCTGGCTGCTCAATCCGATGGTGTTCGATCAGCGCCTTGCCGGCGACCTGCAGCCGGTCTGGCGCGGTCCGGGCACCACGCTTTATCGAATTGGGCATGTGCCTGAAGGCTCGCGCCGCAATGGACAATTGAGCGCACCCCGCTAGGACGCCCGCGGGCAATCGATTGCGAGTGCATGACGAGAGGGGTTGAAGCCGCTCCGGCGGACCAGGTGGCGGATGCGGCGCGCCCATGGTGGGAACGGCCCTGGTTCCTCGCGCTCGTCGTGCTCGCGACGATGGTGCCACTGCTCTATCCGCCCGTGCCGCCGCTGGTCGACCTGCTGGGCCACATGGGCCGCTACCGGGTCGAGCTCGACCTCGATCATTCGGCCTGGCTGCAACGTTATTACGATTACCATTGGGCGGCGATCGGCAACCTCGGGGTCGACCTGCTGGTGATCCCGCTCGGCAAGCTCTTCGGGCTCGAGTTGGCGGTCAAGCTGATCGTGCTGGCGATCCCGCCCCTGACTGCCGCGGGGTTCCTGTGGGTGGCACGCGAAGTCCACGGCCGGGTGCCGCCAACGGCCTTTTTCGCAATGCCCTTCATCTACGGCTTCCCGTTCCTGTTCGGCTTCGTGAACTTCACATTGTCCGTGGCGCTAGCGTTTCTCGCATTCGGCCTCTGGCTGCGCCTCGGACGGCTTGAACGGACCGCCTTGAGGAGCTGGCTGTTCGTGCCGATCTCGCTGGTGGTCTTCTTTTGCCATACTTACGGTTGGGGCCTGCTCGGGCTGATGTGCTTTTCCGCCGACGCCGTGCGGCTTCACGACCGCGGCCGGTCGTGGTTCCGCGCCGGGTTCGAAGCGGCGCTGCATACATCGGTGATGGCGCTGCCGATCCTCGTCATGCTGATCTGGCGCAGCGAGACCCACGGCGGCGAGACCTCGTCCTGGTTCGAGTGGAAGATCAAGTGGCGGTGGATCTATTCGGCGCTGCGCGACCGCTGGAAATGGTTCGACATCGGCTCGCTCGCCGCCGCCGCGCTGGCATTTCTCTACGCGGTCTTCAGCCGCAAGCTGACGCTGTCGCGCAACCTCGCATTCTCCGCGATCGTTCTTGCCGTCTGCTTCGCGATGTTGCCGCGGATCATCTTCGGCTCGGCCTATGCCGACATGCGGCTGGTGCCCTATCTGATGGCGGTGGCGCTTCTCGCGATCCGCTTCCGCGGCGCGCCGGACCGGCGGACGGCGCAGGTGCTCGCGGTCCTCGGGCTGGCCTTTTTCGCGGTGCGCACCGCGGCCAACACGATCAGTCTCGGGATCGCCGCCAATGACCAGTCGGCCAAGCTTCAGGCGATCGACCTGATGCCGCAAGGCGCGCGCGTGATCAGCATGATCGGCATGCCGTGCCAGGAATATTGGCCAATGCTGCGCAACGGCCATCTGGGCGCAATGGTGATCGTCCGGCGCGACGGCTTCTCCAACGACCAGTGGCTGCTCGAGGGGGTCAACCTGCTCGACCTCAAGTATCGCGCGGCGGGTTATTATGCCGCGGATCCATCGCAGCTCGTGCGGCCGAATAACTGCCGCGATCCACTCCACCGCACGATCGACGTGTCGCTGGCGACGCTTCCGCGCAGCGATTTCGATTTTGTCTGGCTGATCGACGCGCCGGCCTACGATCCGGCGACGGTCGCCGACATGAAGCCGGTCTGGCGCGGACCGGGCAGCATCCTCTATCAAACGCAGCCATGATGCTTTCGATCGTCGTTCCGTGCTTCAACGAGGAAGCCTGCCTGCCCGAATTGCGCCAGCGGCTCGGCGCCGCGGCACTGCAGGCGGTCGGTGACGATTATGAGCTGGTGCTGGTCAACGACGGCTCGCGCGACGGCAGCTGGCCGATCATGCAGCGCATGGCGGCCGAGGACCCGCACGTGGTCGCGGTCAACCTGTCGCGCAACCACGGACACCAGCTTGCATTGACCGCCGGGCTCGACCTGTGTCGCGGCGATACGATCCTGATCATCGACGCCGACCTTCAGGACCCGCCAGAGCTGCTGCCGGCGATGCTCGCCTGCATGCGCGATCAACAGGCCGACGTGGTTTATGGTGTGCGCAAAAGCCGCGCCGGCGAGACCGCGTTCAAGCGCGCCACGGCGCACGGCTTCTACCGCTTGCTGTCGCGCGCGACCGAGGTCGACATCCCGGTCGATGCGGGGGATTTCCGTCTGATGAGCCGGCGCGCGCTCGACGCCTTGCTGGCGATGCCCGAGCAGGCGCGCTTCATCCGCGGCATGGTCGCATGGATTGGGTTCAGGCAGGTGCCGTTTGCCTACGACCGGCAGCAACGCTTCGCTGGAGAAACAAAATATCCGTTCAAGCGGATGCTGCGCTTCGCGCTCGATGCGTTGACCGGCTTCTCGTCGGCGCCGCTGAAGCTTGCGACCCATGCCGGCCTGTGGCTGGCCGCCGGGTCGGTGCTGCTGATCCTCTACATCGCTTATGCGTGGATTGCCGGCGAAAGCATCCCGGGCTGGACGTCGCTGATGGCGGTCGTGCTGGTGCTGGGCGCGATGCAGATGTTCGTGCTCGCATTGATGGGCGAATATATCGGACGCCTGTACAATGAAGCGAAGGGGCGGCCGCTGTACATCGTGCAAGAAGTGGCTGGCGGCGAGCGCCGCGAGGCGCGGCTCGGCTATCTCGCCGACGCAACCGCGAACAGGGACAAGCCCGGCGGCAAGGGCAAGCGCCCCACCAGATAGCGTTCGGACCGGAACACGGCCTCCAATAAACTGTTCAGCGGCGCTGCCGGCAGTTTCACGTCCGCGTCCTCACGCCCGCACAGCTTCGATGCCGCGCGCTCGGCGACGGCCAGCGGGAACAGCAGGCTGTTGAAATAGCCGATCTTGTCGAGCTTCAGTGGCGAGCTATCGATCAGACGCTTGAGGCTGGACTTCGAATAGCGGCGCTTGTGGTGGTTGACGACGTCATGCGCGGTCCACATCCACTGATGCGCAGGGACGGTCATGACGAACTTGCCGCCGGGTTTGAGCTTTGCCGCGATGGAAGCCAGCGCAGCAGAATCGTCGTCGATATGCTCGATCACGTCGAACGCGCCCACCAGGTCGTAATGGCGATCGGACACCTCCGAGAGCTCCGGCAGCGGCGACCGCATCACCGAACGGCCGAGGCGCTTTTCCGACAGTGCCCGGGCTTCGTCGTCGAGCTCGAGGCCGTCGACATGACCGAAGCCCCCGAGCATCGCCAGATTATGGCCGGTGCCGCAGCCGATCTCCAGGATCGCGGCATTTTCGGGTGGACGCGCCTCGCGGCGGATGAGGTCCGCGATGACCTCGCGGCGCGCACGGTACCACCAGTGGCGCTCGTCGAGTTCGGCCATTTGCTGGTAGACGACACGCTCCATCAGCGGAACACCAGCTGGCGGTTGAGCGCGAACGTCGCAAGCGGCGTGACGAAGATCGCCGGCACGAGCGGCCACCAGGTCGCGCCGTGCATCGGCCCGGTCAGCGCCCAGGTGAAGACCTCATTGAGCAAGAAGCCCGAGGTCTGGACGAGCAGGAACTTGACCTTGAGCCGGTGATCTTCCCGCGCGCCATGACCGCGGAAGCTCCAGCGGCTGTGGAGCACAAAGCCGATCGAGACAGACACAAGAAATGCAATGACCACCGCCAGCACCGGCGTCATCACATA
>Ga0207657_10003261_pt1 | contig 17368 bp, 1 predicted proteins | sample KBSC33metaG_FD_184316 | JGI IMG/M metagenome (GOLD analysis project Ga0207657, IMG submission 184316) | Corn rhizosphere microbial communities from Kellogg Biological Station, Michigan, USA - KBS C3-3 metaG (SPAdes) (version 2) | ecosystem: Host-associated > Plants > Roots > Rhizosphere > Soil ... | reverse complement strand
TACCTGGATTTCGCGGGCGAACTGATCCGCGCCAGCGTCGCGTGGGCGGAGATCACGGTCTCCCAGTTCGTGCACATCGCCGGCAGCTTCGCGTTCGAGAAGGGCCCGATCGCGACCGTCGACGTGACCGGCGGCCTGGTGACTGGCGCGGCGAGCGACTACCTGGACCAACTGAACATTCCAGACGGCATCTCGATTCCCGCGACCGGCGCAGATACGACCGAATTGAGCTTCATGACGCTCGGCGCCGCGGACGTGCACGCGTTCATCGGTTTGAACGGCCCGTACTGGACCGACCTCGATGGCGACCACCAGATTTCGTGGACCGATGCAAACGGAAACACGCTGACGGCAGCCGAGGCGGACGCGAACCATAACGGCAAAGTCGATGTGGGCGAGAGTGCGGAGCTGAACGGCGACGCGACCGGCCTCGTCATCGACGATTTCGACTTCGGCATGGCGATCATGCGGCCGACCAATCCTGCCGATTTTGCCAAGTATTTTGCGTTGAAGGCGTCAGCGAACGAGATCACGCTGGTCGGAATCGAGGGCGCTACGGTCAAGGCTGATAACCTGCTGGTCGAGCTGAACCAGTCGAGCCCGAGCATCTACGGCGTGCCGCTATTCCCGGTGGTCGACTTCGCCGCCACGTACGGCGTCGACGAGCAACAGGCGCTGTTCGATGTGTTCGACGCCGACCACAATCACCAGGTTACGGACGCCGAGCTGACCGCGGCCCTGGGGCCGCATACGCAGATCACGCAGTCGCTGACGACAGCCGATGAGCTCGTCAAGCTCCTCAATGTCGGCGGCGCGCCGCCGAACGTCCTGACACTCGATCAGGTCATCGGGCAGCTCACCACCACCTTCAAGGACATGACTGCAAGCGGGCAGTCGCAGAACAACCTGGCGCGGATCAAGGCCGCGGATGCCGACGGCGACGGCAAGTTCGATCCGATCGGCTACGAAGTGGATACCGGCAGCACGCCTGTCTACCTTGACATGGATTCAGCTCTGATCCGTGCCCAGGGATTCCTCGAACTCAATCTCTTCAACACGGTCTTCCTGACCGGCAGCGTCGCGTTCGAGCTCGGGCCGACGCATACGGTGACGTTGAGCGACGGCGGCACCAGGGAAGTCACGACGATGACGATCGGCGCCGCCGACGTCACCGCGTTCATCGGCGCGAACGGTCCCTACTGGACCGACCTGGACGGCGACCACAAAGTGTCGTGGACGGACGCTCAGGGCAATCCGCTGTCGCAAGCGATTGGCGATTTGAATCACAACGGCGTCGTCGATGCCAACGAGACCGGGGAATTGAACGATACGTCGGTCGGCTTCGAGATCACCGACCTCGATGTCGGCATTGCGCTCATGGTTTCGACCGACCTCGCGAACGCGGGCGTCTACCTCGCCGGCAAGCTCGATGTGCACAGCTTCGGGCTGGTCGGAGTACCCGGCCTCACCGCGACCGGCACATTCAGCGTCTCATTGAACGTCGGCATCGGCCTGTCAGGCTTCAATCCCAGCCTCGCGGTCGTCGATTTCGACGCCAGCTTCAACGAGCTGCACGCGCTGTACGACGTCATCGACACGAACCACAACAACACTCTCGATACAGCAGAGCTCAACGCTGCGCTCAAGAATGGCTATAGCGGCGCCAACCTGACCACGGTGCAACAACTGCTGTCCGCCCTGAACATCGGCGGGGCACCGCCGCTCGGCGGACCCTTGCTTATCTCTGTGATCGGCGCGCTGAATACGACCTTTGTGAATGACCATTCGGATGCCATCTTCGCTGCCGACGCTGACGCTGACGGCAAGCTCGACTTCGGCTTCGACGTCAACACCGGCAACCCCGCAGCCCCCGTCGTCCTCGATTTCACCCAATTCCAGATCGGTGCCCAGCTTGGCGGCGAAATCAAGCTGCAGGACGTCTTCCGCCTCTACGGCGTGTTCCTGTTCAACGCCGACCCGTCCGGGCTGAAGGCCTTTGTGGCGGCAGGCCTCGAGGTCGGCCCGGATATCGGCGCCGCCCAAGGCAACAAGCTGTTCGTGATGAACGCCCTCGGCGCGCTGGTGATCACCAGCGACGGGATCGCAGCCGACATCGATGTCTCGGCTTCCGTCGGCGGCGCATTGAGCAGTGTCCTGAGGCTCGATGCAAGCGCGCGGCTGGTCCTGAACACCACGGGTAAAGACCAGACGATCGACATACCGGCGGCTTACGTCAATTTCCTCAAGGGGACGACGAGCCTGAGCTCGCTCCCGCAAACCGCCAATTATGACACCTCGCAACTGGGCAGCCTCGTCAAGGCAACACTGGACAGCCGGTTCACGCTGCACGACGACGGCTCGGCGACTTTCACGATCAAGGCCGGTGCGCCGCGGCTCGATGGCACCTTTGACGCTGCCGGGCCGTATTTCATGGTTGCCCTGCACGGCAAGCTGACGGTCGCCCAGACGTTCGTGATCTCGGCCGACTTCCAGCTCAAGATCAGCCAGCAAGGGCTCGAGCTTGGATTCAACGGAACGATCGACCTCGGCGGGTTCGTTACCCTGGATGTGGGGGGCGGCGCAGTCATTGAGAGCGGCGTCTTTGCGGCCTACATCAGCCTCGACGTCGATTTCAAGGTTCCCGGCATCGACATCAACATCAGTGGCGGCGCGATCCTGGAGATCAATTCAGGCGGCAGCTCCAGGACCGTCTACGACGCGCTAGGTACCGGTCATACGGTCGCTGCAAACACGTTCAAGGTGACGATCGATGCCGAGATCGACCTGTTCGGCATTCTGACGGCGAACGGCACTGTCACGGCCGGCGTGGAGAACGGCGTCTTTGGAATTGCCGTGGACGCGACGCTAAGTTTCTTCCATGTCGTCGACATCGATATCTCGGGATCTTTCAGCGTCGACAGCCACGGGAATATCAGCTTCCGCTTCACCGGTTCGCTCGACCTGGACCTGACGTACCACGGCTTTGGAATTTCCGGGAACCTGTCGGTCACGCTCACCAATTCGAGCTTCACGGGCAGCGGTTCGGTGGGGCTTGTGATCGCCGGGGAACACATCAATGTCGCTTCCGCTTCGGTCACCGTCGACTGGGGTGACGGCAGTTGGTCCGTCTATGCCGAAGGTCCGCTGAGCATCTGGATCCGGGTGACGGGTGACGCCCAGGGTAACTTCACGATCGATGGCGGCCTTGGTGTGTTCGATCAGGTCTTCGAAGCGATCGGTGCCGCCGCGGAAGCGGTCGGCGAAGCATTCACGGATGCTGCTAACGCGGTAGCCGACGCATTCCAGGATCTTGGAGCAGCGATTCTCGATTTCGGGCAGGACGTCCTGGATTTCGCGAACGGCCTGATCACCGATCTCGCCGATCTGGCGAACGATGTCATCGGTGCAATCGCGAGCGCGTTCGAAAGCGACAAGACGGAAGTCGTTCGGATCGACCCGTCTGCGTCGTACTCCTACACGACAAGCCTGGTCGGCGGGGTACTGACCATTACCAACTCGAGCGCGACGCGATTGGCCCTGGCCGTTGTCAAGGACTCGTCGAACGTCGACCAGCTCGTCATCGATGCGCCCGACGTTACGGCAAACGTCATCGTGGCTGCAGAAGTCCACTACCACCGATCGTTCGATGCCTCGGGATGGCCCTGGGAATGGGGTTGGGGCCCATGGCATGAGACCAGTCGGACAAACATCTACCGGGACGTCACTTTCTCCAACACGAGCAAGTTTGCCGCGAGCTCGGTGTCGAAGATCGTCATCAATGGTACGGACAGCGCCGAAACGATCATCGAGGATAGGGCAAGCGTCAGCATCAACACCGACGTCCATGGCAACGGCGGCAACGACGTCATCGTCACCGGGAAGGGGAACGATCGCGTCTGGGGCGGATCCGGCGACGACACGATCTTCACTTATGAAGGCAACGACGAGCTGTACGGCGAGGACGGCAACGACAAGCTGGCCGGCGGAACCGGTAACGATCGGCTCGACGGCGGCAACGGCGACGACTACCTGGACGAGAACGGCGGAAGAACATCTCCGGAAATCGCGATCTCGGAAACGAATACGATGATCGGCGGTTCGGGCAACGACATCATCGTAGGGTCGCCCGGCAAGGACACGATCGAGGGTGGAAGCGGCGACGATACGATACTGGGTCTCGCCAACGACGATACCTACGTGTTCAAGGACGGCTACGGCACCGACAAGCTCGTCGACTATTCTGGCCACGAGACACTGGATTTCAGTGGCGCGACCAGCAACCTGTCGCTGTCGATGTCCGCTGATTTCGACGCCGCGTTCACGTCGGACGCCGGCGCGGGCAATCACCTGGCGATCGACGGTCTGTTCTATGTCGACACGGTCAAGCTCGGCACCGGCAACGATCATTTCTCGATCACGGAGCTGCCGCTCCACCAGCTCAACATCACGGATGCCGGCGGAACCGACACCTACGATTTCGACCTCGACGCGACGGACGTCGCGCAGAGCGTTGCAAGGGTCGACATCGTCGACAACGGCGGCGCGACGGACCACATCGACCTCGACGTCGATTCAACCGGCTTCGATGTCTACCTGCATCCGCAGGCGGTGTTGCTGAACAACCTGAACCTGACGTTCAACACGGGCGTCGAGGAACTGCACATCACCGATCATGCGGCGGATACAACGGTCACGACCGCCCCGACGACCGGACCCAGCACGCTGCTCGTCAAGACCGGCGTCACGATCACGCAGGCTATGGGCGGCGATATCGAATTGGACGCTCGCGGCGACTTTACGCAGCAGGCCGGCTCGCTCATCGAGACGACTGGCGACGTCGTGATCCGTGGCGATGTCGACGACGTCGATCCGCCGGGCGCCGTGATCACTCTGCTCGGCACGATCAACGCGCATCACGTCGCGGTGTACGGCAGCGCTCACAACGACACCGTGATCATCGGCAAGGTTACGAGCGAGACGGATGTCTACGCCGGTGACGGCGACGATACGATCCATGTTGGAACGCCCGCGCCGGGAACCGTGGATGGAATCAGCGGCGCCCTCAAGGTCCATGGCGAAGGCGGATCCGACACGCTCAACGTGGACGACACCGCCGACGCGACCGCCAACATTGGCACGCTGACGGCGACGACCATCACCGGCCTCGGCATGGCGGTTGGCATCACCTACGATTCGTTCGCGACCGTGACCATCGGTCTGGGCACAGCCGGTGACACGTTCACCATCGAGAGCACGCATGTCGGCACGACCATCGTGAACGGCAACAACGGCGACGACACCATCAACATCGAGGCGATCAGCGGGCCGACGACGGCGAACGGCGGCAACGACTCCGACACGTTCTACGTCGGCGCCAACGTAGGGACCGTAAACGACATCGCCGCCATGCTGACGATCAACGGCAACGATCCCACGAGCGGCAGCGATTGGCTGTACGTGGACGACACCGCCGACACGACCGACAACGTCGGCACGCTGACCTCGACGACCATTACCGGCCTCGGCATGGCGCTTGGCATCACCTACGGCACGATCGAGCACCTGGTGATCTCGCTCGGCAGCGGCGACGACAAGTTCACCATCGAGAGCACGCACGGTGCGGCGACCAGTCCGTTCCAGGAAACCACCGCGCTCTATACCGGCCCCGGCGCCGATACGATCGAGATCAACAACCTGACCGACATCCTGGTCGTAACTGGCCAGGCGGGTAACGACACGATCAACATGAACGGGGCCGGTCCGGGCAGCACCTCGACTCTGAATGGCGAGGACGGCGACGACGTATTCAACTTGAACGCGGTGATCGGCACGGTGACCGTGAACGGCGGTAATGACGCCGACACGGTGAACATCAACGACGTGACCGACGTGCTGATGGTCAATGGCGATGCAGGCGACGACACGGTCAACGTGTACAGCACCGATGCGGGCAGCATATCGACCCTCAACGGGGATGCGGGCAACGACGTATTCAATGTACGCGCCATGAACGGCCCCGTTGCAGTGCACGGCGGCGCGGATAACGACACCGTCAATGTGGCGTCCCTGGCGCCGCTGCTGCCGAACGGCCCGCGGACAACGCCGACGGGCACGATCGATGACATCAACGCGCTGCTCACTGTGGATGGCGGCAGCGGCGACGCGGACGTCATGAACATCGACGATTCGGCCGCGGCGACGAACAACAAGAGCGGCACATTGACCGGCGACCTGCTGGCCGGCCTCGAGCTCGAGGTCCCGATCAGCTACCTCAGCCTCGAGAAGCTCAGCATCTGGCTCGGGTCCGGCGCCAACACATTCACGATCAACAGCACGCACTCTGGCGAGACCACCGTCTACACGGCGAAGGGCGCTGACACCGTCTACATCAACGGTGCCAGCGGCGTGCTGACGGTGAATGGCGAAGAAGACGCCGACACCTTCGATGTGCGCGCGACGGGCCTCGGCAGCGAGGTGCACCTCAACGGCCAGGAAGGCGACGACACCTTCAACTTGAGCGATCTGTCGCCTGCGCTGCCTGCGGCGTATCCGGCAACGCTGCCGCCGCCCGCAGCCACGACTTCCGGCAAGATCGACTCGATCCACGGACTGGTGGTGATCGACGGCGGACTCGGATCCGACGACGTCAACGTCGACGACTCCGCGAATACAGCCAACAAGGTCGGTACGCTGACGTCGACCACGCTGCGCGGGCTCGAGATGCCGGCCGGCGTGAACTACGCGAACGCCGAAGACTTCAAACTGTGGCTGGGCACGGGCACCGACGGGTTGTACATCGACAGCACGCACGCCGGAACGACCGAAGTGTTCATGGGCGACGGCAACGCGACGGTGAACCAGCGCGACGACACGGTCGCCATCAAGAGCATCGGCGGAACCACCACGATCCACGGCCAGGGCGGCAACGACCTCTTCTACGTGAACGTACAGACCACTGCCGCGAACGACAACGACGCAGGCTTCTACGCCCAGTTCAAGCTGGCCGTTGCCGCTGCGGCGAACGACAACCTCTTCAACACGCTGTTCCAGCGCACGAACGCGAACGGGATTGGTGGGGTTCTCAACCTGCACGGCGAGGGCGATACCGACCAATACACCGTGAACCTCGCGGGCCAGGGCGACGCGCTCATCAACGTGCTCGACAACGGCGCACCGGACAACGGCGTCGACACGCTGATCATCAACGGTGCCGATGTGGTGAGCGGCCTCGCGAACCACCCGGACGACACGTTCCTGCTGCGGCGTGATCTCGTCGCGCTGCTCAACGGCTTCGTCGAGGGAACCGGCTTCACGCACGTCGAGCGCGTGAACTACGATGAAAACATCAATGCCCGCCTGGTTGTGAATGGCCTCGGCGGCAACGACAAGTTCGTCGTCGACGACAACAGCGCGATCACCACGCTGGATGGCGGCGACGGCGACGATACGTTCCAGATCGGCCAGGTGTTCGGCATGCCGCGCACGACCGCGGCGGGCCTCGATTCCGCGGATACGTTCGATACGACGCCGGTGATCATCGGCATCATCCGCGATCCGGTTACGAACGCGGTCATCTTCGACCCGGCGTCCTTTGATCCGGTGAACGCGACGTTGCCGCAGGCGACAATCGACGCGATCAAGGTGGCGATCAAGTATCAGGCGGACCGTGGGCGCGCGCTCGATGGCGTGGCCTACGTCAGCGCAGGCGTTACGTATGCCACCACCGTGTACGGCGGTGCAGGTGCAGACATCTTCAGCGTGTATCACAACAAGGGCACGCTGCGGCTCGAGGGCGAGGACGGCAACGACGAGTTCATCGTCCGCGCGTTCGTGACGCTGGATCTCTCGAAGCAGGGGGATACCGAAGTCAACGGCGGCGATGGCACCGACACCATCAACTACGCGGTCAATGCGCCAGTCAGCATCGACGGTGGCCCGGGCTTCGACAAGGTCGTCGTGCTCGGCACGCCGTTCAACGACAACTTCGTCGTCACGAGCCAGGGGATCTTCGGTGCCAACCTGAACGTGACGTTCGAGAACGTCGAAAGCGCGGAGCTCGACACACTCGAGGGTAACGACACGATCTTCGTCCTCGGGACCAACCCGAACGTCGTCACGACGGTGATCGGCGGGCTGGGAAGCGACACGATCCAGGTCCTGGGCGACGTTACGCAGCCGATCGTCAGCAACGAGCAGGGCAATTCGGGTGCGATCACGCAAGGACTCACGAGCAGCGACCCGAAGTTCGATGACGTCGGCGCCAATGGTGTAGCCGTCAGCGTGCTCTCGGCCGCCGGCGAGAGTCTCGTCAAGATTGAGCCCACCGGCGCTCCGTTGCTCGCGGCCGAAGGCGGCGACACGGCGTTCTACTTCGTCAGCCTGGTCTCGCCGGATGCCGCCGCGCTGGCCGACAAACCGGTGTACCTCACCATATCCGCAGGAGTGGCCAGTAGCTCCGACCGTTCGGGCGGCGGCGCCGGAGTGCTGGTGTCAATCGACGGCACGACGTTCACGAATGCAATCGTGCTGAAGTTTGATGGCGCCACCGCGACGAAAAAGTTCAAGATCTGGGTCAAGGCAATCGATGATTCCGCCGCTGAAGGCCCGCGCGTCGCGCTGATCAGCCACAGCATCATCACTACCAATCCGGTATACGAAGGCCTGCCGCTGATCGATGTCTTCGTCAATGTCCTCGACAACGACAAGCCGGGCCTCGATATCCGGCACCTCATCGAGACGGCCCCGGGTGTATTCGCGCCCGATACGAGCACAGAGGTTCTCGAGGGTGCATCTGGCTTCGGCGATGCCTATTCGGTTGCGCTGACCGCGAAACCGCTGCCGGGCGAAGTGGTCACCGTGAACCTCCTCATGGATGGCCGGCTCAGCGCGGTTTCAAAGGTCACCGGTCTCACGCACCTGACCTTCACGGACGCGAACTGGAACACGCCGCAGATCGTGCTCGTCAAAGCCGTTGATGACAGCATCGTTGAAGGCGCAGACCTGTCGACGATCACGCACCAAATCGCCAGCACCGGCGGCAAATACTCCGCCTTCACGACCGCCGACTACCCGAAACTGACCGTGACGGTCTATGACGACGAGACGCCGGGTCTGGTCGTGCAGGAGACGGACGGCTCAACGGTTGTCGTCGAAGGCAGCGCGACCGACTCTTACCGCGTGCGTCTGACGAGTGCCCCGACCGGCAACGTGACGCTGACGATGCGCACGGACCAGCAGACGTTCCTGAGCAGTAACGCCGCCGGCTTCCAGATCGTGGACGAGACGGGCACCAAGCCCTACTACGAGTACTCGTTCACGTTCACGCCGACTAACTGGCAGGACTGGGTCGTCATTGGTGTCCGTGCCAACCCGGCGTTTGCCGGCACCGACAGCGTGTTCAAGACGTTCCCGGCGCAGGACCAGAACCTCGATCAAATTCGCGGCCCGCTGATCATCGAAGGCGGCATCGGATCGGAAGGCGCGGATCGGTCGCTGCACGCACCGGTGCTGCTGCCGAACGAGACCGATGCGCCCAGCGGCCAGGAAAGCAGCAACCCGGCGAGCGAGCCCACTGGCATCGATACGCTGAACATCTTCCACACGGACAATACCGACGCCGACGTGGGCCGGCTGTCTTACCGCGAGAGCGACACCGACGGCCATGCGATCCGCAACCCCGGCCTCGCGCTCACCGGCTTCGAGATGGGCGGCGACCTCGCGGCGAACCAGGGCACTACCGCAGCTCCGGATTTCCTCTACTTCGGCGGCGGCATCACTTACAACGGCTTCGAGATCGTCGAGATGCTGCTCGGCAAGGGCAACGACACGCTGACGATCGACGACACCGGCGACCGCGACGAGAAGCTGGGCGTCTCTCCGGATCCGGCGACAATTACTGCGATCCACGGTGGCGGTGGTGACGATACGATCATCGCAAACAACCGCGGTAACGGGCCGCTGGTGATCTACGGCGATACGTCGGAAGACGGCGTCCGCTACAGCAATGACCAGCCGGGCGCATCGGTCAACGGTACGAAGTTCAACAACCCGGGCAACGACACGATCGATGCGTCCGCGATGCCCGCGCACAACGACGGCTTCGTCGGTGTTGTGATCTATGGCGGCGCCGGCAATGACACCATCTACGGCAGCCAGGGTGACGACCAGCTCGCGGGCGGGTCCGGGGACGACACGATCTACGCGCGGGCCGGCAATGACGATGTCTACGGCGATTCAGCATTCAACGTGGACCTCCTGCTCTTCGCGCAGGACCAGGTCGCGCGGTTCGACGCCAACGACGCGGGACAACTCGCCAAGATCAATGCGATGTTCACGGTGCCGACGACACCGACACCGGGAACTGACCACCTGTATGGCGACGACGGAGCGGATGTCCTCCTCGGCGACCACGGCGTCATCACCCAGGTGAGCGGCACGCGGCGGATCGAAACGACAGGCGCAATTGCGCGCATCGCGACCATGCGCGAGGATGTCGGCGGCGCCGACACGATCCAGGGCAACGCCGGCAATGACATCATTCTCGGTGGTCAGTCGGGTGACGTGATCGACGGGAACGAGGGCAACAACATCATCCTCGGCGATCACGGCTACATCGATTACGTCGTCGCCGACGGCGATGGCTCGGACATCGACGCGATCGTCAGCACGTCGACGACCAATTTCGGCGGCGCCGACCAGATCACCGCCGGTGCAGGGCAGGACATCATCATCGGCGGCCGCTTCGGCGACACCATCAACGCGGGTGACGGCGACAACCTGGTCATCGGCGATAGCGGCCGCATCCTGGCGGCGGCGTTCGGCGCCCCGCAACTCGCCGGCCTGCCGATCACGCTCGGCACCGTGGAGACGATCGAGGTTATGGACGGTGGCAACGACGTGATTGTTGCCGGCAGCGGCAAGGACATCGTGCTCGGCGGCGCGCAATCGGACGACATTCGCGCCGGCGCCGGGAACGACATCGTGGATGGCGACAACGCGCAGCTCGGCTGGATCGCGGACAACGACGCATCCACGCTCGATACGCTGACGACGACAGCGAACACCATCGGAGGATCGGACACGATCCGCGGCGAGGCGGGTGACGATGTCCTGATCGGCGGAGCCGCAGGCGACCGGATCGATGGCGGCGATGGGCGCGACCTGATCTTCGGCGACAATGTCCGGCTCGATCGCACGATCGGCGACGGCATGGCCAATGCGCGTTACAGGACGCTGACCGGCGCCGAGGGCGGGCAGATCTACAGCACGCTCCCGGGCACAGCCGGCACCGTGCTGGTGAATTCCGCTTCCAGCACCATCCCGGGCGGCGGGCCGGTCTGGGAGGTCTTCAACATCGAGCTCCTTGACCACGACCTCGCGACGCAGACAGCGGGAGGCAACAACTTCGGCAACGACTACATCGCGGGCGGCGCGAGCGACGACGAGATCTTCGGCGAGCTCGGCAACGACATCATCCAGGGCGACGGCTCCATCGACCTTTCGGTCGGTGCGACGCGACTCGCCGACGGCACGTTGTCCGTCCAGGCTTCGGCGGAGGCCGTCACCGACGGCGCCGACTACATCGAGGGCAACGGCGGCAACGATGTGATCTTCGGCAACCTTGGCCAGGACGACATCATCGGTGGCAGCTCGAACCTCTTCGGCCTGACGACTCCTGCGCAGCGGCCGGATGGCGCCGACCTGATCTTCGGCGGCGCAGGCACCGACATCGCGCGTAGCGACCTCGGTGACGGCACTCATGGCCGCGACGCAGACATGATCCTGGGCGACAACGGCAACATCTACCGCATCGTCGGAACTCCGGGATTCAATTACGACAACGGCTATGGTGAGCAGATCGTGGTGCGCGCCGCGCAGCTGCTCGACTACACGCCGGGCGGGTCGGACTACAACGCGACGGCGGCGGCACGCGACATCGGCGCTGCGGATGAGATTCACGGCGAGTCCGGTGACGATTTCATCTTCGCACAGGTCGGCAATGATGTCGTATTTGGCGAAGGCCAGGACGACGCGATCGTCGGCGGCTACGGCAACGACTGGATCTCGGGCGGCACCGGCGACGATGCGGTTCTCGGCGACGATGGGCGCATCTTCGCCAGCCGCAACAGCACGGCGTTTGGCGAACCGCTCTACGGCATCGCCGCGATCCCGGCGGGGCAGATCAACGCGATCATCGAGAATTCGAACGGCGACTACGTAGCGATCACCAACCCCGACGGGGCTCTCAAGTACACCGTCGACCTGACGCCATACAGCGTGGATCCGAGCAATGCCGCGCCGACAACCCTGATGCCGCGCGCGCTCAACGCCAATGACATCATCTATGGCGGCCTCGGCAACGACAGCTTGCATGGCGGCGCCGGCGAAGACGCGATCTCGGGCGCCGAGGCGCCGATGGGTTCCTATGTCACGAACTACAACCAGGCCGGCGTCCAGATTGGCGGGCCGATCCCAAGCGACTACGCGCATCCGATCAACCCCGGCAACGTGCTCGGCTACAACCCGACCACGACGAAGTTCGCGCTGTACGACGCAGACGATCCGCTGCGCAAGATCCTGTTGACGCCAACCGGGACGTTGTCGAAGACCGGAACGGGCCTCGAGTGGGCGCTCAACTTCGACGAAAGCGAAGGTCCGCTCGATACCCACTGGATCATCGGTACGTCGTATGCGGCGGTGGCCACTGACGGCGACGACGTCATCTTCGGCGACCTCGGCCACGATTGGATGGTCGGCGGCACCGGCCGCGACACGGTTTGGGGCGGCTGGGGCGATGACCTGATAAACCTGGACGACAAGCTGACGACGGCCGGCGGGCTGAACAGCGGGCCCGACACCAATCCGTCGTGGGAAGACTTCACCTACGGCGGCGCCGGGCGCGACGTGATGATCGGCAATACCGGCGGCGATCGTTTGGTCGACTGGAACGGCGAGTTCAACACCTTCGTGCTGCCCTACAATCCGTTCGGCCTCCCGACGGTGTCCCGCGGCTTGGCGCCAGCGCTGGAAGTGTTCATGAACGCGCTGTCGAAGAGCCAGGGCGCCGACCCGACGCTCGCGGCGCAGTACGGCGGCAGTGCGTCGCGCAACGGCGAGCCGTTCGGCGAGTTGGGCATGGTGCGCCAGGGCGACGCAGCGATGGGCGACCAGAACGGCGGGCCGCGCGATCCGCAGGGTCCCAACTCCAAAGCGAAGATAGACGTCAAAGGATCGGCGGGAGTGCAGCCGCTATGGGAGACGGCCGTCGGCTCGGAGGCCGCTGGTAGCGAGGCCCAATCGATCAGCGGTTCGACGCTTGCTCCGATCGTCGAAGCGGCGAAGTTGCTCTGGGCCAATTATCTCGGCGCTGGCGATGCACGGCTAGCCGTCCTGAACGGCGTGAACGTCCAGGTCGGTAACCTGCCGGACGACCGGCTGGGCGTAACCCTCGGCCAAGTCGTCTACATCGACAGCGATGCAGCGGGACGCGGGTGGCAGACGATGGATCTGCTGTCCGTCGTGACGCATGAGCTCGGGCATGTGCTCGGCTTCGATCATGACGATGCCGGCGCGATTCCGGTCATGACCGGAACCCTCGACGCCGATGCGCACTATCAGCTCGGAATCGCTGGAAACAGCGCCGCGTCATCGGGTCTCGCCGGTGTCTCCGCCGGCGCGGACATTGCGCGGCAGGTTATCGGGCAGCAGTCGAGCGATGCCTCCATCGTGTCGTCCCCTGCGAAGAGTGCGCTCACTAATGGGCTCGGCTTCTCCACGAGTCGGATTGTCGTCCGCGCCGCTTCTCTGCTCGATTACACGGCGGGCGCTGCCGACGTGACCGGTGAACTCATCAAGGCGGTGAACCTGACGCCCTACAGGCTCGACCCGACACCAGATGCGGCGGGCGACAACATGACCTACCGACCGTCCAACTCCGACGACATCATCTACGGCGACCTTGGCAGGGACTTCCTGCGCGGCAGGGCGGGCGACCACCTCGTGTCCGGCGCCGAGGCGCTCGTAGAGTCGTATATCGGGTACTTCGAGCGCAACGACCCTGACACGGTCGGCGTCGAACGGTCCGACGACGCGCGACCGTTCAACCTCGGCAATGCGCTGGCGTACGGCGGCCGCTACGCCGGCGAGTTAGGCGCGTACTCCAACCTCGACGCCGGAGAGAGCTTGGCCGCAGGCACCAACGGCGCAGACGCATCAGTGTACTCGGATGGAAACGACCGCCTGTTCGGCGACTTCGGCAACGACTGGATCGTTGGCGGCACGGGCAAGGACTCTGCCATCGACAGCGGCCAGTTCACGGTGTCCGGCGGAGCCCATCAGGTGTCGCCGACCAAGCCCAGCGGCGATGCTGCTGCTGCTTTCAATATCGACGAATGGCTGACCTATTTCGAACTGAAGGCGAGCATCGTCGCCAGTAAGCCGACGGGGGCTACAAGCCCAACGCCTACCTGATTTTCGACGACCGGTCGCCGACAGGCTTCAAGTTCGCCCCTCCCGCCGTCGATATCGAAGGTGCCTATCGGCCGCTACAAGGCCAAGGACGGCTGGGTCGTCGACGCCAGCGTCGGGCTATATCGCAGCGACAACTAACAACCCGTCGGTCTTCATCAACGGCAACACGGTTAGCGTCAGCTAAAGGATCGGTGCGGAAGTAACAGTTGGGGTGGTTGATTTAACCCTAGCTGAACTTCTCGGTTGCGGTCCGGTTGCTGCGCCCGTAAAGCTCACAAGCAAGTTCCTAAACACTAGCGAGGTTGGCGTGCAGCTCTCGGGAGTCTCCGCGTCCCCGGAGTCCGGGCAGGGGGGAACGTATGGCATTGCCCCAGAAGTTCTCGCGCGTCTTGCTGCGACCAACGATCACGCTGTGTTTGCAGCCGCCTGGCTTGATGCCATCGCATCGCTGACGGACGGTCTGCAGCAGGGACTTGTCGTGCTCGCCGCGCTGCCTGGCGGCCGCAACGAACCGGTCGCATCCTGGCCACCCAAGACTGTTCCGGAAGGGGCACTCCTCACCGTCGTGGATGGAGCCGTGCGTGGCGGTCGGATGGTTCTGCAGAGTGTCGACCCGCGGAAGGACACCGCGGACGCGAGTTCCTTGCTTGCCATCGGCTACCCAATCAGTGTGGGAGGGCGGGTCCGCGGCGCGGCTGGCCTGCTGGTAGCTTCCGCTGTCGAGAATCCTCGCACTGTTATTGATCGCATCGCCTGGGGCTGCGGCTGGATCGAGGCGCTGCTGCGCCGGCGCACCGTATCGCTCGGTGATCGCATCGGCACGGTGGTCGAGCTGCTGGCCACCGGCCTGCACCACGACCGCTTCCAGGAGGCCGCCACTTCCGTGGCGACGGAACTCGCAGGCGTGTTCGGTTGCGAGCGCGTGAGCATTGGCTTTCTGAACCGGCGGCACGTCAGGCTCGCCGCTCTCTCCAACAGCGCCGTTTTTGCCAAGAGGGCCAACCTCGTGCGCGCCGTCGAATTGGCGATGGACGAGGCAATCGATCAGCAGGCGATCATCGTCATTCCCACGTCTGACGAACAACGACATGTCGTGCGTGCCCATGAGGCGCTCTCGCGTGAACAGGGCCAGAACGCGGTCTGTACGGTCCCGTTGACAGAAGACAACCGCGTGCTGGGCGCCATCACACTGGAACGTCCCGCCGACAACCCGTTCGATCCCGCAGACATCCAGCTCTGCGAACATGTCGGGGTTCTGCTGGGGCCGGTGCTTGAGCTCAAACGCAGGGAAGACCGCTGGATAGGGCGCAAAGCGCTGGACAGCCTGGGCGCCGTCGTCCTCCATCTGTTTGGACCGCGACACGTCGCGCTTAAGCTGGGCGCCATTGCGGCTGTGGCCGCCGCTGCCTTCCTCTGGTTTGCCAAGGGCGATTATCGGGTCACTGCGGATGCCAGCCTTGAGGGTAAAATCCAGCGCGCGCTAGCGGCACCCGTGGCGGGTTATCTTTCGGAAGCGCAGTCGCGCGCCGGCGACGTGGTTAAGGCCGGCCAGCTCATGGCCAAGCTCGATGATCGCGATTTGCGGCTCGAACGGCTGAAGTGGGCCACGCAACGGGCCAAGCAACAGCGCGAATACAGTGAGGCGCTCGCCAAGCAGGAACTCGCCAAGGCGCAGGTGCTTCGCACCCAGATCGAACAGGCCGACGCGCAGCTCACGCTGGTGGATGAGCAGATCTCGCGCTTGCGCATTACCGCTCCCTTCGATGGGGTCGTCGTGTCAGGCGACCTTAGCCAGCAGCTTGGCGCGCCGGTTGAGCGCGGTAATGTCCTGTTCGAGGTCGCGCCGCTTAACGAGTATCGCATCGTCCTCAAGGTCGACGAGCGCGATATCATTGCGGTGAGGCCAGGGCTTTCGGGAGAACTGGCTCTTAGCTCGATGCCGCAACGTGGCTTCGCATTCCGGGTGGAGAAGATTACGCCGGTGTCCACCGCCCAGGAGGGCAAGAATTTCTTCCGCGTTGAGGCGCGGCCGGTGGAAGAGGATATCGAGGCCCTCCGGCCGGGTATGCAAGGCGTGGCCAAGATCACCATCGACCAGCGCCGGCTCGCATGGATTTGGTCGCATAAGGTCGTGCACTGGATTCGGATGTTCGTCTGGTCCTGGTGGCCGTGAGGTAGGGCCATGGCCGGTATGCTGTTTTCCCCATCTTGGTACCGCGTCGCGACCTTGAAGCCGCGATTGCGCAGCCATGTGGAGATCCACAGGCACAGCTACCGCGACGCGATTTGGTTCGTCCTGCAAGATCATTCGTCGGGCCGCTCACACCGGCTGACGCCGGCGGCCTATGCGTTCTTGGGTTTGATGGACGGAAAACGCAGTGTTCAGAGCCTCTGGGATCTTTGCAATGAACACAGCGGTACCGACGCGCCAACACAAGATGACGTCGTCAGGCTTCTCGGACAGCTTCATGCTGCCGACGCCCTGATTTGCGACGTACCGCCGGACACGCGTGAACTCTTCCGCCGCTTCCAGCGCCAGCGGCGGCAGACATGGCGCCAGAGGTTCTGGACGCCGCTCGCCATCCGGATCCCGCTGTTTGACCCTGACCGCTTCCTGGAACGCACAGCGTTCCTCGTACGCCCGTTGTTTGGCAGGCTCGGAGCGCTGATCTGGCTTTCCGTCGTTTCGGCTGGTCTGGTGCTGGCGGGTCTCAACTGGGCGGCGCTGTCAGAAGACGTGATCGACCGCGTCCTGGCGCCGCAGAACCTGCTTCTTCTCTGGTTTGTCTATCCGCTCGTCAAAGCCGTTCACGAACTCGGGCACGCGTACGCCACCAAGATTTATGGCGGTGAGGTCCACGAAATCGGGGTGATGTTCCTCGTCTTCGTACCGGTCCCC
>Ga0207657_10003259_pt1 | contig 17377 bp, 19 predicted proteins | sample KBSC33metaG_FD_184316 | JGI IMG/M metagenome (GOLD analysis project Ga0207657, IMG submission 184316) | Corn rhizosphere microbial communities from Kellogg Biological Station, Michigan, USA - KBS C3-3 metaG (SPAdes) (version 2) | ecosystem: Host-associated > Plants > Roots > Rhizosphere > Soil ... | reverse complement strand
CGCCGAACGGCAGGTCGATCTCGTCGTGGCAGACGAGGACGTGGTCGAGCTCGACGCGCGTCGCGCCGCGGGCGGGGCCGACCGACTTCCCGGCCTCGTTCATGTAGGTCTGCGGGAGCAGCACCGCTACGCGCGGGCCGCCAGGCTCGGTCCGGCCCTCCGTGAGGAGCCCGTTGAACTTCTTCTTCGGCTCGCCCAGCCCCCAGCGGCGGATGAGCTCGCGCGCGACTTCGAAGCCGACGTTGTGCGGCGTGCCCTCGTAGCGCGAGCCCGGGTTGCCCAGGCCGACGATCAGCCAGTCCGCGGGACTGACGCCGCCGAAGAGGCGCACCGGTGGTTGCTACTCGGAGTCGCCGGAGTCGCCGGAGTCGTCGGCCGGGGCGTCGTCGCCACCCTCGGCGTCGTCGCCGCCCTCGACCGGCTCGCCGTCCTCGCCGACCAGCTCGGTCTCGGTCTCGAGGTCCTCGTCGGGCTCGACCTCGACGCGCGGCGGCGTGAGGCTGGCGATGGTCGTCTCGGGATCGTCGAGGATCGTGACGCCGGCGGGCGCGGTGACCTGCGCGAGCGTCGCGGTGTCGTTGATGTTCATCTCCGACACGTCGAACTCGATGAACTCGGGGATCTCGGACGGCAGCGCCTCGACGTTGATCTCTCGGGTGACGTGCTCGAGCACGCCGCCCTCCTTGACGCCCGGGGCGTCCTCGCCGCCGACGAGGTGCAGCGCGACCGGCGATTGGATGGCGACGTTGAGGTCGACCCGCAGCAGGTCGATGTGCATGACCTCGCCGCGCACCGGGTGGCGCTGGGAGTCCTTGAGCACCGCCGGCGTGGTGCCGGTGCCGTCGCCCTGCAGCTCGATGACCGCGCCGGCGCCGTGCAGTGCATGGCGCAGCTCGCGCGCGTCGACCGAGAAGCACATGCTGTCGTCGCCGAGGCCGTAGAGCACGCCGGGCACGCGGCCCTCGCGGCGCAGGCGCCGCGTAGCGCGCGAGTTCGACGACTCGCGGGGCTCGATCTTCAGTGAGGCGTTCTCGGACTTCTTTGCAGCCATGGCGGCCGACGAGGTTAGCGCCTGCGCGACGACACAGAGCCCGTTCCGAGCTGATCCACCGAGTTGAAGATCGACTGCACGGTCGCGAACGCGGGCTTCTTGACCCAGTCGAGCGTGATCAGGCCCTTCTGGTGCAGCGGCGGGCTCGGGCGCGGGTCGCCGCCGTCCCAGTCGGGCCGCACGCGGAACTCCTGCAGCGCCCACCACAGCGCGCCGGAGATCCACGGCTTGGTGGCGATGGTGTCGAACTGGAACTGCGCGTAGTTCTGCTGGAACGCGTACGTCCCGCGCTCCTCCGGCGGGCCGTCGCGATTGGCCTCGGCGCCGGTCTCGGTGACGACCAGCGCCTTGGTCGGGTAGCAGGCGTGCACACTGTCGAGGAAGTCCGAGAGCAGGCTCGGATCGGCGGCGCTGCCGTCAGGCCCCGGATACCAGTCGAAGTACTCGTTGACGCCGAGGACGTCGAGCGGCTTGTAGGCCTTCTGGCACGTTCCGTGCGGGTTCCCGGCGTAGGCGAGGCCGACCGGGCGCGTGGGATCGAGCCGGTGCGCGGTGCGCACGGCCGCTCGGATGTAGTCGGCCTGGCCGGTGTTGGCGTGGCCGTTGAGCTCGTTGCCGATCGACCACAGCGCGATGCTCGGGTGGCTGGAGTTCGTGAGGATGCTCGTCGTCAGCATCGCCACGCCCGTGTCGCGGACCGCGGGGTCGTTGAGCTCGCCGTTCTTGACCTGGTACATCGGGATCTCCGACCAGACCAGCAGGCCCTTCTTGTCGGCCTGCTCGAGCGTGTAGGGGTGCAGCGGGTAGTGGGCGCGGATGATCGTCGCGCCACCCTCCTTGGCCGCGGCGATGATCTTGTCGCGGGTCGCATCGTCGATCGCGAAGCCCTTGTCGAGCGAGTCCTCGTGCAGCCCGAACCCGCGGACGTTCAGCGGCAGGCCGTTGAGGTAGAGGTGGCCCGCATGGACCTTGACCTGCTTGATGCCGGCGTCGGTGGTCCACGTCTGCGCGACCGACGAGCCGATCGTCGCGTTGAGGACCACGTGGTAGAGGTTCGGGTCGTCCGGCGACCACAGATCGGGATGGGCAACGGTCAGGCGCTTCGTGAAGACCGTGCTGCCGCCGCCGGGAACGCTGCGCCGGCCGAGGTCGGCGGCCTGCTTGCCGAACGTGCCGGCGAGGTGGACGGTCGCGCCGCGGCGTCCGACGTTCTGGACCACCGCCTTGAGCAGGACGCTCGCCGCGCATGTCCGGCACGGCAGCGTCGGCAGGATCTGCAGCGTCTTGATGTCGACGTGGTTGACGCGCCGCAGGTAGACCTCGCGCAGGATGCCGCCGTAGTTCCACCAGCCCCCGACCGGCATGTTGGTCTTGACCTGCAGGCCGCCCGGCGGGAGGTCCGCGGCGGTGCGGTGGTTGTCGGTGCGCACGACGAGGTGGTTGACCCCGTTGCGCTTGAGGGCGTTGGGCGGCAGCCGGAACTCGAACGGCAGGTAGGCGCCGGCGTTCGTCCCGAGCTCGACGCCGTTGAGCCAGACCTCCGAGTAGTAGTTGACCGACTCGAACCGCACGACCCAGGTCGCCGAGCCGTCGGCCGAGGGCAGCTTGAAGTCCTTGCGGTACCAGGCGACGCCGCCGACGAACGTCTTGACGGTGTTGTCGGAGAAGTTCCACGTGTAGGGGACCTGGATGTCGCTCCAGCCGACCGTCGAGCTGTTGCGCTCCCACTTGTCCGCGATGCCCTTGTTCGACGGGTCCTGGCGGAACAGCCAGGTGCCGTCGACGAGATAGCGCCCGCTGGGGCCGTCGTCGTAGAGCGCGCCCGGCGACGGGGTGTCGGCCTGGGCACGGGCGACGGCCGGCGCTGCCACGGCGAGGAGGAGCGCGAGGATTGCGAGAAGGCGGGACCGGGACATGCGTCAGATCAGCAGGTGGACTCGCTGCCGATGCGGGGGCTGATCGCCAGCAGGGTAATGCTCCGCCCGGCGATCGCCGACCCGCCGCGGTGAACGGTCACGCACTGCACGATCGGCAGCGTGTGATCGACGACGACCCAGGCGACGCGGGTCCGGCCGGTCGCCGAGCCGAGGGCGTAGGACGTCTTCGAGTCGTAGGCGATGATCTTGACCTTGCCCGGCCGCCTGAGGCTCTTGGCGTCGGCCTGCACGGCGGCGCGGCACGAGGGCGTCGTCCGGCACGAGGACGCGAGGCGGTCGAGCATCGCGCCGGCGTCGCCGTGGGCCTCGGCCTGCAGCAGCTTGAGCACCGCGTTGCGCTCGCGCGTCTCGGTGGTCAGGTAGCGCGCGACCTCGAACGAGATCGCCAGGAACGCCGCCACGGCGATGACGATGACGACAGGCCTGCGCACCGCAGGAACTTAGCCATCTCTTAGGCGGCTCTATGGCTGCGTTGAGGATGGCCGATCAGACTGCCCCCGACATCCCTCCCAGGAATCGGTCCCGTTCCCGCCCGCGCTGCTCTCTTCCGGCGCGGGTGGGGACGGGCCTCCGTCAGCCGGTCTCGGGGAAGCCTTCGCTGAGCTCGAGGAAGCGCTCGACCGACATCTCCTGCAGCGTCAGCTGGTCGGCGAGCTGCCGCGCGTGCTGAGCGGCGCGCTCGGCGAAGTCCTCGAGGCAGCGCCCCGGGTCGTCGGGAAGCGGATACACGTGGGCGACGTCCTGCTGCGCGCAGGCGATGCCCAGCGGCGGGCGCCCCTCCGCGAGGGTGCGGGCGCCGCAGACGGGCACGACGGTCAGCCCGCGATCGGGCGCCGTCAGCGCAACGGGCATCAGCCGGTAGGCGGGGAGGCGCAGCTGCAGCTCGACGGAGCGGTCGACGGCGACGGCCTGGTCGGCGAGCTCGGCCAGCGGCTCGATCCACACCGACAGCACCGTGTCGGCCGCGACGATCGCGTCGCGCAGCGCGGCGGCCTGCTCGGTGTAGATCTCCTCGGCCTCGTCGCGGTCGTGCGCGGCGTGGAGGTCGAGGTCGCACGGCACGCGCAGCAGGTCGGCCGCCGCGATCGCGTCGCCGGCGCCGTGCGGCCCGTGGGCGACGTAGGTCTGGATCGTGCCGAGGTCGCGCCGGCCGTGGAAGACCACGGTCATCGCGTCGGCGAGCGAGAGGCCGTCGACCTTCAGCGAGACGGCGGCTGCGGCGTCGGCATCGAGCAGGGCGCGACGGAGAAGCTCTTCGGCCGCCTCGTCCTCGAACCGGTCATCCGGATCCTGCACAACGTCACCTCCTGCCGAGAGGCTAACCGTGCCTCCGGTCGGGAAGAATGTTCCCGATGAAGCTTCTCTACAAGCCCTTTGGACTGGTACTCGGCATCTTCGCCGGGCTCTTGAGCCGGCGCCTGTTCACCGTCCTGTGGGGCCGGATCGATCCCGACCACGAGGAGCCGCCGGAGGCCAAGACCAAGGACACGACCGCCGCCAAGGCGATCGGGGCCGCCGCGCTGCAGGCCGCGGTCTTCGCGGGCGTGCGCGCGGGCGTCGACCGCGCCGGGGCGCGCGGGTTCCAGAAGGCGACCGGCGTGTGGCCGGGCGAGAAGGAGAAGGACCCCGCTTAGAGAGCTTCGAGCTCGCGCTCGAAGCCTTCGAAGTCCCTGGCCAGCAGCAGGTCGATCGGCCCGTTGCGGACCCAGACCTGGAGCAGGCTCGGTTCGTAGGGCTCGGTGAGCGCGAGCAGGATCGGCAGCTCGGCGCGGTGGTCGAGCTCGTCGCCGATCAGGCTGAGGGGGTCGGCGTCGAGGACCGTCAGCAGCTCGTCGTCGGTCAGCCCGAGGCGCTCCTGCAGGTCGCGCGCCGCGCTCACATCCGCTCGATGATCTCGTTGACGACCTTGGCGCTGCGGCCGGTGCCGGCGACGCCGGCGAGCTTCTCGAACGGGACGCTGCGGCGGTTGCCGGCCTGGGCCTCGAGGAACGCGTAGTAGAGGACCTTGCCGGCCGCCGCCAGGCGGTAGCCGTCGACCTCCGGCAGCTTCGGCTTGCCGTCGCAGAACAGCAGGTGCGAGCGCCAGCCGGGCTTGCGCAGCGGGTTCGCGTCCGCGGCCTTCTTCAGCTGCGCGCGCGTGTAGACGAAGGCGCGCGTCCCGAACTCCTTCTCGAGCGCGGCGGTCACCTTCGCCGCGCTGTCGCTCGTGCTCAGCAGGATGTTGCCGGTCTGGATGTACGTCGCGACGTCGTCGTAGCCGAGCTTCTCGGTGCGGGCGCGCATCTCGGCCATGGCGATCCGGCCGTGGGTGCCCACGTTGATCGCGCGGAGAAGAACTACGAATCGAGTCACCCCGTGCGGTCATCCTGACCGCACCATGAGGAGGCAGCTTGGCCTCCGGCCAGCTTCAAAACAGCTGGTTCTCGCCGCCGAAGACCTCGGAGACCGAGTCGTCGGTGAAGATCCGGCGGATCGAGTCGGTCAGCAGGTCGGCGCAGGGCAGGACGCGGATGTTGTCGGGCGGGTCGGGGCGCAGCGGGATCGTGTCGGTGACGACGATCTGCTCGAACGGCGCGCGCGCGAGGTTCTCCCAGGCGTTGCCGCTGAAGACGCCGTGCGTGGCTGCGGCGAAGACCTGGGACGCCCCCTCGTCGAGGACCGTCTGCCCGGCGGCGGCCAGCGTGCCGCCCGTGTCGATCATGTCGTCGACGATCAGGGCGGTCTTGCCCTTGACGTCGCCGATGACGTAGCCGATCTCGGCGACCTGCTGGGCCGGGCGCTCCTTGTCGAGGATCGCGAGCTCCGCGCCGAGCTTGTTGGCGAACTTCTTGTTCAGCTTGACGCGGCCGGCGTCCGGCGCGACGACGACCAGGTCGCTCAGCCCCATGTCCTGGAAGTACTGCGTGAGCATCATCAGCGCGGTCATGTGGTCGACCGGGATGTTGAAGAAGCCCTGGACCTGGCCGGCGTGGAGGTCCATCGTCAGGACGCGGTCGGCGCCGGCGGCCTCGAGGCAGCGGGCCACGAGGCGGGCGCTGATCGGCTCGCGCGGAGCCGACTTCTTGTCCTGGCGGCTGTAGCCGAACCACGGCGTGACGGCGATGACGCGGTGGGCGCTGGCGCCGACGGCCGCGTCGATCATCATCAGCAGCTCGGCGAGCGCGTCGTTGGCGCTGACCCCGGTCACCGGATTGCCGCACGTCGGCTGGATGAGGAAGACGTCGGCACCGCGGATCGACTCCTCGAAGCGGCAGTAGACCTCGCCGTTGGAGAACGTCTTCAGCGTCACGGGGCCGAGCTCGACGCCCAGCTTCGCGGCGATGTTCGCGGCCAGCTCCGGGTTCGCGCGCCCGGAGAAGAGCATGAGCCGCTTGTCGTAGCCGATCGGAAGGCTGGTCGCCGGCTCCGGCTGCGCGGTCGCGCTCATCTCGAGCGGGAGAGTAGATCGCGATGGGGACAGCAAGCTCGCCATTAGCGGTCCTTGCGCCGAGCAGCATAGTCCTCGACGTTGCGCTGGCGCTCCCGGGCGATGCCCAGGCCGCCGGCCGGGACGTCGTCGGTGATCACGCTGCCGGCGCCGGTGTACGAGTCGTCGCCCAGCGTGACCGGCGCGACGAGCGTGGTGTCGACGCTCGTGCGCACGCGGTCGCCGATCGTCGTGCGGTGCTTCTGCTTGAAGTCGTAGTTCGCCGTGATGGTCGCCGCGGCCAGGTTGGCGTTCTCGCCGACGTCGGCATCGCCGATGTAGGAGAGGTGCGGCACCTTGGTCCCGGCGCCGATGTCGGAGTTCTTGAGCTCGACGAACGTGCCGACCTTGGCGCCCTGCCGCACGTGGGTGCCGGGGCGCAGGTAGGCGAACGGGCCGACGTTGACGCCGTCGTCGACGGTCGCCGAGTCGACGTACGCGTTGCGCAGCGTGACGTTCGCGCCGATCGCCGTGGCGCCCTTGAGCGTGCAGCCCGGCTCGATGCGCGTGTCCTGGCCGATCGTGACGCCGACGTCGATGTACGTGGAGACGGGGTCGACGATCTCGACGCCGTCGCGCATGTGGCGCTCGTTGATGCGCCGCTGGGCGAGCGCGCGGATGTTGGCGAGGTCGACGCGGTCGTTGACCCCGAGCGTGACCGTCGGGTCCTCGACCACGTGGGCGGCGATCGTGCGGCCGTCGTCCTTGAGCACGACGAGCGCGTCGGGCAGGTAGGCCTCGCCCTGGGCGTTGTCGGTCGGCACGCGGTTCAGGGCGTCCTCGAGCAGCGAGCCGTCGAAGACGTAGATCCCGGTGTTGACCTCCTTGATCGCGAGCTGCTCGGGCGTCGCGTCCGAGCCGGTCGCCTTTGCCTCGACGACGCGCTCGACGTTGCCCTTCTTGTCGCGGATCACGCGGCCGAACTCGGCCGGGTTCTCGAGGACCATCGTCATCATCGTCGCGGCTGCGCCGGCTTCCTCGTGGGCGGCGATGAGCCCCTCGATGGCCTCGGCCGTGAGCAGCGGGACGTCGCCGCTGAGGACGATGACCGGCCCGTCGCCGAAGTGGTCCTTGGCCGCGAGCACGGCGTCGGCCGTGCCCTTCGCGACCTCCTGGACAGCGATCGCGACGCCCTCGCCGAGCTGCCCCTCGAGCGCCTTCTCGGGGTTGTCGACCACGACGATGTCGCCGATCCCGGCGTCCCGCGCGGCCTCGACCACCCACCCGATCAGCGTGCGCCCGCACAGCTCGTGGAGCACCTTCGGGACCGCGGACTTCATCCGCGTCCCCTTCCCGGCGGCCATGATCACGGCGGTCGCGGAGGTCATGCGGGGGAGCCTAGGCGGAGTACGCTCCAGGGACTCACTGGGGACAGGTGTAGCGGCTGCACGCCTCGTTTTGGCCGAGGTAGGCGAGGTTCGATTCCTCGGTCCCCAGCCTTACCGGTTCGAGTCCGCCGTTGACGGCAGACCGGTTTTCTGTCCGGCACGTACACGAACATGCGTTCGTGTCCAGATTGAGCTATACGGAAGCGCAGGCGCGGGAAGCAATCGCGGCGTCCGTCTCCTGGGCCGAGTCGCTGCGCAGGCTGGACCGTTGCCCCACCGGTGGTGCATGGCGCGTCCTCAAGAAGCACGCGGCGGCTTGGGAGATCCCCACCGACCACTTCCTCCCCAACGGCCGACCTGCGGCCAGAGGACGCACGCTTGACGAGATGCTCATCGAGCACTCGCCTGTTCGCGGATCGAAGCTCAAGGAGCGACTCTTCCGTGCCGGCCTTCTACAGCGGGCCTGCGAGATGTGCGGCCAGGGCGAGATATGGAACGGGGTCCGGATGGCGCTGATCCTCGACCACATCAACGGCGTCAGCGATGACAACCGGATCGAGAACCTGAGGGTCGTATGCCCGAACTGCAACGCGACGCTCGACACGCACTGCGGCCGCAAGCTGCGCAAGCCTCCGCTCGATCCGCGGGATTGCGTCCGGTGCGGTGTCGAGTTCCAGCCCAAGTACGAAACGCATAAGCACTGCTCGCGAGCATGCGGCAGCCGTCATGACAGAACGGGTCGTCCAAACCCGCAGGCGCGCCGCGTCGAGCGCCCACCTCTCGACGTACTCCTCGATCTCCTCAAGCACGAGAGCTACCTGGCCGTCGCACGACGCTTCGGCGTGTCCGACAACGCCGTCCGCAAGTGGATCCGGTCCGACGGCGCGACACCTCCCCCGGGCCGTGGGCAGTTGGGCGACGACGGCGCGCGGCGGGCACTGATCCTGCTTGCGTTGGGGATGTCGTTGGACGCAGTCGCCAGGGAGCTGGCCGTGAGCCGAGAGGCCATTCGTGATCTCCGGCGCGGGGTCTCCTACCGCCACATCGAGCGGCCGCACGAGTTTCCGCTCCGCGCCTGAGCAGAGTCGGCACGGATCGCGGCGACCGCGTGACGCTCGCGGACGGAAGCTGGCGGCATGGGCAAGAAGAAGTACCTCAGCGGCACGTCCGTGTTCCCTCAGGAGCCGACGTGGGAGCCCCTCCGAGACTTCGGTGGCGAGTGGCTGCTCGGCAATTTCATGGCGATGTTCGAGGTCGAGTTGGAGACCGGCACCCGGCTCTACGCGTACAAGCACATCGACACGCGCCGCTATATCCACATTGACTCCGACGGCAACGCGTATGTGTACGTCGGAGCAGGCCCGCACGCCGGGAAGTACAAGCCGCTCCCTTTCTGGGAGGCCTTCGACCAGGTGATCCGGGATGCGGACTTTGAGACGGGCTGGATCTCGCGCGCGCACTATGAGCGGGGACCGGAGGAGGACGAGGAAGCTGACCTCGACACGGGTCGCCGTTGGCCAGTGAGCCGCTTCATCCGCGGGTACGTCACGACCGACGACTGACGGCGCAAGTTCGCGCGCGCCATGACGTTGATGAGGCATGCACAAGCTCGGACTGCTCACGGCTGCCCTCGTCCTGCTGATCTGCGCCACGGCGTTCGCCGACGGGCCGCAGATCCAGGTCCTCTCGAACCGCGCGGACCTGATCTCGGGCGGGGATGCGCTCGTCGCGGTCGCGCTGCCCGCCGGCACGGATCCGTCGGCGGTGACGATGTCGCTCAACGGCAGCGACGTGACGAGCGAGTTCGCCGAGCGCGCGAACGGCGAGTACGAGGGCCTGTTGACCGGCCTGGACGTCGGCGCCAACACGCTGACCGCGACGCTCCCCGGCGGCGCGACCGACAGCGTGACGATCACCGATCACGCGAACGGCGGTCCGGTGTTCAGCGGGCCGCAGGTCCAGCCGTGGGTGTGCGCGAGCGGGACGCAGGCTCCGAAGTGCGACGCCGCGCCGACCTACGCCTACCAGTACAAGTCTTCGACGACCGGCCAATTCTCGGCCTACGACCCGTCCAACCCGCCGACCGACGTCGCGACCACGACGACGGACAGCGGCGCGACGGTGCCGTACATCGTGCGCGTCGAGACCGGCTATCAGGACCGCGACCAGTACCAGATCGCGGTGCTCTACCAGCCGGGCAAGCCGTTCTCGCCGTGGGATCCGCAGCCGGGCTTCGCGCACCGCATGCTGATCACGCACGGCGCGAGCTGCGGGATCGAGCACCAGTCGAGCACGGCGCCGTCCGTGATGGACGACACCGGCCTGAGCCGCGGCTTCGTCGTCATGTCGACCGCCCTGGACAACGCCGGGCACAACTGCAACCTGCTCACCGAGGCCGAGTCGCTGATGATGGCCAAGGAGCGCGCCATCGAGGAGTACGGCACGCTGAAGTTCACGATCGGCACCGGCTGCTCGGGCGGCTCGCTGGTCCAGCAGCAGGTCGCCAACGCCTACCCCGGCATCTATCAGGGGATCCTGCCGCAGTGCTCGTTCCCCGACGCATGGTCGACCGGCCAGCAGCTCGCCGCCTACCACCTGACGCGCGGCTACTTCGAGGATCCGTCGAAGTGGGGCACCGGCGTCATCTGGACACCCGACCAGATCGCCGCGGTCGAGGGGCATCCCAACCACGTCAACGCGATCGTCTTCGACTCCGTCTACTGGACCGACCTCGGTGTGCCGAACGACGGCTGCGCTGGCGTGCCGACGGCCGACGACTACAACGCCTCGACGAACCCGGGGGGCGTTCGCTGCGACCTCGCCGACTACATGATCAACCTCTTCGGCCCGCGGCCCGACAGCCTGTGGACCGCGGCCGAGCAGAAGGTCGGGCACGGCTTCGCCGGCATGCCGCTCGGCGACGTCGGCATCCAGTTCGGCCTCGACGCCCTGCAGAAGGGCACGATCACGCCGGCCCAGTTCGTCGACATCAACTCGAAGATCGGCGGCTTCGACGTCGACATCAACTACACGCAGAAGCGCACCGACTCGAACGAGCCGGCGCTCCAGCGCGCGTACCTCAGCGGCGCCGTCAACGAGACCAACAACCTCAAGAACGTCGCGATCATCGACCTGCGCGGGCCCGACCCGGGCGCGTTCCACGACGCGTACCGCTCATGGGCGATCCGCGCGCGGCTCGAGAAGGTCGAGGGCCACTTCCCCAAGAACGACGTGATCTGGTTCGGCGAGACGCCGCTGCTCGGCGACCCGCAGTACCAGGCCCAGGCCGTCGTCGCGATGGACGAGTGGCTGACGAAGGTCGACGCCGACCACGGCGACAAGTCGCTCGAGCAGAAGGTCGCCGACGACCGCCCGGACGACGTCCAGGACAAGTGCTCGGACATCCCGGACGCCGACCAGGTCAACCTGCCCGGCGTCGGCGAGGTCTGTGAGAACCCGACGCTTCAGACGCACTTCGGCACCCCGGCGACCGAGGCCGGCGAGAGCGTGGCAACCGACCAGCTGAAGTGCCAGCTCAAGCGGCTGCGCCAGACCGACTACTACCCGGTCACGTTCACGGCCGACGAGTGGACGCAGCTGCAGCAGACGTTCCCGACCGGCGTCTGCGACTGGAGCAAGCCCGGCGTCGACCAGACCGGAACGGTGCCCTGGCAGACCTACCAGGGCGACGCCGCCGGCAGCGACGTCCTCTACGGCGGCGAACCGCTCGGCCCCGCGCCGCACGGCTCGGGCAGCGGCTGGACGTCGGACAGCTTCGCCGGCTGGCGCGAGGCGCAGGCCGGCTCCTACCCGGCCCCCTAGGCGGAGGCCGCGAGCGCTCGCAGGTCGGCCGGCACGAGCGGGTCGATCGCGAGCGCCCGCGCGTCCGCGGGCGTGACGAGCCGGCGCTCGCTGCGCAGCAGCCCGACCTCGCCGCCGAGCTCCGCCGCGCGGCCGGCGATCGTCGCGCGGTCCTCCTCCCCGGCGCCCGCGAACGCCAGCAGCTCCGGCGCCGGACCGGCGAGCGCGAGCAGGTACGGCCGCGCGTCGGTGGCCGGGGCGAACGACAGCGAGCCGCCGGACGCGAGGTCGGACAGCGCCGCGGCGGCGAGCTCGTCGTCGAGCCGCGGCACGTCGGCGGCGACGAGGACGACCGGCCCCTCGTGCCCGTCGAGGGCCGCGGCGAGCGCCGCCGCAAGCTCGCCACGCTCCGGCTCGGCGAACGGCTCCGTGCCTTCCATGCCCGCGGCCGGAACACGATCGCTGGCGAACGCCCGCCCGGTGCGCACCGCCCACGCCCCGGCCAGCGCGGCCACCGCGTCGCGCAGCGCATCGGGCACCGCGGGGTCGGGCCTGTCGGTCAGCGCGGCGAGAACGAAGACCGCGGGCTCAGTCGAACGAGAAATGCGTCCCCGTCGGCTCGAGCTCGGACGCGGCGGCCAGCGGCACCGCCGTCGTGAGCGTCTGGGCGAACGTCTGCGTGCTCGCACCGATCAGCTCGACGAGCTTGTCCACCGGCGTCGGCTCCGCGGAGACGCCGTTGGCGTAGTCGGTCGCATAGCCGACCAGGGCGTAGGGCAGGTCGGCCTCGCCGCACAGCACGGTCTCGGGGCCGGCGGTCTGGCTGACCACTGTCACGCCGGCCTGCTGGAGCATCCGGATCTCGGTCCTCGTGTTGAAGCGCGGGCCGTCGACGTGCCCGTAGCACCCGCCGTCGCGCACGGTGTGACCGGCCGCGCGCGCCCCCGCCAGCAGCGCCCGGCGCAACGGCTCCGAGAAGGGACGATCGAAGATCCAGTGCCCGCGGCCGGCCTTGCCCGGCTCGGTGTACAGCGTGCAGATCGAGCCGTCGGGCAGGCGGTTGGCGAGGAAGTGCAGGTCGTCGAAGACCACGAGCGTCCCGAGCTCCATGTCCGGGTCGAGCGCGCCGCACACGGTCACGGCCAGCACGCCGTCCGCGCCCAGCTCGCGCAGCGCCCAGACGTTCGCCTGGTGGGTGACCTGGCTGGAGAGCAGCTCGTGGCCCACCCGGTGGCGCGCGATGTGCAACACCTCGATCCCGGCGAACGACCCGCGGCTGACGAACGTCTCGCCGAACGGCGTGTCGACGCGATCGGGTCCGGAGCCCTCGAAGCCGGGCAGCGAGTAGGAGCCCGAGCCGGTGAGGATCCCGATCACGGCCGCGGGACCCGCCCAGCGCCGGTGCCGGGCTCGCTCGCCGGGCCACCGGGCGCCGCGATGCCGAGCACCCGCATCGCCTTGAGCCCGAGCGAGAGCTTCTCGCGCCCGTCGCTCGAGCCGACGTCGAGCTGGGTGAGCTCGCGGACCCGGTCGAGCCGGTAGCGGATGGTGTGGCGGTGGGTGAAGAGCCGCTGCGACGTCGCCGCCACGTTGCCGTCCGCGTCGAGGAAGGCCTCGACGGTCGCGACGAGGTCGGTCTCGTACTGCTCGTCGTAGGCGGACAGCGGCGCGATCGTCTCCTCGTAGAAGCGCTGGAGCTCCTCGGGGTCCTGCGAGAGCAGCAGCCGGTAGGCGCCGGTCTCGTCGAAGGCGAGCACCGGCCGCTCGGCGTCGCCCTCGGCGACGTTGGCGGCGAGGATCGCCTCGCGCGCCGCGCGGTGCAGGTCGCCCGCCGCCGCGCCGCGGCTGCGCCCGAGCGAGAACGTGTAGCCCGGCAGCGCCGACTCGAGCTCGCGCAGCACGCTCTCGGCCGCGCGCGCCGCGTTCGCCTCCTCGCCGCCGGGAACGATCACCACGACCTCCGCGCCGGGCACCTCCGGCCGGTGGCTCAGCGCCGAGACCGCGCGACTCGCGGCGCCGCGGGCGCCGCGGTCGACCGCGGCGAGCACGCGGTCGCGCCAGCCGTCGTCCACCGGGGCATGCGAGCGGGCGCGGGCGACGAGCACCGACGCGCCCGCGTCGAGCTCGAGGCCGACCGACGCCGCGTCGTCGACCTCGCCGGCCAGCAGCGCCGCGACGAACGCCTGCGCCGCCTCGGCCGTCGCGCGCTGCGGCGCGCGGGCGCGCTCGGCCTCGCCGGCGATCAGCAGGCCGACCAGGCTGGTCAGCTCGCTCGGGTCATCGCCGCGGGCACGCAGCCGCAGCTCGCCGACCGGCTCGCCCCCGAGGCGCAGCTCGAGGACGTCGATCTCCTTGCCGCCCGCCAGGATCTGCTGCTCCTCGGCCGGAGAGCGCGCCGCGACCGCCAGCACCTGGCCGGCGCGGTCCATCACGACGATGCTCGCGTCGAGCGCACGCGCCGCCGCGCGGACGACCTCGGGCAGACCCGCGCCCGCGGAAACGGCCTCTGTCAGGGCTTCGAGAGCCCCCACCTCGGAGGCGGACGACATGGGAGGAGGCTAGCCCGTGATGTTGTCCCAGAACCACACGACCGCCGCGCCGCCGGCGACGCCGAGGCCGACGAACGCGGCCAGGACGTAGAGCGACAGGAAGGCCGCGGCCACGCGCTCCCACAGGCGGGAGTAGGCGTTCCAGGCGGGAACGAGGATCAGCCCGGCGTAGGCCGCGACGCCGAAGACACCGCAGCACGCCCCGACCAGGTAGGTGATCGACTGGTTGCTCACGCCGCCCTCATTGTGACGCACCGAGCGGCGCGGTCGCGATCGAACCGGGCAGCCGCTCGGCGGCGGCGTGCGCGGCTTCGGCGTCGGCGAAGAGGCCGAGCACGGTCGGGCCCGAGCCCGAGACCAGCACGTGGTCGGCGCCCTGGTCGCGGACCCGGTCGAGCTGCCCCGCGATCGCCGGGCAGAGGTGCAGCGCCGCCGGCTCGAGGTCGTTGACGATCAGCTCGGCGGCGAGGCCGAACGGCCCTTCGCCGAGCCCGGCGCGGACCTCGTCGAGGTGGGCCGCGAGCTCGGCCGGTGCGCGCGGAAGCTCGAGCCGGTCGGCCTCGGCGTAGACCGCGGCGGTCGAGAGCCGCTGGTCGCTGGGCACGACGAGCACGCCGAACGGCGGCGGGTCGGGAAGGCGCTCGACGATCTCGCCGGCGCCCAGCGCGAGCGCCCGGCCCGGCTCGACCTGCGCCGGCACGTCGGCGCCCAGGCCGGCCGCGATCGCGAGCAGGTCGTGCGTCGTTTGCGAGGCCTGCGCCGCGAGCCGCAGCGCCGCGGCGGCGTCGGCACTGCCGCCGCCGAGCCCGGCGGCGACCGGGATCCGCTTGTCGATCGTCAGCCGCAGCGGCGGGCGCGCCGGCACGGCCGCGAGCGCCGCCTCGGCGAGGTTCGGCCCGTCGACGCCCGGGCAGACGACCTCGTCCCGATCGGCGGCCTCGGCGACGACCTCGTCCCCCCACGCGAGCGACTGCATGACGCTGACGAGCTCGTGGCGGCCGTCGGCGCGCGTGCCGCCGAGGAACAGGCACAGGTTGATCTTCGCCGGCGCGAGCATGCTCAGCGCAGCGCCTCGGCCAGCGCGCGCAGCTCCTCGGGCGCCAGCGCCTCCGCGCGCACGCCGGGGTCGTGCCCGAGCTCGGCGAGCGCCGCCGCCGCCCGGCCGCGCTCGCCGCCGGCCAGGCCCAGCGAGCGCGGCAGCGCCTTGCGGCGATGCGAGAACGCGCCCTGTACGACGCGGCGGACGTGCGGGTCCGGCGCCGGCCCCCGGCGTTCGAGCACGACGAGCACGCTGTCGACGTTGGGCACCGGGTGAAAGACCGTGCGCGAGACGCTGCGCAGCACGCGCACGTCGCACGCCAGCTGCGCGAGCACCGACGGGATCCCGTAGGCGGACGTCCCGGGGCCGGCCGCAAGCCGCTCCCCCACCTCCTTCTGCACCATCGCCACCCAGCGCGTGACCCCGGGCAGCTCCTCGATCGTCCGCAGGATCGCGCCGGCCGCGATGCCGTAGGGCAGGTTGGCGACGACCTTCGTCGGCGCCGGGTCCAGCGCGGCCAGGTCGAGCTCCATCGCGTCGCCCAGATGCAGCGTCGTGTTGGCGAACGGGTCGAGCGCGTCGCGCAGCGCGGGCTCGAGCGCGCGGTCGAGCTCGACGACGTGGACGTGCGCCGCACGGGCCGCGAGGTGCTCGGAGAGCACGCCCAGGCCGCCGCCGATCTCGAGCACGACATCGTCCGGCCCGAGCTCCGCGGCGCGCTCGATGACGCCGAGGATGTTCGAGTCGATGAGGAAGTTCTGGCCGAGCTCGCGGTTGGGGCGCACTTCGAACTGCTTGAGGCGGCGCAGGCTCGGCTGGGTCGGGAGGTCGCTCACCATCCGAACAGCCGGGCCGCGTTGGCCTCGACCTGCGCCTCGAGCTCCTCGTAGGACACGCCGCGCGCCTCGGCGACGAGCTGCGCGGTGTGCACGACGAACGCCGGCTGGTTGCGCTCCTTGCGCACGACCTGCGGCGTCAGGTACGGCGCGTCGGTCTCGACGAGCAGGCGCTCGGCCGGCACGTGGGCCGCGGCCCAGGCGAGCTGCTGGGCGCTCGGGTAGGTCACGTTGCCGGCGAACGAGAACCACCACCGCTCGTGCGCGACGCAGTCGTCGAGCCGGTCGGGCATCGAGAAGCAGTGCAGGATCACGTCGAGGCCGTCAGCGTGCTCGGCGAGCGTCGCGATCGTGTCGTCCTCGGCCGCGCGGGTGTGGATGACCAGCGGCTTGCCCGTCCTCCTCGCCAGGTCGATGTGCGCGAGGAACGTGCGCAGCTGGTCCTCGCGCGGCGCGGTGTCGCGGTAGTAGTCGAGGCCGGTCTCGCCGATCGCCAGGCAGCGCTCGTGGGAGGCGAGCGCCTCGAGCTCGGCGAGGTCGTTGTCGTCGAAGCCCTCGCTCGAGTTGGGATGGCGGCCGATCGCGGCGAAGACCTGCGGGAACGCCTCCGCGGCGGCGAGCGACTCGCGGCACGTGGCGCTGTCGGTGCCCACGGTGAGCATCCGGGTGACGCCCGCGGCGTCGGCGGCCGCGACGAGCTCGGTGTCGGGCGGCTTGCAGGCGTAGAGGTGGGTGTGCGAGTCGATCAACGCTCAGCCCACGCGCGGGAAGAGCGGCGCGGCCTTCTCCACGCGCGCGAGCCGCCGCGCGCCATAACCCGCCGCGTCGTAGGAGAGGTCGTCGAGACCCAGTGCGGCGCCGAGCTTCTCGGTCGTCTCGGGCAGGTACGGGTGCAGGAGGACCGTGATGACGCGCACCCCCTCGAGCACCGACGCGAGCGCGACGTCGAGGTCGCCGGAGCGCTCGGGGTCCTTGGCGAGCTTCCACGGCTCGGTCTCGGCGACGTAGGCGTTGAGCCGCCGCACCCGCTGCCAGACCGCCTCGAGCGCGCCCGAGATCTCGCAGCGGTCGAGCAGCCCGGCGACCTGCTCGGGCAGCCCGTCGAAGTCCGCCTTGAGAGCGAGCTCGGCCTCGGGCACGACGCCGTCGCGGTACTGCACGCACATGGTCGTCGTGCGGCTGGCGAGGTTGCCGAGCTCGTTGGCAAGCTCCGACTCGTAGCGCTGCTCGAACTGGACGGTCGAGACGTTGCCGTCCTGGCCGAAGCTGACGTCGCGAAAGCAGTAGAAGCGCAGCGCGTCGGTGCCGAACTGGTCCATCACCGCGAACGGGTCGAGCACGTTGCCCAGCGACTTGGACATCTTCTCGCC
>Ga0207657_10003257_pt1 | contig 17382 bp, 11 predicted proteins | sample KBSC33metaG_FD_184316 | JGI IMG/M metagenome (GOLD analysis project Ga0207657, IMG submission 184316) | Corn rhizosphere microbial communities from Kellogg Biological Station, Michigan, USA - KBS C3-3 metaG (SPAdes) (version 2) | ecosystem: Host-associated > Plants > Roots > Rhizosphere > Soil ... | reverse complement strand
ATCGGCCCGAGCACCCGCGGCACCCAGCACTCGCAGCCCCGGCACCGTTCGGCGCCCGTAGTACGATGTCCTGATGCCCCGGTCGATTCACGCGGTCGCCGTGCTCGGCGCCGGCACGATGGGCGCGCAAATCGCGGCGCACTTCGCCAATGCCGGGGTACGGGCGCTGCTGCTCGATCTCTCCGCCGATGCGGCGCGCGACGGCCTGGCGCGTGCGCGGACGCTGAAGCCGGATCCGTTTTTCACACCGGAAAGCGCCGGGCTGATCACCACCGCGAGCTTCGACGCTGGCTTTCCACAACTCGCCGCCGTCGACTGGATCCTCGAGGCGGTCGTGGAAGAGCCCGCGATCAAACGCGAGATCCTCGCGCGCGTCGACCAGACCCGCCGCCCGGGCACGATCGCATCGTCGAACACGTCTGGGATTCCGATCGCGGCGCTCGCCGAAGGCCGCAGCGGAGACTTCCGCCGGCACTGGCTCGGCACGCATTTCTTCAACCCGCCTCGCTACCTGCACCTGCTCGAGCTGATTCCAACCGCCGAAACCGATCCCGCCGTCGTCGATCGCGTGGCCTGCTTCGCCGATCGCGTCCTCGGCAAAGGGGTGGTGAAGGCGAAGGACGCGCCGAATTTCATCGCCAATCGCATCGGCATCTTCGGCGCCATGCTCGCGCTGCGCGCTCTCGAATCAGGCCGCTACTCAATCGAGGAGATCGACGCCATCACCGGACCGGCGCTTGGGCGGCCCAAGAGCGCGACGTTCCGCACGATGGACATCGCCGGATTGGACGTACTCGCTCAGGTGGCGCGCAACTCGTCGATCCAGGTGCCCGCGCTCGTCGCCGCCATGCTCGAGCGCGGCTGGGTGGGAGAAAAGGCCGGGCAGGGGTTTTACAAGAAGACGCGCACGTCGGCTGGCGTCGAGATCCTCACGCTGGATCCGCAGACGATGTCGTACCGGCCGAAGCAATCGGCGAGGCTGGCGTCGCTCGAAGCGGCGCGCGGGATCGAGAGCGTCGGCGCGCGGATCAGAATGCTGTTCGCGGCTCACGACCGAGCCGGAGATTTCCTGCGGGAGACGGTGGCGCCGGCGCTCCTCTACGCGGCGCGCGTGGCGCCGGAAGTCGCCGTGTCGATCGATGACGTCGACCGTGCCATGCGTTGGGGCTACGGCTGGGCGCTCGGCCCGTTCGAGACGATCGACGCGATTGGCGCACGCGAGCTCGTCACAGCCGCGGCCGAGCACACTGATGTTCCGCTGCTCGCGCCGCTTCTCACCGGCGAGCGCACGCGCGTGCGGGAAAACGACCTGACGCCTGCCGCGCCCGATCTGCAGATTTTGAAAGCGGCGAAGGATCGGCAGCGCGTCGTTCGAACGAACGCAGGCGCGAGTCTGGTCGATCTCGGCGATGGCGTGCTGGCGGTCGAGTTCCACTCGAAGGCCAACACGATCGGCGCGGACACCGTCCAGATGCTCCACGCGGGCCTGCACGAAGCCGCCGCGAATTTCGCCGCCCTCGTCGTCGGCAACGAGGCGCCGGATTTCTGCGCCGGCGCGAACCTGATGCTGCTGCTCCTCGAAGCGCAGGAAGGCAACTGGGACGAGATCGATGCGATGGTGCGGGGTTTCCAAGGTGTGACGCGCGCGCTGCGGCAGGCGGAGGTGCCGGTGATCGTGTGTCCCGCCGGCATGACGCTCGGCGGCGGATGCGAATTGGTGCTGCATGGCGATCGTGCGCAGGCGGCGGCCGAAAGCTACATCGGCCTGACCGAGACCGCCGTCGGGCTCGTTCCGGCAGGCGGCGGCGCGACGGAAATGCTGGCGCGCAGCGTGTCGCGTCTGCCCGATCCGCGGGGCCACGTGCTGCCGTTCGTGCAGACCGTGTTCGAAACGATCGCATTCGCCACCGTGTCCACCAGCGCGGCGGACGCAGCCCGTCTCGGCTTCCTGCGCGATCGCGATCGCGTCACGATGAATCGCGAACGCGTGATCGCGGACGCGAAGCGCTTCGCGCTGGAACGCGTGCGCGAAGGATATCGTCCTCCACCCGTCCGCACGAACATCGTCGTCGGCGGCGCGGGCGTGCTGGCTGCGCTCAAGGTCGGCGTGCACCAGGCATGGAGGGCGGGACGGATCAGCGATCACGATCGGACGATCGCGCACGCGCTCGCGACGGTTCTGGCGGGCGGCGCGCTGCCGAACCAGACGATGGTGGGTGAAGACTATTTGCTGGATCTGGAACGGGAGGCATTCCTGCGGTTGTGCGGCGAGCGCAAGACGCTCGAACGGATGCAGCACACGCTGAAGAGCGGCAAGCCGCTGCGGAATTGAAGCCGATCGCGCGAACCGGTGAGCGAATGGAAATCGTGGATCTCGGTGACGGCCCGCCTCTCGTCCTCGTGCCCGGCCTTCAGGGGCGCTGGGAATACTTGCGTCCCGCGATCGACGCGCTCGCGTCGACGTTTCGCGTCCTCACGTTTCCGCTCTGCGGCGAGCGGCGCTCGGGCGCGCGGCTGGATCCAACTCGCCAGTTCGACGACTACCGGGATCAGATCGAGCGCGTGCTCGACGAGCGGCACGTGGCGCGCGCGGCAATCTGCGGCGTGTCGTTCGGCGGCCTCGCGGCGCTGCGGTTCGCGGCCACCCGCCGAGCGCGCACGGCGGCGCTGATCCTGGCGTCGACGCCCGGACCGTTTTTTCGTCTGCGAAAGCGCCACGAAGTGTACGCACGGATGCCCTGGATCTTCGGTCCCGTCTTTCTCGCGGAAACGCCGCGGCGCGTGCGTCGCGAGATCGCGGCTGCGTTACCCGACTGGGGGACGCGGTGGCGATTCACGCGGTGGCAATTGGCCACGATCGCTCGCGCGCCGCTGTCGGTCACGCGGATGGCCGAGCGCGGCCGGCTGCTCTTCGCACTCGACGCGTCAGCCGATTGCCGCAGCGTCGAAGCGCCCACGCTCATCGTGACGGGCGAGCCGGGATTGGATTACGTCGCGCCGGTCGACGGCACGTCGCGGTACCTCGAGTGCATCGCAGACGCGCGCGCCGTCGTGCTCGAAGGCACGGGCCACCTCGGAACGATCACGAAGCCGTACGCGTTCGCGGCGATCGTCGAACAGTTCATCAGCGACCCGGGCGGACACATCGGTGCGCCGCCGACGTCGCGTCGCTGTCACCCCACCGGAGTCACATCGCATGATTCGTGAGATCGCAGGTCCCGCTGGCCGCCTCGAGGCGCTGCTCGACGAACCGCCGGCCGCAAGGCGCGTCAACACTGACGGCCTGCTCGAGAACGCGTATCCCGCCGGCATCCGCGCCGCGGTCGTGCTCGCGCATCCGCACCCGCAGCAAGGCGGCACGATGCACACGAAAGCCGTGTATCAATCCGCCAAGGCGCTGATGCGGATCGGTTGCGCGGTGCTGCGCTTCAATTTCCGCGGCGCCGGCACGAGCGCCGGACAGTTCGACGATGGCCGAGGCGAGATGGACGATTGCCGCGCGGCGCTCGATTTCATGCACGATCGCTACCCGGACGCCCGGCTCTGGTGCGGCGGCATGTCGTTCGGCGCCTGGATCGGCCTCACCGTCGGCGCGCAGGATCCGCGCGTGTCGACGCTCATCGGCATCGCGCCGCCAGTTTCGCGGTACGATTTCGAGATCGTGCGCGCGAGCACGAAACCGAAGTTCTTCATCCAGGGCGAATTCGACGAGGTCTGTTCCTTGAAGGACATGCGCGCGTTCTACGCGAGCGCCGCCGATCCGAAGGAGTTGGTCGTGATCGACGGCGCCGATCATCTCTTCGACGGCAAGGTGAGCGAGGTCGCCGAGGCGATCGAGGACTTGTTCGGGGATTGGACGGTCTGAAGAAAATTGTGTCCTTCGTGTCCGTGGTGGTGAAGCCCGTGACTACATATGAATGACGCCGTGATCGTCTCCGCCGTCCGAACCGCCGTCGGCAAGGCACCGGGCGGCGCGCTGCGCGGCACTCGGCCGGACGAGCTCGGCGCGCTCGTGATCGCGGAGGCGCTGAGACGGGCGCCGGGCCTCGACGGCAGCGACATCGATGATGTGATCCTCGGATGTGCGATGCCTGAAGCGGAGCAGGGGCTGAACGTGGCGCGCATCGCGAGCCTGCGCGCCGATCTTCCGGTCAGCGCCTCCGCGGTCACCGTCAACCGGTTCTGCTCGTCGGGGCTCCAGGCGATCGCCAGCGCCGCCGAGCACATCATGTGCGGCTTCGCGTCCGCGATCGTGGCCGGCGGTACCGAGTCGATGAGCATGGTGCCGATGGCCGGCAACACATTCTCGCCGAACCCGACGCTGGCGGACGTCTATCCTGACGTGTACCTCAGCACCGGTCTGGTCGCCGAACAGCACGCGCGCGAATCGGGCATCTCCCGCGACGCGCAGGACGCGTTTGCCCTGCAAAGCCATCAGCGTGCGGTGGCCGCAATCGACGCCGGCCGCTTCGTCGACGAAATCGTGCCGGTCGAGGCAGCGGTCGTGGCAGAGAAAAAGGGGTACGACCCCATTTCGGGGCGAATGACGTTTGCCGTCGACGAGGGGCCGCGGCGGGATACATCGATCGCCGCGCTGGCGAAGCTCCGGCCCGCCTTCCGCGCCGACGGCACCGTCACCGCGGGCAACTCGTCGCAGACGAGCGACGGCGCCGCCGCCGTGATCGTCACATCGGCCGCGCTCGCGAAGGCACGCGCCCTGACGCCGCTCGCCCGCTTCGTCGCGTTCGCCACCGCCGGCGTCGAGCCGCAGCGGTTCGGCATCGGACCGGTGCCGGCAATCAGAAAGGTGCTGAAGCTGGCGGGCCTCACGCTGGACCAGATCGATCTCATCGAGCTGAACGAAGCCTTCGCCGCCCAGGTGCTCGCGTGCCTGAAGGAGCTGCCGATCGATCCGGATCGCCTGAACGTCAACGGCGGCGCGATCGCGCTCGGCCATCCGCTTGGCTGCACCGGCGCGAAACTGACCACGACGCTGTTGCATGAAATGCAGCGCCGCCGCATCCGCTACGGCATGGTGACGATGTGTGTGGGCGGCGGCATGGGTGCCGCCGGCATTTTTGAGAGAATGTGATCATGGCCGTCAGCACCACGCCCACAGGTCCGCAGCCGACCGCGGAAACTTCACCAGACAGTCTTCGCGGCGCCGAGTGGCTGTTACGCCCGACCGCGCCCGACGCCGTCTTCACGCCCGAGCGGCTGACCGACGAACACCGGCTGATCGCCAGGACGGCGGCGGCATTCGTCGACAACGAAGTGCTGACGCAGCTCGATCGCCTCGAGCAGAAGGACTGGGAGCTCGCGCGGCAGCTCGTGCGGCGGTCCGCCGATCTGGGACTGCTCGGTGTCGATGTGGCGGAGGCGTACGGCGGCCTCGCCCTCGACAAAGTCACCTCGCTCATCGTCAGCGAGAAGTTGGCGCGATCGGCGTCGTTCGGCGCGACCTTCGGCGCGCAGTCGAATCTCACGATCATTCCGATCTCGCTCTTCGGCACGGAAGCGCAGAAACAGAAATATCTGCCGCGGCTCGTCGCCGGCGAGATCGTCGGCGCCTACGGACTCAGCGAGACCGGATCCGGATCCGACGCGCTCGGCGCGCGCACGAAAGCGGTGTCGCAGCCGGACGGCAGCTTCGTCCTCAACGGCGAAAAGATGTGGATCACCAACGGCGGCTTCGCCGACCTGTTCGTGGTCTTCGCGAAGGTGGACGGCGAACGATTCACGGCGTTTCTCGTCGAACGGAGCGCCGGCGTGAAGAGCGGCAGCGAAGAGCACAAGATGGGGCTCAAGGGCTCATCGACGACCGCGCTGATCTTTCAGGATGTGCGCGTGCCCGCCGACGCGGTGCTTGGCGAGATCGGCAAGGGGCACAAGGTCGCGTTCAACGTGCTGAACTTCGCGCGTTTCAAGCTGGGCGCGGCGTGCGAGGGAGGCGCGCAGGGGGCGATCGCGGAAGCCGCCGCGTATGCGGCGCAGCGGCGTCAGTTCGGCCAACCGATCGCGACGTTCGGCGCGATCAAGCACAAGATCGGCGAGATGGTCGTGCGCACGTACGCGATCGAGAGCCTGCTGTTCCGAATTGCCGGCCTCGTCGATCAGCGGATTGCCGCCACGCCGCACGAGGCAATCGATGGCTCGGCGGCGCTCGCGGCCTTCGAGGAGTATGCGATCGAAGCATCGATCGCGAAGGTGGCCGCCAGCGAGGCGCTCGACTTCGTCGTGGACGAGAACATTCAGATCCACGGCGGCAACGGCTACGTGCACGATTATCCGGCCGAGCGGCACTTCCGCGACGCGCGCGTGAATCGCATCTTCGAGGGCACCAACGAGATCAACCGTCTGCTGATTCCCGGCATGCTGGCGCGGCGCGCCGCCAAGAACGAGCTGCCGATTGTGGCCGCCGGGAAGGCACTGCAGGAGGAGCTGCTCGGTTTGCTGGCGCCAACCATCGCAGACGATGAGCCGCTTGGCGACGAACGGCGCTCGATCGAATCGTTCAAGAAGACGGCGCTGATGGTGTTCGGCCTCGCGCTGCAGACGTACGGTCAGGCATTCGGCGACCAGCAGGAAGTCCTGATGCATCTCGCGGACGTCATGATCGATGTGTTCGCCGCCGAAAGCGCCGTGCTGCGCGCTCTGGCGAGTCAACGGCAAGGGCAGGCGATGCTCCACGCGGACGCCGCACGCGTCTTCGTCAACGACGCCGCGCTGCGCATCGACGCGTCCGCGAAGCAGGCGCTCGCCGCGACACTCGACGGTGATCCACTGCGCACGGCGCTTGCCGCGCTGCGTCGCCTGAGCAAGACGATGCCGATTAATACGGCGGCGCTGCGACGGCGCATCGCCGACGAAGCCGTGGCCCGGCGGGCGTATCCGTTCGGGTAGAAGGGCTGGAGCAGCGGGCGGGGCTCGAAAGGCAGGATGGGCGGGATGGCCACGACGTGAAGAGGTCGAATATTGCGCTGCTGTTGCTCTCGATCGCGGTCGCGAGCAGCTGCGGCCGGAAGCCGCCGGAAAACGAACAGGATTACGTGTCCAAGCTCGCGGCGGAGCGGGCCCAGAAGGATGCCGATTTCCGCAAAGCGTCCGATCCGATCCCCGACAATCGGAAGGCGGAGCTGCTGCCGCTGGTGTATTTCCCGATCGATCCGTCCTACAAAGTACCTGCCGTGCTGAAGCGCCTCGACGATCCGACCATCATCGAGATGCCGACGTCGACCGGCACCAGTCGCCGCATGCGGCGCTACGGCACGCTGGAGTTCACGTTGAAGGGGCAGGCGCTGAAGTTGACCGCGTTCATCGAAGTCGCCGACCCGAATCATCTGTTCGTCGCGTTCACCGATCTCACCAGCGGCACAGAGACGTATCCGGCCGGCCGCTACCTCGATCTCACGCCGAACAGCACCGGCAATTACGAGCTCGACTTCAACCGCGCCTACAATCCGTATTGCTACTACAACGTCAGCTATGAATGTCCGTACCCGCCCTCTGAGAATCGGTTGAAGATTCCGATTCGCGCGGGCGAGAAGATTAAACTCGACAGGTAAGCCTTCACCAAAAGGGCACAAAAGACACAAAGGTCAAAACGTACAGATGCTCAGAGCGATCATCTTCGACTTCGACGGCGTCATCGCCGACAGTGAGCCGCTGCACTTCGCCTCCTTTCGCGACGTCCTCGCCGAAGAAGGGATCGCGCTCTCCGAAGCCCAGTACTACGCGCGTTATCTCGGCTTCGACGATGTGGGGGCGCTGGCGAGCATCGGCGCGGCCCAGCCGGAGCCGTGGAGCTCGGCGCGCGTCACGGCGCTCGCGGCGCGCAAGGCGGCGCGATTCGAGGCGCTGCAGCGCGACGTCGCCGTCCTCTTCCCAGGCGCCGCCGAAATCATCCGTCGTACCGCGGCCGAGGTGCCGATCGCGATCGCATCAGGCGCGCTGCGCGCGGAAATCGAACGAGTGCTCGACAGCGCGGGCCTCGCGTCCTGCTTCACCGCGATCGTCGGCGCGGACGATAGGCCGCTGAGCAAACCGGCGCCGGATCCATATCTGCACGCGATGGCACGACTCTCCGCCGCTGTGGGCGAGTCGATTCCGGCGTCGAGTTGCGTCGCGGTGGAGGATTCGGTGTGGGGACTCGAGTCGGCGCGCGCGGCAGGATTGCACACGGTGGCGGTCGCGCAGACGTACGCGAAGACGGAATTGCCCGTCGCTGACCTCGTCATTCCTTCGATTGCCGCGTTGGATCTCGACGTGCTCCGGGCGCTGGTGTCCGGTCAGGCTGCCCAGAGCCCCGCGGATCCAAACTGTTGAATCGCCCCGCCTGAACTCTCCAGATTTCATATCTTCCGCCCGCATCGCGCTCATCCTCCTGAGATACTTACGCGTCTCCGAGCGCGTCCATTTTCGAACCGTGTGCGCTGGCGGGATTTGTACGTGGCTTTTGCCTTGGGAGGATCGCAGATGAGAGTTCGATCATTCGTTCTGGCAGTGGTCGCCGTGCTGGCGACCAGCGTGTTTGCCAGCGCCCAGTCGCAGACTGGCGAAGTCTTCGGCAAGGCGACCGATCAGTCGGGCGCCGTGCTCCCGGGCGTGACCGTCACGCTCAGCGGCCCCGTGCTATTGCAACCCCTCACGGCGGTCACCAGCGAGACCGGCACGTATCAGTTTCCGCGTCTTGAAATCGGCGTCTACACGGTGAAGTTCGAGCTGGCGGGCTTCAAGACCGTCGTCAACGAAGGCATCCGCGTGACCGTCGGCTTCAGCGCGCAGGTGAACGCGCAGCTCGGCGTGTCCACCGTGCAGGAAACCGTGACGGTGACGGGCCAGAGCCCGGTCGTCGACACAAAGGAAACTGGCACGAAGCAGACGTTCACCAACGAGCTGCTGCAGAGCATTCCGTCGGCGCGCGATCCATGGGTCATCCTCCAGCAGACGGCTGGCATCGCGATGGACCGCGAGAACATCGGCGGCAACCAGTCGGGCCAGCAGTCCAACTACGTCTCGCGCGGCGGCAACCCGACCAATAACAAGTGGTCGCTCGACGGCGTGGACATCACCGACATGGCCGCCACGGGCGCGTCCGCGAGCTATTACGACTTCGACGCGTTCGAGGAAATGACGATCGCGACCGGCGGCGTCGACGTGACGCAGCAGACCGGCGGCGTCGGCATCAACCTCGTGACCAAGAGCGGCACCGACAGATTCCGCGGTTCCGGACGCTTCTACGACACGAATCAGAAATTCGAAGCGCAGAACATCACGAACGCTCAGCGCCTGCAGGGTGCCACTTCCGGCAACCCGATTCAGGACATCAAGGATACGGGCTTCGAGCTCGGCGGCCCGATCAAGAAGGGTCGCGCCTGGATCTGGGGCAGCTTCGGCCGCACCAACGTTGGCGTCGGCGTCCTGAACTTCTATCAACCGACGGCGCAATGCCAGGCGTTCAAGGATTCGGCCGTGGCCCTGGCCGCGCCGATCGCCGATGTGAACAACTGTCTGAACACCGATCTGACGCAGCTTCAGCAAACCAACCTGAAAGCCGAAGTCGCGTTGTTCAACGGCAATAAGTTGAGCCTCTACAACAACATGGCAAAGAAGGCGCGCAACGCACGCGGCGCCGACGACCTGCACCCGATCGAAACGACGACGCCGCAGGGCGCCGTGTCGAGCAGCTTCGGCACCAACTGGTGGACGACGGGTCCGAACCCGACCTACAAGTTCGGCGATCAGTGGGTCGTGAGCGACCGTCTGCTCCTCGATGTGCAGTACACGCACGTGGGCAACAACTTCGTGCTCGACTTCCACTCACCCGAGCTGAGCGACGTGCAGCCGACGATCATCAATTCCACGACGCTGAACGGCCGGTCGGGCTCGCAGAGCGTCAGCATCCGTCCGACGAACAGCGTGAACCTGAACGCCAACTACTTCCTGCCGGCCAAGATGGGCGGCGACCATGCGTTCAAGATCGGCGGCTACTGGAAAGACGCGCTCAGCGAGAGCATCAGCCACACGGGCGGCTTCGCTCGCGTTCGCTTCCCGACCGCTATCTCGAACGACTGCTCGGTGCTGGCGACCGGCTGCCAGGTCGATCTGATCCGCAACGGGTTCAGCTCCTACGATCTGCTGAACGTCGCGGCGTTCGCCCAGGACACCTACACGCACAACCGCGTCACGCTGCAGTTGGGCGTGCGGTACGATCGCAATCACGATCAGGCGGTCGCGACGAACATTGCGGCCAATCCGCTCGGCGGCCCCTGGCTGCCGGCGATCAACTTCCCCGGCGCCGATCCGCACATCATCTACAACAACTTCTCGCCCCGCCTCGGCATGACCTACGATCTGCAGGGCAATGGCAAGACGATCGCCCGCACCAACTTCGCGCGTTATTACGGGCAGGTGGGCAATGGCGGCGTCGCGGGTTCCATCAACCCGGTCGGCTCGACGACCCTGCGATACCCGTGGGTGGACGCCAACGGCGACAAGGTCGCGCAGGCGAGCGAGATCGTTCTGAGCGACAAACCGATCAGCGCCAGCACGAACTGGTCAGCGGCCAACCCGGCCAACACCGTCTCGGCCAACTCGGTCGACCCGAACCTGAAGAATGACACGACCGACGAGTTCATTCTGGGTGTCGATCGCCAGATCGGGGCCGGCTTCGCCGTCGGGGCCGACTACATCTGGCGCCGGTATGGAAACTTCTCGTGGGAGGACCGGAACGGCATCACGATGAACGACTACGTTGCGGTGCCATATACCGCTCCTGCGTCCAGCTGCCCGGCCGGCGCGAACTGCCCCACGATCACCTATTACCAGCCAACCTTCCAGCAGCCGTCGGTCATCACCGAGACGAACGTGCCGAACTACAGCCGCACGTTCAACGGCCTCGAGGTGACGGGCCGCAAGCGCTTGTCGAACCACTGGTTGATGAACACCAGCTTTGCCTACAACAGCACGATCGTGAACCTCGCCGGCTCGCCCGCGAACCAGCCGAGCACGACGAGCACGACGCTGTCGGAGGATCCGACCAACGAGGCGCAGCGTAACGGCTATCAGTACGATTACCTGACCTCCGGCAGCGGCATCGGCAACGTCTTCATCAACTCGAAATATCTCTTCAAGTTGAGCGGGATGTACCAAGCGCCGCTCGGCGTGAACGTGTCCGCGTTCTACAACGCGCGTCAAGGCTATCCGTACGAGCGCGGCGTCCAGACGCCGACCCGTGCGAACGGCGTCGGGCAGGTTGTGGTGCTGCTGGATCCGGTTGGCGAGAATCGCCTGCCGACGTTTCAGAACCTCGACTTCCACGTCGAGCGGCCCGTGCACCTCGGCACCGCGCACTTCATTCCGTCGATCGACATTTTCAACCTGACCAACAACAACACGGTGCAGGCGATCCGCGGGACGCAGAACGCGTCGAACGCGAACAACATTCAGGCGACGGTGGCGCCCCGAGTGCTGCGCTTCGGTATTCGCGTCAACTGGTAGGGTGAGCGCGGGCTTGCGAGCCCGCGTCGTATCGATTTCGGCAGGGCGGGGCGTCGGGCCCCGCCCTTTTTTATTGCAAATTGCAAATTGCGAATTGCAGATTGCAAATTGCGGAATGGGCAGCGTTGCAACCTGACATTCAATTCACGCGATGCTGTCCCTCAGGACACTCCGGCAGCAGCGGACACACGACGCAGTGCGGATCGGCTTCCGTGCAGGTCGCCCCGCCGTGGTGAGACAGATACAAGTACGCGCGCCTGAAGGCGTCCACCGTGGGCGGAAGTTCGCGGGTGAGCGCCTCCTGGATCGAGCGCGCCTGCCTGCGGAAGTCGTCACCCGCCTCGCCGTATCCGAGGCGAACGGCCACGCGGGCGACACGCGCGTCCACCGGCAGAATCGGATGATCCGCCGCGAACAGCAGCATGCGATGGGCGCCAGCCTCGCCGAGCTGCGGAAACGGCTTCAACGCCGCACGCGCGGCGGGCAGCGGACCGCGAATCGTCGCCGGCAAATTCGGTGATCGACGAAACAGTTCAACGCCCGTGCGCAGCGCCTGCAGCCGCTGTTCGCGGTACGGTCCCGCGAGCCCCACGCTTTCGTCCAGCTTCTTTTTTGGTGCGCGCCACATCGCATCAGGGGTGAGCGCGGGAATGCGCTTGAGCGCCGTCAGCGCCGCATCCCGCTTGCGCGGCGTCGCATGCGCCGATAGCGCTTCCCACACGAACAGTGTGAACGGGTCGTGTGGCGGCGTCGGCAGAGCCCCATAAAAATTCTGTAGCGATACCAATATCGCCTCGAGCTTCATGCGGTTCAATGTATCACCGCGTGTCTTCCACGGCTGTGCACGACGCGGATTATTGGATCGGCCGATTCAATCGTTCGCAGCGACAACCGTCCGCAATCGAAAGATGGCCGTAAACAGCAGACATTTCCCGACATCGAACAGCATCCGCCGTGGCACATCCCGTGCTCCATAAGCGGGACAGGAGGAAGTTCATTCAATGAAACGTTTAGTGTTCGTGTTCGTGCTGCTATGTGTGTCGGCGCTTCCGGCGTTGGCGCAGATTCAAGGCGGCAGCATCAGCGGGGTCATCAAGGACGATCAGGGCGGCGTACTACCCGGCGTCACCGTCACCGCGCAAGGGCTCGACGCCACGCAGACCTTCGTTACCGAAGGCAATGGCGAGTTCCGATTTCTGAACCTGGCGCCGGGACCCTACAAGGTCACCGCCGCGCTCCAGGGATTCTCCACACTGGTCCGCGATAACGTCATCGTCGCTGTCGGCAAGAGCGTGGATCTGCCGATCACGCTCAAGATCGCGACGGTCGCGGAGACGATCACCGTGAGCGGACAGTCGCCGGTGATCGATACGAAGGCGACCGGGACGGCGACCAACTTCACATCCGACGAGCTGACGAAGATTCCGACCTCGCGCGATCCGTTCGCGCTGATGCGCTCGGTCCCGGGCGTCCTCGTCGATCGCGTGAACATCGGCGGCAACGAGACCGGCCAGCAGTCAAACTTCGCGTCGAAGGGCACGCGCCCCCAGGACGCCGTGTGGACGATGGACGGGATCAACATCACGGACATGGCGGCCACGGGTGCGTCTCCGTCGTACTTCAACTACGACAACTTCGATGAGATCCAGGTGTCGACGGCCGGGCAGGACATCAAGCAGCCGACCGGCGGCATGGGGCTCAATCTCGTGGTCAAGCGCGGCACGAACCAGTTCCACGGCGGGTTCCGCGGCTACTTCGACAACCACAACATGGAATCGGACAACGTGCCGGACGAGCTGCGCGCCGTCGGCGTGACGCACGACACCTCTGATCACAATCAGCAGATCTCGGACTACGGCTTCGACATCGGCGGCCCGATCCTGAAAGACAAGGCGTGGTTCTACGGATCGTATTCGGTGCAGGACGTACGGCTGGTGCGCCGCGCGGGCGCGCTGATCGACCGCACGCAGTTGAAGAACCCCGACGTGAAGCTGAATTGGCAGGCGACCGCGAAAGACATGGTCAGCTTCCTGTACTTCGATGGCTTCAAGATCAAGGACGGCCGCAGCCCCGGCACGACCGGGATTCTCTTCGACGCGCCGACGGCGACGTTCCACCAGGACAACGCCTACACCAGCTTCCCGCTGCACGGCCTCTGGAAGCTCGCCGACGATCGCGTGATCGGCCAGAACATGTTCCTCTCGGCGAAGTACGCCTACTTCAACACCGGGTTCGGCCTGGATCCGACCGGCGGCCTCGATCAGCAGGCGGGACGCGACTTCGTGCTCGCGCGCTCGTTCGGCTCGACGAGCCAGAGCCTCAACGTGCGGCCGCAGCACATCGCGAACGTCGATCTGAACAACTTCCTCACCGGCTTCGGCGGCGCGCACGACATCAAGTACGGCGTCGGCTTCCGATCGACCGACGCAATCAGCGGCACGCTGTGGCCGGGCAACATGGTCCTCGGGATCGTGAATTCGCCGACCGATCTGCAGGCGCAGGTCTTCCGTCAGGGCAACGGCGGTAATCGCGCCGACTACCTCGATCTGTATGTCGGCGATACGATCTCGCACAACCGCGCGACGATCGATCTCGGCGTGCGGTACGACCGCCAGTGGGGCAAGGCACTGCCGAGCACCACGGCGTCCAACGCCGCGTTCCCGAATGTCGTGCCCGGGTTCACGTTCACCGGTTACGACGCGCCCTTCACCTGGAACAACATCTCGCCGCGTGCAGGAATCACCTTCGGGCTGGACGAAGCCAAGAAGACGGTGGCGCGCGCGAGCTACAGCCGCTACGCGGGACAGCTCAACACCGGCGCGGTCGGCTTCTCGAATCCGAGCTCGACGGCCGGATCGGCGACGTACCGCTGGAACGATCTGAACAACGATCACTTCGCGGAAGCGAACGAAGTGCTGCTCGATCAGTTCATCAGCGCGGCCGGCGGATTCAATCCAGCGGCGCCGACGGCGGTCACTTCGGCAAACGTGATCGATCCGAACCTCAAGGCGCCGATCACGCAGGGCGTGGTCGCCGGCGTCGAACGGGAGCTGATGCCGAACCTCGCGCTGCAGGTCAACTACAGCTACACGCGGACGACGGATCTGTTCGGCAACTTCGCGAACAACATCACGCCGCGCGTCGGCGTCTCGCTGGCCGATTACGCGCCGAGCACCCCGCTCACCGGCACGCTGCCGGACGGCTCGTCATACAGCATTCCCACGTTCATTCCGAACGCAGCCAAAGTGGCGGCCGGCGGCAGCGGATTCCTGCTGACCAACGTGCCGGGCTACTCCACCGACTACCACGGCCTCGAGCTGAGCGTCGTCAAGCGGCTGTCGAACCGTTGGATGGCTCACGCGGGATTCTCGTTCAACAACGCGCGTGAGCACTTCGCGAACGCCGCGTCGATGATCGACCTCAACGGCAACCCGACGCGGACGGTGACGGAACCGCTCGTCGACGGCGGTCAGTTCGCGCCGCAGAGCGGCGGCAGCGGATCGGGGACGATCTACATCAACGCCAAGTGGCAGTTCAACGCGAACGCGCTGTATCAGGCGCCGTACGGGATCGAAATCAGCGGCAACGTCTTCGGCCGTCAGGGCTATCCGTTCCCGCTGGTACGGCAGCAGACGCTGGGCAACGACGCGCGGCTGCAGGTGTTGGTGACGCCGGAGATCGACACGTTCCGCTATCCGAATCTGTGGAACACCGATCTGCGGGTCGCCAAGCAGTTCAAGTTCATGGGCCATGCGAACCTGCGGTTGATCGGCGATGCCTTCAACGTGTTCAACGCGAACACCGCGCTGGTTCGTGTCAACAACATCACCGCCAGCAACTTCAACACGCTGGCGCAGAACCTGAGCCCGCGCATCTTCCGAGTGGGATTGGTGGTGGGCTTCTAAAGGCGCGACGGGCGGGGCAGAGAGGACTGGAGGGGCGGGAAAGGCTGGGAGGGCAGGAAAGAAAGACCTGTTCTTCCGTTCCTGCCCCTCCTGCCCAGCCCACCCTACCCCGCCTGCCCTACCTGCCCTGCGTTTTCGCGATTTCGTCGTAGAGGATGGCCGACGCGATGATGCCGCCGTGGAAATTGGCGACATCGAGCTTTTCGTTCGGCGCGTGCGCGTTTTCGTCCGGCAAGCCGACGCCGAACAGCACCGAGGGCAGACCAAGCTCCTCCTGAAACGTCGAGACGACCGGGATCGATCCGCCTTCGCGCGTGAAGACCGGCTTCTGCCCGAATCCTTTCTCGATCGCGCGGCCCGCCGCCTGCACGTACGGATTGTCGAACGACGTCATCCACGGCTTGCCGCCGTGCATCCGCGTCACCTTCAGCTCCATCGTCTTTGGCGCCAGCTTGCGGACGTACGCCTCGAAGAGCTCGGCGATCGTGTTCGGATCCTGATTCGGGACGAGCCGCATGCTGATCTTGGCCATCGCGACGGCCGGCAGCACCGTCTTGGCGCCCTCGCCGGTGAAGCCCGAGAGCATCCCGTTCACTTCGAGCGTGGGGCGCGCCCACGTGCGCTCGAGCGTGGTGTAGTCGGTCTCGCCGAACAGTTTCGGGATGCCGAAATCCTTTCGATACTTCTTCTCGTTGAACGGCAGCGACGCCCAGGCCTGGCGCTCCTCCTCCGTCAGCGGCACCACATCGTCGTAGAAGCCGGGAATCCTGATGCGGCCGCCGCGATCCTTCATCTGCGCGATCATCTGCGCGAGCACGAATCCGGGATTCGCGACGGCGCCGCCAAAGGATCCGGAGTGCAGATCGGTGCTGCTGCCGCGAAGATCGATCTGAAAGTAGACGAGGCCGCGAAGCCCGTAGCAGATCGACGGTACGCCGCGCGCGAACATCGGCGAATCGGAGATGACGACCACGTCGGCGGCGAGCTCGTCTTTGTGGGCGCGGACGAACTCGTCGAGGTTCACGCTGCCGACTTCTTCCTCGCCTTCCAGGATGAATTTGATGTTGACCGGCAGGCGGCCGTTCTGTTTCAGATGCGCTTCGACCGCTTTGAAGTGCATGAACACCTGACCCTTGTCGTCGGCGGAACCGCGCGCGTAGATTTCGCCGTCGCGGATCGTCGCCTCGAACGGCGGCGAGTCCCACAGATCCAGCGGATCGACCGGCTGCACATCGTAGTGGCCATAGAACAGGATGGTCGGCGCGCCGGGCGCGCCGAGCCAGTCGCCGTACACCACGGGATAGCCGGGCGTCTCGATCAACCGTACGTTCTGCAGTCCGATGCGCCGCATCTCGCCGGCGCACCAGTCGGCGCAGCGTTTGACGTCGCCCGCGTGCGCGGGCAGCGCGCTGATGCTGGGAATCGCCAGCAGCGCCTTCAGCTCCTCGAGGTATCGCTCGCGGTTGACGTTGATGAAGTCGATCACGTTGTCCATGTCGCGCGTTGTCTCCTCGTGTTCAGATCCGGCGCCACTCGCCGCCATCTTCCGCCGCCGCCCCTTCCGACCTGAGCTTCTCGAGGTGCGCGCGCACGTTCTCCTGCGCGGCGGTCATCAGCGAGGGCGACAGGCCATCATAAATGGAGTCGGCGATGGTCTGCACGGTGCGGTGTCCTGCGCCGAGAGACGCCAGCACCTGCTGCTCGCGCTCGCGGCGATGATCGAGATACCCCGTCAGCACCGCACGCGGGTCGTCGATGAGCGGACCGTGCGCCGGGAGGAGCCGGTGCGGCTCCAGCGCACGAAGCCGCTCGAGCGAGTCGAGGTACTGGCTCAGGTTGCCGCCGCGGCTCCAGTGAATCATGACGCTGCCGCCCAGAACGACGAGGTCGCCGCTGAAGATCGTGCCGCTCGGCTGATGCCAGAACGCGAGATGATCGGGCGAGTGCCCAGGCGTGTGGAGCGCCATGAGCGGCTCGC
>Ga0207657_10003252_pt1 | contig 17394 bp, 11 predicted proteins | sample KBSC33metaG_FD_184316 | JGI IMG/M metagenome (GOLD analysis project Ga0207657, IMG submission 184316) | Corn rhizosphere microbial communities from Kellogg Biological Station, Michigan, USA - KBS C3-3 metaG (SPAdes) (version 2) | ecosystem: Host-associated > Plants > Roots > Rhizosphere > Soil ... | reverse complement strand
GAGGAGCCAAAGCACGAACTCGAAAATCCAAGGCACGCATCGATAAAGCCGGCGAGCTAATGGGCGAACTTGCCGACTTGAATACGCGAACGCGGAGTGCCACCGCGCAAATCAATTTCTCCGCCAGCGATAGAAAGACCAAGCGCCTGATCGAATTGCAAGACGTCACTTGTGAAATTGGCGGCCGTACGCTCTTCGAGGGCCTGAACTTCATTGTGTCGGCGGGAATGCGAGTTGGGTTGGTGGGGCCGAATGGCAGCGGCAAGACTACCCTGCTGCGCATGCTCCGTGGTGAAGTGGCTCCCATGCGTGGCGAGATTCGTCGAGCCGATTGGTTGCGGATCGTGTATTTCGACCAGAGCCGCCAACTGGATTTGAACATGACTCTGCGCCGCGCCTTGGCCCCGGAAGGAGACTCGGTCGTTTATCAGGATCGGGTTGTTCACGTCGCCTCCTGGGCCGCGCGATTCCTCTTCAACGGCGAACAGCTCAACCAGCCAGTCGAGCGGCTCTCCGGAGGCGAACGCGCCCGTGTTCTCATCGCTCAGCTCATGCTGCAACCCGCGGACATTCTTCTGCTGGATGAGCCCACTAACGATCTCGACATTCCCACGTTGGAGATACTGGAACAGGCCCTGCTCGAATTCCGTGGATCAATCGTGCTTGTTACCCATGACCGTTACCTGCTCGATCGTGTGTCGACCCTTGTATTGGGCCTCGATGGCGAACGGGGTACTGAGAGCTTTGCCGACTACGCGCAGTGGGAGTCTTGGCAGGCGGAACGCAAGAGTGCGCCGAATGAGACTGAGGCGCCGCGACGCAGTCCGCAAGCGTCGGAACGCTCTACGCAGAGCCCAAAGAAGCTTTCTTATGTGGAAGCACGGGAATATGCCACCATCGAGGAACGCATTAGCGATGCTGAGCAGGTGCTGCAACGCAAACGGGCTGAACTCGAAAATCCAGCCATCGCCAGTGATGGAACCAAGCTCGTTGCTGCCCAGGCCGCAATGGAACAGGCACAAAAAGATCTGGATACCCTCTACGCGCGCTGGGCGGAACTGGAAGAGAAGGCAGGCAGTTTGTCCCGTCGCTAATTGCAATCTGGCATTGGGGGTCTCATCCGTTGCCGTTGCTGGCCCATCATTGCAAGCACAAGAGGTGGCACCAAGGTCGGCGAGAGAATTTCCAGCCGTGCTAGCAGTTTACGGCCGCTTACCTTTTCAGAAGGTCCCGCGAAAGTCAGCCACCGGCGTTATCTCACCCCAAGCAGTAGGTCCATAGTTAGCTGGTCCAACCTTTCATACTGCAGACGCTTGCTCGTCATTGCGTCCTTATCGAAAACTCGCTTCAGCAATGCGCCTGCGTTCTCTTTGGAAAAGCCATTCAGCTTCGATGACCCCTGGTCCTCGGTCGAGAGTTCTTTCACCATCGCCGTAATCTCCGGATCGGCCTTCCATCGTTCTGCTTTGGATTTGAGAATCAGATACGTACGCATGCATCCGCGTGCAAAATCCTTCACTCCCTCGCAGTCCTCGGTCCGATACGCATGCGCATCGAAGTGACGCGGACCGTTATAACCGACGTCCTCAAGGAACTTCACCAACCAGAAAGCCGACTTCGGATTGGCGGAGCCGAAGCGAAAATCCTGATCGTACCGCCCTGGCACCTGATCGTTGAGGTCAATGTGAAACAGTTTGCCTGCCTCCCACGCTTGCGCCACACCGTGCATGAAATTGAGGCCAGCCATTTGCTCGTGCGCAACCTCGGGATTGACTCCAACCATTTCCGGATGATCAAGGGTCGCTATAAGCGCGAGGTAGTGCCCCGTTGTGGGCATGTAAATATCGCCGCGAGGTTCGTTCGGCTTGGCTTCGAGGGCGAATTTGAAGCCGTACCCCCTGTCCATCGAGTACTCGCAGAGATAATTCACCGCTTGGCGTAAGCGCTGCACAGCCACGTCCGCCCGACGGCACGCATCGGTCTCTGTCCCCTCGCGCCCCCCCCAGAGCACGAAGATCTTTGCTCCCAGTTCCGCTCCGAGGTCCATGGCCCGCATCGTTTTCTGCAGAGCATAAGCACGCACCTGCGGATCGTTCGCGGTGAATGCGCCGTCCCGGAATACCGGGTGGTAGAACAAATTTACGGTCGCCATCGGAACCACGATCCCATTTCGTTCGCATGCCTTCTTGAACTCCGACACGATCCGATCGCGTTGCGCCGGAGTGGCGTCGATCGGCACCAGATCATTGTCGTGCAGGTTGACGCCCCACGCCCCAACCTCTGCCAACATGCTCACGATGTCCACTGGCGGAATCGCTGAGCGCACCGCGTCGCCGAACGGATCTCGTCCTCTGTTACCCACAGTCCAGAGTCCAAAAGAAAACTTGTGTTCCGGCCGGGGTTGATAACTGTCATTCGCCATAAACCACCTTCCAATTCTCAAGATACTCTAATGCTGGAAAATTGTTCGTGTCGCTGAATACACCCGGCGATATGAGGAGTATTGGTCGTCCATAAGCGCGACTACATCCGGTCGCGAACTTACCTTTTTCGCAACCCGGACTAGCGAGCTAACCGCGTCGTCCACAGAGGGCCAGACGCTGGCGCCTACTCCGGCAAGAATAGCGGCGCCATAGGCTGCGCCTTCCTCCGCCTCCACAATTTCGACGTCGCGCCCGTAAACATCCGCCTGAATCTGCTGCCAAAGTGCTGACCGTGCGCCCCCACCGCCAAGTCGAACATTGCGCACCGGTAGTTTCATTTCCTCGAAGATGCTGAATGTGTCGCGGAGGCTGAAGGCGACTCCCTCAAGAATCGCGCGAATCATGTGTCCGCGCGTGTGAGACGCGGTCAAACCCACCAGTGCGGCGCGGGCAGTAGGATCCAGGTGGGGCGTACGTTCTCCCATCAAGTAAGGAGTCCAGAGCAGTCCATCGCACCCGGGACTGACCTTCGCCGCCTCCGCAGTAAGCTGCTCGTACGGATCGCGTCCGTTCTGGAAAACCGTGCCGAAATTGTCGCGGAACCAACGCAGCGAAAGCCCTGCAGACTGGGTCACGCCCATAACGTGCCAGCGCCCCGGAATGGCATGGCAAAACGTGTGTAGCCGTCCTTTAGGATCCATCGCGGGTTGATCGGTCGCAGCGAAGACCACGCCCGACGTACCAATGGTCGCGCTCACCGCCCCGGGCGTGACAATACCCATGCCAACAGCGTTTGCGCTCTGATCACCAGCGCCGGCAACCGCCGCAGTGCCCACGTTCAGTCCGGTCGCTGCTGCTCCTTCTGCCGACACTCTTCCGCAGACTTCAGTTGATTCACAAAGACGCGGCAGAAGTCGCTCGGGAAGCTCCGCAATCTCGAGCATCTCCCGAGACCATCGACGATGTGCCACGTCCAGCAGGAGCGTCCCCGACGCATCTGCGACATCGATCGCCCGTTCTCCCGTGAGGCGAAAGCGCACATAATCTTTTGGAAGCATGACCGCGCGGACGCGATTCCACTGTTCTGGCTCATTTTCCCGAACCCACAAGAACTTGGTAACAGTGAAATTCGCCAGGGCTGGATTAGAGGTAAGTTGAATCAGTCTCTCGGCACCGACCCTTTCCGTCAGAGAGCGGCATTGTTTTTCTGTGCGCACATCACACCAGATCAGCGCTGGACGCACAACTCCGTCCTTCTCATCGAGCATGACGGCACCGTGCATTTGACCCGAAAAGCCAATGCAAGCGATGTCATTACCCCTCAAATTGGCATTGGCCAATGCCTTTCGGATCGCAATCGTGCTTGCTCGCCACCAGTCCGCAGGATCCTGCTCGGCCCATCCAATCTGCGGAGACGCAAAAGGAACATGCTCCTCCGATGCCGAGCCGAGTATCCGCCCCTGCTCGCTTAGGATGAGCGCTCGGGTCCCGCCGGTGCCAACATCGATGCCGAGTAAAGGAATGGAAACCCCCTATAGAGGCGCTGCTACTTCGGTAGAGCGAAGGCCACATACACGCCTCCGGATTTTGAACGTAGGTCCTTCCCACCGCCTGCCGCAATCGCGACATACTGTCGTCCATCCACCTCATAAGTGATGGGCGTCGCGTTTCCTGCGAATGGCAGAGTGGTTTCCCACAGCAGTTGCCCGGTCAGCTTGTCGAAGGCTCGAAATTTCTTGTCGTAATTCGTGGCGCCAATGAACAGAAGGCCGCCTGCCGTAACCACGGGTCCACCGTAATTCTCGCTGCCCGTGTTCTTCTTACCTTGGGCCACCAATTCCGGGTATTCGCCAAATGGTATTTTCCAGGCATACTCGCCGGTATTCAGATTGATCGCATTCAACGTTCCCCACGGCGGTGCGACCGCAGGATACCCGTCAGGGTCCAAGAACCGGGTGTAGCCCGAGAAGCGATAGGGCATCGACGGCGGCGTCGGTTCATTTGAAGAAAGCTTCTTGCTTTTTCCGTGAGTCAAGTAGTCAATGAGAGCGCCAATTTCATCGCCCGACAGATTGGGAAAACTGGGCATACGCCCGCGGCCCTTCTGGATCACTCCGGCAATTGCATCCGGCGCAAGACGCTTCCCAACATTCTTCAAAGACGGAAACAGTGGCGGCGATCCAGCCATGTCGTCGCGATGGCAAATGGTGCACTGAGCTTGGTAGATGCCCCGGCCGCTCAGTCGGGGCGCGGTGTTGAGCGCCAACTGCGCATCCCATGCAACGTCGTTCGAGTTCACGTACATCAGCCCCGTTTGCGGATCAAAGGCAGGCCCACCCCATTCCGCTCCACCGTCGAAGCCAGGAAAAATTACGGTCGGCTGTTTCGTGCCCAGCGGCACAAACTGGCCCTCGCTGCGGAAAGTGCGAAACTTTTCGAGTGCCCACTGGTGCGCTTCCGGCGTGCGGTCGGTCAGCAAGTCTTCCGTCAGTAACTGCCGAGCGTACGGCTCCGGCCTGGTGGGAAGAGCCTGCTCCGGGGCTGCGGATTCTCCCGGCAACTCGCTGGCGGGGTACTTCCGCGTCTCAAGAGGAAACAGCGGCTTCCCATTGCTGCGATCAAAGAGAAAGACAAATCCCTGCTTCGAGGTCTGTGCTACTGCTTCGATCTTCTTACCATCATGATCCACTGTGATCAGCACGGGTGGCGACGGAAAGTCGCGGTCCCAAAGATCATGATGCACGGCCTGGAAATGCCAGACACGCTCGCCCGTTTCGGCTTTCAGGGCGATCAGGCAGTTGGCGAAGACATTGTCGCCGAGACGGTCGCCGCCATAAAAATCAAATGCTGCCGAGCCGGTTGGAATGAAGAGTACGCCGGACTTCGAATCCAGCGTCATTCCTGTCCAGTTGTTGGCAGCGCCGCTGTTTTTCCACGCATCTTTCGGCCAGGTTTCGTAACCGTACTCTCCGGGGTGGGGAATGGTGTGGAATGTCCAGCGCAGCTTTCCGGTGCGAACCTCGAACGCACGAATATCGCCGGGCGCCGCTGGAAGTGTCTCGTTCTCTCGTCCACCGACAATTAACAGATCCTTGTAAATCACTGGCGGGCTCGTCAGCGCGATAAATAGCGTGCCCACATCGCGGCCCAGGCCTTCACGCAAATCAATCCTGCCCTGATTACCAAAGCTCGGAATCGGCTGGCCAGTGTTCGCATTCAGTGCATACAAGAAATTCATGACGCCCACCAGAATGCGGCGGTCGTCCCCGCTCTCCCAGTAGGCAAGGCCTCGGTCAGGTTGTGTGCCTTGGACGCCAGAATCAAATTTCCACTTCAGCTGCCCCGTGGCAGCATCGACAGCGAATACTTTCTGCGATGGCGAGATTCCGTAAAGCACCCCGTGCACCACTATCGGGCTGGTTTGCAGCCCGCCAGTCTCTTGCGTATCGAACCTCCAGGCGACTTGCAGCTGCTTTACGTTGTCTCGATTAATCTGTTTCAGTTCGGAGTAGTGCCCGCCTTCCGGAGCACCGCCATACACGGGCCAATCCCGGTTGCGGCTGCATGCGAGCTGAAGGGAGATTAAGGCCAGCAGGAGGAGCGGTCGATTGCGCACGATTCTCGGTTTGTACCCGAGGCCGCGCCCAACGGTCAAGCGAAATGACGACAGAAGCCGCAAGCTCGCTGGTTCAATTCCCAGGCTTGCGCGCCAATTAGGGAATGGTCTGGCTTTCATTCTCGTTTTCGTTTATCTGGTTCTTGTATTTTGTGGAATACTGCTGTCGCGATAAAGAGGTGCAGATGTTCCGTTGGGCGACTGCTATTTTGCTTCTGCTGTTGTTGATTCTGTCTACTGCTGCATACGGTCAATCGCCTCCACAAAACTCTCCCGAAAAGATAATCATTGATACCGACATCGGGGACGATGTGGATGACGCTTTCGCAGTAGTTTTGGCACTACGTAGTCCGGAGTTACAGATTGTCGGCATTTCCACTGTTTTCGGCGATACACAAGTCCGGGTTAAGCTGCTCGACCGCCTGCTCGGGGAAGCCGGAAGACAGGACATTCCCGTGGTAAAGGGCACTCCCACCGATGCCAAGACTTCCCTCAGTCAGCGGCCGTATGCGGAAGGTGGACACTTTTCGAGACCGACGCACCCCGACGCCGTTCCGTTCATTCTTGATCAGATACACAAGTATCCCGACCAGATCACCCTCGTGTGTATCGGGCCCCTGGTGAATGTAGGCGCCCTGATCGATAAGGACCCGGCAACTTTCCGCAAACTGAAGCGCGTCGTCCTGATGGGTGGGTCGATAGAGCGTGGCTATGGAGACCTGGGTTACTCCAAGCCGCACGGCCCCGATGCAGAATGGAATATCAAAAATGATCCGCGCTCGGCACAGAAGCTGTTAGCATCCGGCGTGCCCGTGTTCATGATGCCGCTGGATTCGACGCAGTTGAAGCTGGATGAGTACAAGCGCGCCGTTCTGTTCCATGCCGGCACGCCCCTGACCGACGCCCTGATTTTGCTCTACCACGAATGGGGAGAACAAACTCCAACGCTGTACGATCCCATGACGATCGCCTTCATCGTTCATCCCCAGTTGTGTCCAGTCAAGCCGCTGCGCATTCGGGTTGACGACCAAGGCTTCACGCGACCGGAAACTGGTTCGCCCAATGCACAAGTCTGCCTGCATTCTGACTCGGAGGCATTCTTCCGCTTCTACATTCCGCAGGTGACTGGCGAATGATGGCACCTCGCCGCTTGCCAATGCTGGACGAACGCACCTCACTTCAATCACTGGGGAGAGAAGTTTCGTGTATCAGCCCGAGGCTTACGGCATAGCGCTGCTGTTCATGATCATCAGCATGATGTGCTGGGGGTCGTGGGCGAACACCATGAAGCTGACTCCGGGATGGCCGTTCCAATTGTTTTATTGGGATTACATCGTCGGAATCATCATTGGAAGTCTCCTCTGGGGACTGACTCTGGGCAGCGCGGGAGGTGGACAGCTCTCTTTTCTAAACAATATCCGAAGCGCCGATTCACAGCACATCATTTTTGCACTGCTCGGAGGAGTGGTCTTCAACGTCGCCAATCTCCTGTTGGTCGCTGCCATCGAGATCGCAGGGTTGGCAGTGGCCTTTCCAGTGGGCATCGGTCTCGCGTTGGTTGTCGGCGTCCTTCTTAATTACTTCATTGCTCCCCAAGGCAGTCCGCTGTTGTTGTTCGGTGGAGTTGTGCTGGTCGTCGTGGCAATCATCATCGACGCTCTTGCATATCGGCGCCGCGAGACCACCCGCAAGGCGCTGAGTGCCCGGGGAATTCAACTCAGTGTAGCGTGCGGAATTCTAATGGGAGTGTTCTATCCTCTCGTGGCCAAAGCAATCACCGGAGAACATGCCCTAGGACCATACGCAGTGGCATTCTTTTTCGCCCTGGGAACTGCACTTTGCGCTCTTCCAGTGAATTACTTCTTGATGCGCAAGCCCTTGACCGGGGGCAACCCCGTCAGCATGAGCGACTATTTTCGCGGACGCGGCGCCTGGCATTTGTGGGGAATTGTCGGTGGCGTGATCTGGTGCACGGGAGCCGTGTTTAATTTCGTAGCCTCGCACGCTCAAATTATCGGCCCCGCCATCTCCTATGCCATCGGCCAGGGAGCCACGATGGTCTCTGCGTTTTGGGGTGTTTTTGTTTGGAAAGAATTTGCCAACTCCCCGCCGGGTGCGCGCAAGCTTGTGCCCCTGATGTTCCTGTTCTTTCTAATTGGACTGGGAGCTGTTGCCGTGGCCCCCGTCTTTCCAAGGTAGTGGTTGTGCCCTTTAAAGAGCTAGTTCAGCCTGGATTTACATGTCGAGACCCATTGTTGTAGTTGGAAGCATTAACCTGGACCTGGTCGCGGGCACGAAACGAATCCCCGTAGCAGGTGAGACCGTGATCGGATCGAGCTTCCAGACATTCTTCGGCGGCAAGGGAGCGAACCAGGCGGTTGCAGCGGCACGTCTCGGCGCTTCTGTCGCGCTGATCGGGAAACTCGGGACCGACGCATTCGGCAGGGAATTGCAGACTGGCCTCAAGCAAGCCGGAGTCGACACCAGCGCCATTGACGTGGTCGATGAATCGTCGGGTGTTGCTCTGATCACCACCGACGAGAGGGGCGACAACTCTATTACGGTTGTCCCCGGCGCTAATGCGCTACTGTTCCCGGCGGATCTCGAAAAGCGCATGGAACTGCTTCGTAGTGCAGCCATCCTCCTCGCCCAACTTGAGACTCCTTTGCAGACCGTGGAGTATCTGGGCAATATCGCCAGTAAAGAAGGTATCCCATTCGTCCTCGATCCCGCGCCAGCCAGGCCTCTGCCTGATTCGCTGCTGCGAAATGTGACCTGGCTGACTCCGAATGAGACTGAAACTTGTTTCCTCTTAGGCCACTCCGGGCAGCAACTATCGGAGGAGTCGTTCGAATCCGCAGCTCACACCCTGCTCCAACGGGGCTGCCGCAACGTCATCCTGAAGCTTGGGGAACGCGGATGTTACGTCGCACTATCGGATGGAACGCGGAAGCTAGTTCCCGCATTCAAGGTTCGTGCGGTTGATACTACTGCGGCAGGAGATGCATTTAATGGGGCCTTGGCTGTAGCTCTTACGGCGGGAAATAAGCCGCTGGAGGCTGCACGCTGGGCATCAGCTGTTGCAGCGGTTTCCGTTACGCGGCGCGGAGCTCAGCCCTCTATGCCCACTGGCGCAGAAGTGAGCCACTTTCTTCAGGAGATTACTTCATCGCAATAGACCGCATTTTTCTTCGATGGTGTCGTCCTTATGAAAACGATATTGAGCCGTCGTGAGCTCTTGAGTGGAACCGCGCTGTTGGCGGCAGGTACAGTCGTATCTCCTCTCGCCAGGGGCTTATCCGCCCCACCAGCAATCGAACCAGCAACTCGCCGCACCCCCGTGCTGGCACACTATGAAGAGCTGCAGTTCGGTGTTTCCTACCACTTCAGCATGAACACCTTCACCGGCAATGACTACGAAACCGGTGGCGTGCCCGCTCGTACTTACAACCCCAGCAAGCTCGACGTTCGGCAATGGATCCGTGTGGCCCACGACCTTGGCGCGCGCTACGCGGTTATCACCGCGAAACACATGTCCGGGTTCTGCTTGTGGGACTCGGAGGGTTACGACTACGACGTTGCCGCCAGCGGCAACAAGACGGATGTCGTTGCGGAATTCTTCGCCGCGTGCAAGGAATATGGACTACAGCCCGGTTTGTACTACTGCATCCTCGATCCTCATAATGAAGGCAAGTTCGACTGGGATTCGCATGTGCCGGATCCTTATTACAAGCTCATCAAGCAACATCTGACCCAGCTGCACACTCGCTATCGCACGCCGTTTTATCAGCTGCTCGATATAACTTGGAAAATCAATCAGGAGCAGCGCTGGGAGTTATACCGGCTCATTAAATCGATGAGCCCCGATTGCATCATCGTGATGAACCAGGCGTTCTATCAAAGCAAGCGAAATCTCGGACGAATCTGCGAACCCGCAAGTTGGCCAAGCGACGTGATAAACACAGAAGACACCCTGCCCCCTCCGGAGGGTCATGATCCCAACATCAAGTTTGAAGGGACGACCTACTACATGCCCATGGAGGCGTGGATACCCACCGGTCCACCCTACAAGCCAATGCCACCCATGCACAGTTGGTTTTGGCGGGAAGGATTCCAGACGCAAGATCCGCAGATCATTGCAAACGTGTATCGCGATTGCAAGCAGCGAAAGTCGAATCTCTTGCTGAATCTCTCGCCCGACACCTCCGGCAGACTGCCGGATCAAACCGTGCAGGCGATGCAGCAGGTCGCAAAGTTCATCAAGCAGTAGCCGCCGGTACATCAACCCATTTTCGGGCGCGGTGACTCTCGAGCACCGCATCAAGAATTTTCAGCTGCCGCAGCCCATCAACGAACTGTGGGTACTCCGCTGTTCCCGATGATCCGATGGAAGCGTAGAAGCGTCGGAACACCTGCTTGAAAGTATCGTCGTACCCTTCGCTATGCCCGCCAGGCAGATCGGCAAAGCCGCGGGCTCCCGGCAACAGTAGTGAGGGATCTTTGACGAACAGTGCGTTCCCGCTGTCACGATGGCCGACCCAAAGCTCATCAGGACGCTCCTGGTTCCACGCAACCGACGATCGTGAGCCGTAGATCTCCATACGAAATCCGTTCTTGCGTCCGGCGGAGACCTGGCTCGCGCTCATGCAACCGCGTGTTCGAGTGCCCATCCGGAAAATCACCGCCCCAAAGTCTTCGGTATCGACCGGTGTTTCGATATAGTCTTCGGGCCCCATCAATTTGTTAGCGAAAGTCTCAACCGAGTGTTTGGGCCTCTTGCGGGTGCGGTGAAAAGTCTGAAGATCGGCACAGAGAGACGTCACACGCAATCCGGTAAGGTGCTCGGCGAGGTCAAACCAGTGCGACCCGATATCCGCCATGCATCGGGAAGGCCCGCTCACTTTGCTGTCGGCCCGCCAGTTCCAGTCCGTGTCGTAGAGCAGCCAATCCTGAGAATAAGTACCCTGCACGACGAGAATCTCTCCCAACTCGCCCGCCTCGCGCAGCTGCCGCATCTGCTGCACCATAGGGTAGTAACGGAGGTTGTGACAAACGCAATTCCGAAGCCCCTGCTTGGCCGCCAGCGAGACTAGCTCCTCCGCCTCGCGCACCGCCGTAGTAATCGGCTTCTCACATAGAACATGCTTGCCCGTTTCCAGTGCATCTTTTGTCATGGAGTAGTGCTGCGCGTTAGGCGTGCAGACATGGACTGCATCAATGGTTCGGTCCCGAAGCACCTCGCGATAATCTGCCTTCATCAACGGAACGCCGAACCCTGCGCCCAGGCGTTGCGCTGCATCCTCGGTACGGCCGACGATAGCCGCGACTTCAACCCCTTCGGTCCGCCGAACGGCTTCCAGATGCACACGGCCCATAAAGCCTGTGCCAACAATTGCGGTTCTAATCGGTTTCATCAGTAAGTTCCTATGTCCACCAGGCAGCCCCGGGCTGCTCGCGAATCATAATGCTGTTGAGAAAACTGGCCGCCTTGCTCAGGCCCTCTGCCGGCGAGAGCAAGCTGTCTTCGTGTTCGATCGAGAGCACGTAATCGTATCCAAACATGCGCAGTGTGGAAATGAATTCGGTCCACCACTCGGCGCCATGACCATACCCGCACGTGCGGAACATCCATGCCCGGTTGCGTTCGTCAGTGTATGGCTTGGTATCGAGCACGCCACTGCGCTGAAGGTTACCCGGGTAGAGCTGCGTGTCTTTCGCGTGTACGTGAAAAACACAGCCGTCCAGCACCCGAATCGCGCCAATCGGGTCAATCTGCTGCCAGAACAGATGACTTGGATCAAAGTTGCAGCCCACGCTATCTCCGGCAATCGAGCGTAGCCGCAACATTGTTTCAGGGTTATACACCACGAATCCGGGATGCATCTCGATCGCGATCTTTACGCCGTGATCGGCGGCGAACTTCGCGTGCTCCACCCAATACGGTGTGACAACTTCATTCCATTGCCAGTCGAGAACCTGGCGGTAGTCCGGCGGCCAGGGGCATGTAACCCAATTGGGTGCGGTCGCCTGCGGAGAATCCCCCGGACACCCCGAAAAATCAATTACGACCGGGATACCTAACTTTTCCGCAAGCAGAATCGTCTTGCGGCTTACCTCGCGGTCTCGCTGGGCGCGAGCCTTGTCCGGGTGCAGCGGATTGCCGTGGCAACTCAGCGCGCTGATGCTCGCGCCGTGATCGCTAAGTAGCTTCTTGAACTCCGCGAGCGCCGAGGCGCTGTCCAGCATCGAGAGCTTGCAGTGTGCATCGCCCACGTAGTTTCCCGTTCCAAGTTCTACGGTATTGATTTGCAGCTGCGAAACTTTCTTCAGGACGGCGTCCAGCGGTAACTGCGATAACAGAGGCGTAAAAACTCCAACACGCATTCGATATTCTCTCCCTATTTCGTGACAGCTGACTAGCTGAGCGATGCCGCCGACACTGGTTCACTCGTCAAAGCGGCCTCACGACCCAGAATCCACCACAACACTGTACACAAAATCGCCATCGCCGCTCCGGAACTGAGTGCAGTCAGCCATCCAAAGCGCTGAACGAGGATGGGAACCAGGAGCGTCGAGGCAATGCCGCCAAGAATACCCGCAGTATTCATGACGCCCGAAACTGCGCCCGCATGTTCGCCTGCCAGATACACAGCCGCTGTCCAAAAGCCCGTCTCAGCGAAGAAAAGTGAGCCCACGCTGACGCACAAGGCAGCTACTGCCACCGTTCTGCTGTTCGCTTGTGCCGCCGCGTATAGCAAAACGCCGGACACGCCATACCCCAGAATGATCACCCACCGAGCCCCCGACAACCGGGTGCCTCGAACCGAGAGTCGGTCGCAAACCACGCCGCCAAGCGGTGCAAATGCTACCGCCGTGAGCCACGGTAGGCTTGCCACCCACCCTCCTTTGAGCATACTGAAGCCGCGCACGTCGACCAGGTAGATGTACAACCAAAACACAAAGATGAACAGAACGTATCCTTCTGACACGTAGCTCGCCGACAAGAACAGAATTCTTCGGTCGCCCAGCAGCTTCCAGCGCGAGACTTTGCTGTCGTTAGGGACACTCTTCGACCGAGTGATTCCTGCCACATCGGCGCGACGGATGCTCTTGTGCTGCTCTGGATAGTCGGTCGCGTACCAGTACCATAGGGCGGCGATCACGAATGCAAAGGTGGAACTCACGTAAAAGGATTGGCGCCATCCGAATCTCACCATCAAAAACGAAATGAGCGGGCCAGCCAGAGCAGTCGCAGCCGAACTCCCTACGAACATCACGGAATTCCCCAAGGCACGCTGCGTGACTGGCATCCAGTTCCGGACCGCTCGGGTCCCTACTGGATACGTCGCTGCTTCAGCGGAGCCGAGCAAAAATCGTATGATCCACAACGACAAAAAGACTGCGCTCGCCCCCTTAAAAATCACGCCGGGAATGAGGCCGGTGAGCACTGTCACAATACCCCAGCAAAGGCCAGCAACTGCCAGTGTGAATCTCGGCCCCCCGATGTCGCCCAACATCCCGGCGGGAACCTGGAAAATGGCGTAACCAATCAGAAAGCTGCTGAAGATGTGGCCCATCTGCATCTTCGTCAGGGAGAGGGCCGGCATCATCAGCTCGGCGGCGATCGAAATGTTCACCCGCTCCAGGTAGCTGACGAAGCTGAATCCAAACAGCATCGCCAGCATCACGCGTCGCGCCGTCGCAAGGTTCCTGGAATTGTCCTGGTTCATCGAACCACGATGTGCGAAATCATCAACTCCTGGCAAACGCGTGCTGTTGTTCAAGACGGCATCCTGTATCACCGCAGAGCATCACAAGCGTGTCAGACTCGGCATCACCGCGGACAATCGCAAGACAACTCACAATCGCGCATCACCGAGGAGCAACGCGAGACAACTCACATTCGCGCATCGAGGAGCAACGCGAGACAACTCCCAGTAGGACATCACCGTGAAACACTCGCGAGACAAAACACACTATGCATCACCGATGAGCAATCACCAGACAACTCACACGAGCGCATCATCGATGAGCGATCGCGAGGCAACTCAAATTCGCGCATCACCGCGGAACAATCACGAGACAAATCACACTGCCCGCATCACCGTGGAAGAGCGGCCCTTCAGGGCCGCGTAAGAAATCCAAAATAATGCGGGGCTTTAGCCCCGGTCTCTGTTTTTCCCATGCCGTCGACCTGGTCCCGAACCTACTGCGGAAGCCCATTTCCGGCAACCCGAACTCGAAGCGTAACGGGCGCGAGTTTCTGTCCACCGCTCTGCCCATCCCATGTCAGACTCTGCCAAGTATCCTTGTGCGCAGCTGATGGCGTAACCGTCAACTGGATGGCATACCAATCGTGAGCCGCGACAGTGTACACGCCGCTCTCGGGATTTTGGCTCCACCCCTGTGGCAAATTCGCATGCAGCGTAACTTCCTTAGTCGAAGCAGTATCGTTTCGGATGAGCAACGGAACCCACAGCGTATCGCCGGGCGCTACCTGCGCCTCAGGCGCATAAAGCTTGGCAAGTCGCTCGATGTTGTGGGCCCGCCAAAACTCGCTATAGAAACTCCAAGGTCCGCCTAACTCGACAGTAAGACCAGCAGGTAATGGTTCATACCCGCGCGCCCGAACGTAGGCAATCGGCTCCGGCGTGATCCCTTCAAACACGTCACTGGTCACCGTACCGCCCACAAGCGATTTCCCAAAAATAAACCGCACCGGCATCTCGGTAAATTCCTTCAACTGCGCATCGGTGAAATCGTTCTGTGTCTTGTAGTGACTCCACGCATCGGCGGCAACCCGTGAATAGGGCATCTTCCGTGACGAAGAAACATCGTTGGTCGGATACTCGGGCCCATTGCCTTTGAAGAAATCAAAATGCGTGGCGTCGGAAACGTAATAGATCTTCTTCGGCTGCCACGGCCGCAGGCCTTCACCGTAGTTGCTGATGCTCAGCCGATTGCGCGGCGCCTCAACCTGTTCCGGAAAGGCCAGCGGATTCCCGGCGAGATCAAACGCCTCCGTCGCAAGAACACCGGCCGCCTGGTGATCATCATGATTTTCCCCAACTACGTAATTCGGCAGCCACGTCACGATGACCTCTGGCCGCGTGATGCGCACCAGGCGAACTACTTCATCCAGCGCCTTGCCATGTCCCCACCGCTCAAGCGATTTCAGAACGTCTCCTCCCGGAGTGTCGGACCCATTCAGAAACCAGGCATTCGTTATCCCATACGAAGCCAGGGAGTGCCGAGCTTCCATCTCCCGAATGTCCGCAAGCGCATTCGATTGCTCCGGCCCCGCGGCATTGCCGCCCGAATTTCCGCGAGTCGTGTAGACCACCGCCACGCGCTTGTGCTGCTGCTCGATCAGCTTGGCTACATACGCGGTGAACATGATGTCATCGTCAGGATGACCCACCACTTCCAGGATGTCGACTTTATAGCGACTGTCGGGCTCGGGGTAGGGTGGCGCTTGTTGCGCTGAAGCTGGAGTCTGCGCGGCTAGCATCAAAAGCGCAACAACTAAACACACTTGTGTCTTCATCCTTCTTTAGCCCCTTTTGTGGATCAATGATTGAATAAATAGCCAGCCGGAGCTTTGTGTCCCGGCTGGCCGGAGTTAGAAGCGAAAGTGTAGCCCGAACTGCATCTGCCGCATGGACGCGGCCCCTGTGATTGTTCCTGCACCGTCAGAATCAATCGCGGAATTTGGATTGACAAGATTCACGTGGTTGGTCGCGTTGTAGGTCTCCCACTTGAATTCGAGAGTCTTTCCTTCCGCAATGGTGAACATCTTGCCAAGTGACAGATCGAAATTATACAGACCTGGCCCACGCAGCGAGTTGCGCCGAACGTTTCCCTGACGGCCAATCCCGGTGGGAATCTCGTACGCGGCAGGATTGAACCACAGGTTTGCGCTCGGATCAGGAACGTTGGGATTGCCAACCTGGTCAGGCCGGTACTGAGTCAAGTCAGCATTGGCATTCGGATTCCACCACAGAAACGCGTTGAATGGCAGCCCACTCTCGAAGGTGGTGATGCCGCTGAAGTCCCAACCACCCAGAATGGTGTCGAGGGCTTTACTGCCTGGACTCCAGTGACGTCCCCGCCCAACTGGCAGTTGCCACACATGGCTGATGGTAAGCGTGTGTGTACGGTCGAAGTTTGCCGGACCATGATCTTCCCACCAGTTAAGGTTGTTCCCAGCCGTACCGCCGTAAGTCGTAGCATTTCCCATCGCCTTGCCATACGTGTACGTAACCAGGAAGTCCAGTCCATGACTGGCTCGTTTTTGAACCTTTACCTGCAACGCGTGATAGCTCGAGTTATCGCAATTGCAGATCTCGCCAATGAACTGGGTCAATCCGAACTTCTGATAAAACCGCCGCCGCAGGTTCCAGTCAAAACAAGTCCCATCCGCCATGCAGTTCGGATCCAGCGCAGCCTGGTTCATGTTGGGATTAAGGAACAGATGCCGGCCGACGTTTCCTATATAGCCGACCTCCGCGGTAAAACTCGGTGCAAACTCGTGCTGAACCGTCAGATTCCACGAGTCTGCCAAGGGAACTCGGTACGCGCTGGGCGGATCGAAGTAGTAGTAGACATTCAGGCCATCCGGCAGCGGATAGCGCCCGTTTGCGCCCACCGGTACGCTTGGCGGCAACGGCGGTCCGGTTAACAGATTGAATGCCGGCGTGTAACTGTTAGGAGTGTTGATCTGCTGGGGCAGAGTGATGGGAGGATCGTAGTCTGGCGCCTGACCAAACACCGCGCCCAAGCCAGCCGGTGTGAAACTGCGCCCATACCCGGCACGAACTACTGTGTGCTCTCTGACCTGGTACGCAAGCCCAAGCCGAGGCGCAAATCCCCGGTTGTATGCCTTTACGCCCATATTCGACGGCACCGAACCGACTCCCGCAACTAATACTTCACCGGTGTTCGGATCGAAGCTTCCCGCGCCGCCCGCGCTCGCCGCAGTTTGCGGCAAGTAGTTCTCATAACGCAGTCCGTAGTTGAACGTCAGCTTTCTGGTTACGCGCCAATTGTCCAGTGCATAAAAGAACAGCCGCGTCTGCCGTAACCCGGCATGGTAGCCATTACCGCTGAAGTACCGGGCAAAGCTGCCGGGATAGCCGAGAAGGAATGCTCCGAAGGCAGATCCCGTCGTCACCGATCCACCTGTCACTGCGTCCACATCAGAGCTGCCGGTCAATCCATCCCCAAAGCTCATTTCGCCGGAGCGGTGGGAATCGCTGGGAATTCGCTGCTGCTGTGCGCGACGAAGATCTGCACCCCAACCGATCGTGTGATTGCCGATGGTTTTGGTCCAGTTGTTCACCCACTGGAACTGGT
>Ga0207657_10003251_pt1 | contig 17394 bp, 18 predicted proteins | sample KBSC33metaG_FD_184316 | JGI IMG/M metagenome (GOLD analysis project Ga0207657, IMG submission 184316) | Corn rhizosphere microbial communities from Kellogg Biological Station, Michigan, USA - KBS C3-3 metaG (SPAdes) (version 2) | ecosystem: Host-associated > Plants > Roots > Rhizosphere > Soil ... | reverse complement strand
GGCGACCAGCTCCGCGACCGACGCCGGCGTCAGGCCGACGCGATATTCGTGAACCTTGATCTCTTTTGGCACCCCGATACGCATGTGTTCGTTTGCTCCAGCTGAATGGTTGCGCGGGCCTATAGACGGGCTTTTCGCCCATGTCCCGTCCGATTGCGGGGCCGAAACGGCAGTGCTAGTGAGCCTCGTCCGTTGGCGAGATGCTCGCCTCCGGCACAGGGGATGCGAGTTCGCAGTCTGTCGGGTCTGAACCTCAACACATGAACATCACCGCGACCGGGGGCGCTGTAGCCGAAGCCCCGCAAGACACTGCGCATGGCCACGCCCAGGGACCGCTCTACAAGCTGGTCGTCGGGGCCATCGGCATCGTCTACGGCGACATCGGCACCTCGCCGATCTATGCCTTCCGCGAGACCTTCGCGGGCCACCACACCTTAATCCCCGACCGGCTGCACATCTACGGCGTCCTCAGCCTGATCTTCTGGTCGATGATGATCATCGTGACGCTCAAATATGTCACGATCATCATGCGCGCCGACAACAAGGGGGAGGGCGGCAGCCTCGCTTTGCTGGCGCTCATCAACCGCACGCTCAGCGGCAAGAAAAAATGGACCAGCGGCGTGATCCTGCTGGGCGTGTTCGCGACCGCGCTTTTCTACGGCGATTCGATGATCACGCCGGCGATTTCGGTGTTGTCCGCGGTTGAAGGCCTGACCACGGTCAACGCCGGACTGGGTCCGTTCGTGGTGCCGATCGCAATCGGCATTCTCGTCGGTCTGTTCGCCATTCAGGCGAGGGGCACCGCGCGCGTCGGGCTCCTGTTCGGCCCCGTAATGGTGTTTTATTTCATCGTGCTGGCCGTGCTCGGCGTCATGCACATCATGAACTATCCGGCCGTCATCACGGCGATGTTCAACCCGATGAACGCGGTGCATTTCTTTACTACCGATTTCATGCGCGCGTTCGTGGCAATGGGCTCGGTGGTCCTCGCCGTCACCGGCGCGGAAGCGCTTTATGCGGACATGGGCCACTTCGGCCGCAAGCCGATCCGCATCTCGTGGATCTATTTCGTCCTGCCCGCGCTGCTGCTCAACTACATGGGACAGGGGGCGATGATCCTGTCGGCTGATACGGCCACGGCACTCGCCAAGGTGAAGGACCCGTTCTTCTACCTCGCGCCCGACAATCTGCGCCTGCCCCTGGTGTTGCTCGCGACTGCGGCCACGATCATCGCCAGCCAGGCGGTGATCTCCGGCGCCTTCTCGGTGACCCAACAGGCGATCCAGCTCGGATTCGTGCCGCGGCTGAGGATTACCCACACCAGCGAAAGCGCCGCCGGGCAAATCTACATCCCGATCATCAACTGGGCGCTGATGACCATGGTCATCTTGCTCGTCCTGACCTTCCGCAGCTCATCCAATCTCGCCGCTGCCTACGGCATTGCGGTGACTGGCGCGATGCTGATCGACAGCGTGCTGATCTCGGTGGTTCTAAGGCAGATGTGGAACTGGAACAGGTTCGTGGTCGCCGGCCTGCTGGCGCTCTTCTTTGCCGTCGATTTCACTTATCTTTCGGCGAACCTGCTCAAGATCCCGGCTGGCGGGTGGTTCCCGCTTCTGGTCGGTGCGATCGCCTTCACCTTGCTGACAACCTGGGCGAAGGGGCGCCAGCTCATGATCAGCCGGATGAACGAGGCCAGCCTGCCGATGGAAATCTTCATCAAGTCGGCCGCGCCCAGCGCAGCGCGGGTGCCCGGCACGGCAGTGTTCATGACCAGCTCGGCGAGCGGCGTGCCGCACGCGCTGCTCCACAACCTCAAGCATAACAAGGTGCTGCACGAACGCGTGATCCTGCTCACCGTGCGCATCGAGGACGTGCCATATGTTGCCGAGGAGAAGCGCCTCGAAACCAAGGATTATGGTTCCGGCTTCTACCGGGTGCTCCTGCGCTACGGTTTCATGGAGGAAGTCGACGTCCCCGCCGCGCTTGCGCAGCTCAAGGAGATCGGCGCGCAGTGCCGGATGATGGACACCAGCTTCTTCCTGGCGCGACAGACGTTGCTTGCCTCGTCGCGCCCGGGAATGGCGATCTGGCGCGAGAAGCTGTTCGCCTGGATGCTTCGCAACGCTGAAAGCGCGATGGAATTCTTCAAGCTCCCGACCAATCGAGTGGTCGAGCTGGGGAGCCAGGTGGAGATTTGAACCAAGTCGCGGCTGCCGCATTGCCGCGTCATGGCTGAAACCATCTCCTGGGTCGCAACTGTCGCGACCATCGCGGCAGCACTAATGACCGCTTCGAACCTGGGTTCGCGAGTGACCGGCTATGGCTTTGCGGTGTTCACCATTGGCGCGCTGTGCTGGATCGCCGTCGGCGCTTTGACACACCAACCGGCGCTGATGTGGACCAACGTCGTCCTGTTCGCCGTCGACCTGTTCGGGATCTGGCGCTGGCTTGGCCGCCAGACGAAGCTCGATGAGGGCGGCCGCACGGCGACCGAGGCGAGCGAGCAGCTGCCGGGCGAAGCCCTGTTCCCGGTCTCGATCCTGACCCATGCCGCGATTTCGAGCGAGAGCGGCGACGTGTGTCACTGCATCGATGCAATGGCCGGTTGCAGCAGCGGCCGCATCGCATATGTTGTCGTCTCGCACGGCGGTGTGGCGGGCGTGGGGGAGACGCTCAGGAGGCTGGAGTGGCGCGACGTGACGGTCCGCGGCGATGCCGTCCGAACTCGTCTGCACCCAAGTCAATTCGATCACCTTGAGGAGCTTCCACGGGATCAATGGCCGGGGCGCTGATTGTCACCGCGGAGCTCGGCCAAGGCGACTTCTCGTGGATCGAGGGCCTGCGGCGGGCAAATTATCCGCCCGAGCGAAACCATGTGCCGGCGCACCTGACGATGTTCCATGCGCTTCCGCCCTCGTCGGAAACCGAACTTCGCGCGCGGCTCGGCCGAATCGTCTGCCGGCCGCCTCCGTCCACAACGATTGCCGGCCTGATGGATCTCGGCGGCGGCGTCGCGTTCCGGATCGTTTCCCCAGGCCTCGATGAGATACGCGACGAGCTGGGCGAGCATCTCCACGGCTTGCTCGGTGCGCAGGACTCGGGAGGATGGCGCCCGCACATCACGATCCAGAACAAGGTTCGAGCAAAGCACGCGCGCGACCTCATCGAACGATTGGAAGCTCAGTTCCGTCCACGCTCGCTGGCGATCAGCGGCCTCGGCGTGCACCGTTATCTCGACGGACCATGGGAACGGATCGCGACTTATGCGTTCCGCGGCGTTTAACTGACCTCGCCGATCCCGTTGCAGCTCAGGTCGAACGCGGCAAGGCCCGCGTCGAGCACAGAGGCGAGCATCGGCTGTTCCATCAGCTCGTCGATGGCCCCATCGGTTCCGGCGCTCACGAGATCCTGCGCTTCTGCCATTGCCTCATCCCAGTCGGCGGCCTCGTAGGTGCCCTGGCCAACCCAGCAGAAAGCGATCACTTCGGCGAGCTGATCCTCGCCCAGATCCTCGAAGACTGCCTTTAGCTCTTCCTCGACGCTGGTGTTGATATCGTCCTCGAGGACGGAAAGTGCCCCTTCCTGCTCGTCGTCGACATTGTCGGGATCCTCGCCGGGGTCATAGTCGCTAGCGGTTTGTGCCTCATATTCACGCGCCCGGAGGATGATTCGGCAGAGCGTGTCGAGCGGGGTCAGGGGGTCCATCAAAACCTCTATTTGTTGCTCGCTTAACGAGAGCAGCCGTAACCGGTTCCTCTCGTTGACCGGCCCATCGCGCGCACCTATATGCCGCGCCTCCGGCGCCCTCTCGATGAGGGCTTCCAGGCCTTTGGGGCGGAGTAGCTCAGCTGGTTAGAGCAGCGGAATCATAATCCGCGTGTCGGGGGTTCAAGTCCCTCCTCCGCTACCATTTTCGTGCGACCTGTCGTTTTCCAGCCGACCTACGGGCGAGCCGCGCGCGAAATATTGTCGCAATGGGTGAAAACCCTTGGCTGAAACAATTTCATTCGTAGAGGGTTAACCCTGAGATAACCATTCGCACTGGGGCGCCTTTGCCGATCGCATCGATCCTGTTGCTGACTTTGGCGGGCCCGACTGCCAGCGCTCAGGCACCCATGCTCAGTGATTCGACCTCGAGATCACTCGACGATTTCGCGTCCTGTTTTACACGCACGCAGGAGGAAGCGGGTCGACCCTGGGCGTTCGTGCCGACGAATAGCGGGGGATCATTCTCAAACCTTGGCGCCCGCGGTGCGACTGAGCCCTATGTCTTGCGGATCGGCGCGGCGAACGACCCGCAACGAGTCCAGCTGTTCGCGCAGGGCGGCGGGTCGGACCGGCTCATCCAGGCGGTGGAGCAGTGCAAGTGAGCACGGCGCCGCCAGCAAGTGCTTCGTGGCTCGCGAATCGACGCGCGGTCGGCATCGTGATTGCGATTGTGCTGGCCTTGGGATTGGCAGCCGCGCTGTCGATTTCCGGCTTCTGGCGGCCCGGAGGGAGCGGCAGCAACGCCGTTCAAAATGCTCTCAACGCGGGCGCGAACGGCGTCAGCAACGGGATTAACGCAGTCAAATCGGTCGCCGACCTGCTCGCCGGGCGCTCGCCGGGTGAGAGGGCCGAAGGAACGTTGGCAAACCTCAAGCACCCGCGACGGGCAGCACTTCATGAACGAGCTTTGCCCAAGGTGCGACGGCCGGCAGCCACCAGCCCGCTTGCCGGGATCGTGGGCGCGGTGCCTGTGCCGCCGGCCGATGTTCTGCCGCCAGCCTCGGCACCCCTCTACAATGTGGTGGCCGGCGGCCCTGGCGCACCAGTTGGGCTGACGCCTCCGCCTGGAGGAGGTTCAGTCATTTTCCCGGCGATTCCGCCACCCGGCGGAGGCGGTGGGGTAATCATTCCTCCGCCCGTGACCACGCCGCCTGTAACTCCGCCAATTACGCCGCCCATCGTCGTCCCGCCCACTCCGACCGGCTCCGTCCCCGAGCCATCCAGCTGGGCCATGATGCTGATGGGCTTCGCAATGATCGGACGGGCGCTGCGTGTACGCCGGCCGGCGGTTTTCGTGCCTGCTCGCTAGAGAATGAACAAGCCATTTGTCGCGCTCGCCTGTGTAGCGCTCACACCTTTCGTCTCGAGCTGCAACTCCAAACCGCAAGCCAACTCTCCGGCGGCGCCGACGCGCGATGCGACAGCGTCGCCCCCATCACAGGCGCTTCCCCGCGAAGCCATGGAGGGGCGCACCTTGCTCACCAAGGCGCAGCTCGACCAGGCAATGGCGAGCGGCACGATCGACCGGCCCGTGAAGTCGCTGTTGACAGTCGAAGGGCCGCTGCAGTTCGGCGACTTCGTGTGGAACGACAAGGCGATCCCGGCTGGGCCGACCTGGGTTCGCATTGACCTTGGCAACCAGCTCATTTCGGTGTTCCGCGGCGGCAACGAGATCGGCACGGCAGTCGTCGTATATGGCGGCGACAACAAGCGAACGCCCGCGGGCAAGTTCCGCATCCTGATGAAAGACCGGGATCACCGCTCATCCCTCTATGACGCGGCGATGCCGTACACGCTGCAACTGACCGGGGACGGGGTCGCGATTCATGGCAGCACGGTGCGCTGGGGCGCTGCGACCCACGGATGCATTGGCCTGCCGCTGGAGTTCGCGCGTCGACTGTTCGAGCAAGCAAGTGTCGGCGACGAGGTGGTGATCGTCCCTCCGGCACAGGGCGGAAGTTCGGCAGCGTAACCGGCGCGTTAACCTTAAGCCGTAACCTGCGCCCAACCCCCGCGACGGTACGAATGCACCTCGCAAGAGGCGCTTCGTGGACCGTTCGATACTTTCAGCAATGTTGTTGCTGTGCAGCCCGCTCCTGATGGGCGGCACGGTCGCGCGCGCGGACTTCAATGCGCGGCTGCTCAAGGCGCAGAATGCACAGCGTGCGGCTTTGCACGTTCCGCCCCTCAAGTGGGACGATTCGCTCGCCAGGGATGCGCGCGTCTGGGCGCGCGAACTCGCAGTGACCGGACGCTTCGAACATTCGCCTGACAGTCCCGACCAGGAGCAAGGCGAGAATCTGTGGGCCGGTACGCCGCGCGCCTTTTCACCCGAAGCGATGGTGGCTTTGTGGAGCGCCGAGCGCCGAGACTATCGGCCCGGCGTGTTCCCTGACAACAGCCGGTCCGGCGATGTGGAAAATGTCGGCCATTACACGCAAATGATCTGGCGCAGCACGCGGCAGGTCGGCTGTGCAACCGCGGTCGGACGCCACGAGGAGTTCCTTGTGTGCCGCTACAGCGATGCCGGCAATGTTTACGGCGAGCGCCCCGCGTGATCGAAGGCTGCGGCAAATCCGGCACTCTCGCTCGCTTATCGCTGGGCTCCGGGGAAGCCTCCGCCTGAGGCAAGCGCCTCCCCGAAGATCAACGATTCTTCCGCTTGCGCTAGCTGCGCCGATTGCGCGGAATGAGGCCAATCAGTCCTAGCAACCCGACGACTCCCCAGGGGAAACCCTTTTTCTCGGGCGCCGGAGGAACGTAGCCGCTGTCGGAAACGGTATTGTCCCCGGTAACCGGAACCAGGCCGGTGTCGGTCGCCGTGGTCGTATTGGTCGTCGTCGTTGTCGTGTCCGAAACCGAATTGGCGTCGGCCGAATTCATCGCCGCCGCATTCATGTCCGTCGCAGCAGCATTCATGTCGGTATTCTGAGCCGCCGCGGGAGCCGCAAGCAGCGCGGCAGCCGCGATCGCGAGAGAAGTTGTCATGCGCATAAGGGAATGTCCTCCGTGCTGAGGGATCAAATTGGATCGTCCGTGTAACCGTCATTGTCGCTCTGCCGTCCTAGCCCCAGAAGGCCGAGGAGCCCGAGCGCACCGATCAAATTCCAGAGAATGTCCGAATTGTCGCTGCCTTGGCGTTCCTGGGTTTCGGTGGCTTGGTTGGTTTCGTCATGTGCGCGAACTTGAGCCGGTAGCGATGAGCTTACGAGCCCAGCTGCAACCAGACAGGCCGCTATCCATCGAATGCGCATGCTTCCTCCTGTTATGAAGCGTGGCGTGATGCGCGTTGGCGCGCGTAGGCTGATCCCATCAAGTCTGGGGTCACGTCAACACGGTTCATGCAAAGGAAATCGGACGCATTCCCTAGTCCTCCAGCCGCCAGACGATTGGCGGCGTCCTCACGATGTCCTGCACCGCGGTCCCGTTGACGTCATGTGCGGGGTAGAAATGCGCCCGCCGGCTGAGGATACTGCAGGTTGCGGTGTCGAGGGCCGCGGAGCCGCTGCTGCGCAATATGGTGCAGCCGCTGACCTTTCCACTCGCGTCGACCAGCAGCTCCGCCTGCACGGTGCCTTCCTCTCCTTTGGTTTGCGCCTGAGTCGGATAATCGTCGGCGCTGAACAGCGTTCTGAGATCGCCTTTGGCGCTATTCGGGCCTTGCCGGTCGCGCTCGATCTGTTGGGACAGGGTTTTTGCTTGCGGCAGGGCCGGCTCTTGCACGGAGCGTTGTTGCATCGTCCACACCACCGCGCCGGCGAGAATCGCGACCGCGAAATAGGGGAGAATATTGCGCCGGGGTTCTTCGACCACGCGGCTTGCAGGCTGAATATCGAACGCGCGCCTCACGCACTCACCATGCGGCTGGCGAAGCCCAAACGCAAACGCCCGGATCGACCAGCGATCCGGGCGCCCTGCGTGACGATTGCTCGCCAGCCCCCTTGGATGTGTCGCGGGCGACGTCCCCAGTCGCTGCCCGCGCTTTCCGAACCCGACCCAAGGGCCAGTACGTCCGGACGAGGGTGGGTAGTCCCGTTGCTTGCCGCTTGTCACTGGCGTAATTGCCTGGGGTTGCGTTTGTGCCGCCGCTGTGTCGGACGCGCCACAGGCGATTGGCCCCGCGCTGCGGTTGCCAGCAATAGACCTGAACCCTAGAGCGCGGCCCATGCGCTGGTCACGAGCCTTTCTCCCGGTCCTCAAGGAAAGCCCTGCCGACGCCCAGATCGTCAGCCACAAGCTGATGTTGCGCGCGGGCCTCGTCCGGCAAACCGCCGCCGGCATTTATGCCTGGCTGCCGCTCGGGTTCCGGGTGCTGCAGAAGATCGAGCAGATCGTGCGGGAGGAACAGGATCGCGCCGGCGCGCAGGAAATCCTGATGCCGACGCTGCAGTCCGCGGATTTGTGGCGGACAAGCGGCCGCTACGACGCCTACGGGCCAGAGATGCTGCGCATCCGCGACCGGCACGACCGCGAAATGCTCTACGGGCCGACCAACGAAGAGATGATTACCATGCTCTTCGGGGATGAGGTGAAGAGCTATCGCGAACTGCCGCGTACGCTCTACCATATCCAGTGGAAGTTCCGTGACGAGGTGCGCCCGCGCTTCGGCGTGATGCGCGGCCGCGAGTTCCTGATGAAGGACGCCTACAGCTTCGATCTCGACGAAGCCGGCGCGCGGCAAAGCTATTACACGCAGATGCTGGCCTACCTTCGCACCTTCCAGCGCCTCGGCATCCAGGCGGTGCCGATGAAGGCCGCTTCCGGGCCGATCGGGGGCGACCTCAGCCATGAATTTATCGTCCTGGCGCCGACCGGCGAGAGCGAAGTCTTCTACGACGCCGCCTATGAGACTTTCGACTGGCAGCAGGCCGACCTGAGTTATGGCGACGAAGCGGGACTCCAGGGCCTCTTCGACCGGGTGAACTCGACCTATGCGGCGACCGACGAGACGCATGACGTCGCCAAGTGGGAAGTTGTGCCGAAGGACAAACAGCGCACCGGGCGGGGCATCGAGGTTGGCCACATCTTCTACTTCGGCGACAAATATTCCGCCGCCATGGGCCTAAAGGTCTCGGGTCGCGACGGCACGCCGGTGACGCCGATGATGGGCAGCTATGGCGTCGGCGTGTCGCGATTGGTCGGAGCGATCATCGAGGCGAGTCACGATGACGCCGGGATCGTCTGGCCGGAAGCGATCGCGCCGTGGCGGGTCGGACTCGTGACGATGCGCGCGGACGACGAGGCGAGCGTGGCTGCTGCGGAGTCACTCTACGAACAGCTCCGCGAAGCCGGCGTTGAAGTCCTCTATGACGACCGCGATGAGCGCGGCGGCGTCAAGCTCGGCTCGATGGAGCTGATCGGCCTGCCCTGGCAGGTGATCCTCGGCCCGCGCGGGATCGCTGCCGGCACGGTCGAGTTAAAGCGCCGTTCAACTGGCGAGCGGCAGGAGCTCAGCATCGAAAGCGCCCTGGCGAGACTGACCGCATGATCCTCAACCGCGCGGAGCGGATGCTTACCCGGCGCTACCTCCTCCCCGGCAAGGGGGAAGGGTTCATCTTCCTCGTCGCCTCGATCAGCCTGATCGCGGTTGCACTGGGCGTCGCCGCCTTGATCATCGTGATGAGTGTCATGAACGGCTTTCGCGCCGAGCTGTTCGACAAGATCGTCGGCCTGAATGGCCACGCCGTGGTCCAGGGCTATGACGGGCGCTTGTCGAACTGGCAGCAGATTGCTGACCAGGCGAAGAAGACGCCGGGAGTCACCTCGGCGGTACCGTTGATCGAAACGCCGTTGATGGCGACCGCCAACGGTCGGTTCGAAGGCGTCATCGTACGCGGCATGCGGGTCGGCGACATTCGGGCCAACAAGACCATTATGTCGGGTGTCGTCGCCGGCGACATGCGTTCGCTCGCTCCCGGGGGCGGCAAGGTCGCAATTGGCTCGCGGCTGGCCGACACTCTGGGTGCCTATCCGGGAAGCCAGATCACATTATGGAATCCCGAGGGCCGCTCCACCGTCGTCGGTACGGTGCCGCGCGAAGTCACCTACACAGTCGGCGCGGTGTTCGAAATCGGCGTCTACGATTACGACAAGGCGTTCGTTCTGCTGCCGATGCAGGACGCACAGGAACTGCTTCTGATGGGCGACCAGGTCGGCCAGATCGAAATCCAGACAACCGACCCGGACAAGGTTCAGGAGATCGTCGCGCCGATCCGCAAGCTGATCCAGGGGAAGGGCCTGGTCGTCGACTGGCGGCAGATGAACTCGGCACTATTTCAGGCGCTCGAGGTCGAGCGGGTCGCAATGTTCGTCGTCCTGTCCCTGATCGTGCTCGTCGCCGTATTCAACATCCTGTCGTCCTTGATAATGCTTGTGCGTGCAAAGACGCGGGACATCGCGATCCTCAGGACCATGGGCGCGAGCCGCAGCGGGATGATGAAGGTGTTCGTCACCGTCGGCGTGACGATCGGTTCGCTCGGCATCGTGCTGGGCGTGATCCTCGGAGCAATCTTCCTGTTTTTCCGGCAGGATGTAGTGAACGGGATCCAGGCGATCACCGGGCAAAACCTGTGGGATCCCTCGGTGCGGTTCCTGACCGATTTGCCCTCGAAGAGCGACCCGTTCGAGGTGACTGCAATCGTGCTGACCGCCCTGATCCTGTCCTTCCTCGCGACTCTTTATCCGGCTTACAAGGCCGCCGGGACGGACCCGGTACAGGTGTTGCGCTATGAGTGAACCAGTCCTGGTCACGGCTGGTCTGCGGCGTGGCTTCACACAGGGCGATGTGACGATCGACGTGCTGCGAGGCGTCGATTTGACGGTGCAGCCCGGGGAGATTGTCGCGCTGCTTGGGCCGTCGGGATCGGGCAAATCGACTTTGCTGCAGGCGGTCGGCTTGCTCGAGGGCGGATTCCAGGGCTCTATACGCCTTGCCGGCGAAGAAGCGGCCGAGCTCGACGACGATGGGCGCACGCGCATCCGCCGTGAACTGCTCGGCTTCGTTTACCAGTTCCACCACCTGCTGCCGGAATTCAACGCCACCGAAAACGTCGTTCTGCCGCAGCTCGTGCGGGGCGCGGATCTGCAGGCTGCTCACAAAAGGGCGCGCGAGTTACTGGGCACGCTCGGTCTTGCAGAGCGGCTCGATCACCGACCGTCGAAACTTTCTGGGGGCGAACAGCAGCGGGTTGCCGTTGCGCGCGCGCTTGCGAACAAGCCGCCACTGGTCCTTGCCGACGAACCGACCGGCAACCTCGACGAGAAAACCGCCGACACAGTCTTCGCCGAGTTCCTGGGCCTCGTCCGCAATGAGGGCAGCGCGGCACTAGTCGCCACCCATAATGAGCGCCTAGCAGCGCGCATGGACCGAGTCGTGCGCTTGCATGAAGGCAGGCTCGAATAGTGGAGCCGGAGCGGCAGCGGGGCGTTCAGGAGCCCGTGCGCAGGCTCAACTGGACCACGATTGCGCTGATCGCAGGCCTCATATTGGTGGTCCTGCTAGTCGCCTATTTCGCCACGCGCGGGAACGCGGATCAGGACAAGCTGAGCGGTGCGGAAGCCTCGTCCGGCAGCGTTCAGAGCCGCGAAAAACTATGTGCGAACAGCACCACCTACGGCCTGATCAAACGCGAACTGTTTCGTCGCGCGGCGCAGCTGCGCGGGAGCGACCAGGCGGCCTATGACAGGCTGACGTCGTTTGCCGTCGTGCGGATGGAAAATCCCGTGATGGAGAGCGAGGACAGCTCGACCGGCGCGGTGAATTGCTCGGGATCACTGTCGCTCGATCTGCCGCCGGGCGTTGCGGTTGTGGGCGGCCGGCGCAGCCTCATGTCCGACGTGGATTATACCATACAGCCGGCCGCGGACGGCAGCGGCAACGTAGTGCTGCTGCGCAACGCCGATGCAATCATCACGCCCCTCGCAACGCTCGCCAAGGTCGGGGAACCCGCGCCGGCGCCGGCCGCCACTCCCGACGAGAATGCTGTCGCTCCCGAGCATCTGGAACCGAATGTCGCCGAGTCCGAATCCGCGGCCAAGCAAGTCGGTCCGCAGACCAACTTCGCCGGCCGGCCGAGCTACGATTGCGCAGCGGCGCGCAGCAAGGGCGAGATCGCCGTCTGCTCGGACAGCGGCTTGTCGGCACTCGACGTCAACATGGCGACGCAATACCGCCGTGCCTTGTCATCCGCGTCGCCGGAGGAACGCGCGCTGCTCCAGTCCACGCGCGACCGCTTCCTCGGCTACCGCGATCGTTGCCCCAACCGCCAGTGCATCGCCGATTCCTACGTCGGGCGCATGCGCGAGATCCGCGACATCATGGAAGGCCGCTGGCAATCGCCGAGATGATGTGCGGGAATTGGTGGATAAGTAGCACGGCCTGCTTCTCTCTTAATCTCGATCATCCCATAGTTGCATCGTGAGCCCGCCCTATATCCCGCTTCGCGTCTTCTCCTCCTTCACCATGCTTGAAGGAGCGATGGAGCCCAAGACGATTGCAGAACGCGCGGCGAAGCTCGGGTTCCCCGCCATCGCGCTCGCAGATCGAAACGGTCTGTACGGAGCGATGCCGTTCAGCGAAGCCTGCTTCAGCAAGGGCGTGCAGCCGATCATCGGTACGATGCTCGGCGTGGTGCGTCCGGCGGAAATCGGCGGCGCAGCGGGTGTCGATTGGCTCGCGCTGCTGGCGCAGGACGAGCAGGGCTATGCGAACCTTTGCAAGCTGGTCTCGGCAGCACATCTCGATCGCCCCGTGGACGAGGAGCCGCATGTCGACTTCGCGAAACTTCAAGGGCTAAGCGAGGGTCTGATTGCTTTGACGGCGGGCGCCGAAGGAGCCGTTGCGCGGCTGCTCGCGGATGGCCAGCGGCGTATCGCCGACGACTATCTCGACCGGCTGCAGGCCTTGTTCCCCGACCGGCTCTACATCGAGCTCTCGCGGCGGCACGATGCCATCGAAGAAGCCGCTGAAACGGCGCTGATTGATCTCGCCTATGCGCGCAACTTGCCGCTCGTCGCCACCAATCCTGCGGCTTATGCCGACCCGTCGTTCCACGCCGCGCACGACGCCATGCTGTGCATTGCCAGCTCCGCCTATGTCGAAAGCGCCGACCGCGCGAGTTCCTCGCCCGACATTTGGCTGAAGGACTCGGCGGCGATGGCGGATCTGTTCGCCGACTTGCCTGAGGCGCTCGCCAATACCGCCGTTATTGCGCGACGCTGCGCGGTCGCTGCGCCGAAGCGCAAGCCGATCCTTCCGCGGCTCGGCGATGACGAGGACGAACAGCTCCGGCGCGACGCACAGGCCGGACTCGCGGCGCGGCTTGGGGGCCGCGGCGCGGATGACCAACAGGTCTATGCCGAACGGCTGGATTACGAGCTCGACATCATCATCGGCATGGGCTTTGCCGGCTACTTTCTGATCGTCGCCGACTTCATCAAATGGGCCAAGGCCAACGATATTCCGGTGGGACCAGGACGCGGATCGGGGGCGGGCTCGGTGGTCGCCTGGGCGCTGACTATCACCGACCTCGACCCGCTCGCGCTGGGCCTTCTGTTCGAGCGCTTCCTCAATCCCGAGCGCGTGTCGATGCCGGACTTCGACATCGATTTTTGCGAAACCCACCGCGACAAGGTTATCTCCTACGTCCAGCAGAAATACGGACGCGGCAAGGTCGCCCAGATCATCACCTTCGGGCGGCTGAAGGCACGCGCTGTACTCAAGGACACCGGCCGTGTGCTCCAGATGAGCTATGGCCATGTCGACCGGCTCGCCAAGCTGATTCCGAATCACCCGACCGACCCCTGGACTCTCGAACGGTCACTCAACGGCGTGTCCGAACTCGCTGCCGAATATAAGAATGAGCCCGAGGTGCGGCGGCTGTTCGACCTGGCGATGAAGCTCGAGGGGCTGCCGCGACATGCGTCGACTCACGCGGCTGGCGTGGTCATCGGCGACCGCCCGCTCGACGAGCTGGTCCCGCTCTACCGCGACCCGCGGTCGGACATGCCGGTGACTCAGTTCGACATGAAATATGTCGAGGCGGCGGGGCTGGTGAAGTTCGATTTCCTTGGCCTCAAGACGCTATCGGTGCTGAAAGAGGGCCGGCGTCTGCTCGCCGAACAGGGTGTGGAGGTCGACTTCAGCACGCTTCCGTGGGACGACCCGGACGTGTTCGACCTGCTTCAGCGCGGCGACACGGTCGGCGTGTTTCAGGTCGAGTCCGAAGGCATGCGCCGGACGCTGTCGGCCGTGAAGCCGACGCGGTTCGAGGACATCATCGCCCTCAACGCGCTCTATCGCCCAGGCCCGATGGACAACATCCCGATGTTCGGTCGCCGCAAGAACGGTCAGGAGGCGATCGAATATCCGCATCCGTTGCTCGAAGGGATCCTCCAGGAGACCTACGGCATCTTCGTCTATCAGGAACAGGTGATGCAGGCGGCGCAGATCCTCGCCGGCTATTCGCTTGGCGGCGCCGATCTGTTGCGGCGCGCCATGGGCAAGAAGATCCAGGCCGAGATGGACGCCCAGCGCGCGACATTTGTCGAAGGATGCGCGGCCCACAACAATATTGCGGCCGCCAAGGCTAACGAATTGTTCGACTTGATCGACAAGTTCGCCGGCTATGGCTTCAACAAGAGCCACGCGGCGGCCTACGCGTTGCTCACGTACCAGACGGCGTGGCTAAAGGCGCATCACCGCGCCGAATTCTACGCAGCATCCATGAGCTTCGATGTCGCGCTCACCGACAAGCTCGCGATGTTCGTCGAGGACATGCGGCGCGGCGGCGTCGAGTGCCTGGCGCCTGACATCAATGCCAGTCACGCCCATTTCACGGTCGAGGACGGGTGCGTGCGCTACGCTTTGGGCGCGCTCAAGGGCGTCGGCGAAAGGGCGATGGAAGCACTGGTCGAGGAGCGCGATGGGGCGGGTCCCTTTACCAGCCTCGAGAATTTCGCCGCACGAGTGGACCCCCGCTTGCTCAACCGGAGGCAGCTCGAAAGTCTTGCGGCCGCTGGCGCGTTCGACGCCGTCAAGCCTGAGCGGCCCGCGGTGTTCGCGGCCGCTGAGACCATCCTTGCGCATGCGGCGAGCGCGCACGACCAACGGACCAGCGGTCAGGCGGGCCTGTTCGGCGCGAATTCCGCCGAAGCCGCGCCGATCCGCCTCCCACGCGATGCGTCGTGGACGCTGGCGCAGCGGATGGCGGCCGAGCGCGAGGCCTTTGGCTTTTACTTCTCGGCCCACCCGGTCGATGCCTCTCGCCACCTGCTCGCCGCGCATAAGGTCAAGAGCTTCGCCGAAGTCGCGGAAATGAACGTCGGCGAGGGAGAGCGGATCGGCGCGAACATGGCGGGCCTTGTCGAAGAAGCGCGGTGGCGCACTTCTGCGAAAGGGCGGCGCTACATGATGGCGACCTTGAGCGACAGTTCCGGGCAATTCGTGGCCACAGCGTTCGACGATGAGGCAACAGCCGCGCTCGAATCCGCCGCCAAGGCCGGCCAGTGCGGCTTGTTGTCGGTCGAACTCGATCGCCGCCCCGGCGACGAGACCCCGCGCGTCACGATCAAACGGTTCCAGCCGCTCAGCGATCTCGCCAAGCGCATCCGCCTTCAATTGACGGTTCGAGCGGCGGATATTCTGACCGCCGAGCGCATCGCGCGAGAACTCAGTGAAGCGCGCGGCTCAAACGGGGTGGTACGTTTTATCCTGCAAACTGCCGCCGGCGGCGAGGCAGTGGTCGTCGCCGGACGTGACTTCGCGCTCGACGGCGAACTTGCGGCACGAATCGAGCGGATTGCCGGCGAGGGCAGCGTCGACCTGTCCGCTCAGGAACCGCCGAAGCTCGCCCTCGTCGGCTAGACCTACGCCATCCAGAAGCCGTCGCGGTTGACCATCGCGGTAATCTTGTCGTTCTGCTCCTCACTCATGCTCTGCTTGAACCGCGGGAAGACTTCCTCTTCCTCCATATGGGCGTGCTCAGCGACGGTTGAGCGGAACTCGCGCACCTTCTCAAGCCAGTTCGGCGCCTCCACGCCCATCTGCTCGAGTTCGTAGAGGAACGTTTTCACCTGGCCGTGCTCGAGCTCGAGCTGATCAGCCTCGGTCTCGTTATTGGCCTGGCGGAGCGCTGGGTAGACGACCATCTCTTCCTCATGCGCATGCTTGTCGAGCGCGTGGGTGAGCTTCATGAACAGCATCTTGCGCTTGAACGACTGCGTTTGGTCGGTCGCGAGCATCTTGTCGAAAATGGCGAGCGCCATGTCATGCTCGTTCGCGAGAATTTCGTCCCAGTCGCCGGCGGCCGCTTCCATGCCCTGCATCAGGAACTTGCGCCCGTAATTTGCGGCAAAGCCGATCGCCGCGCCGCCGATCGCCGCTGCGATCACCGGACCCGCGCCTTCGCCCCATGAAAAGGCGCTGCGGTTCGAGCTGCTGCTGCTGCTCCGGTCGGAGCTGCCCGAACGGTCGCGGCTGGAGCTGCTGCTCTTGCTGGAGCTGGCGCGGTTCGACGGTCGGCTTTGGGTACGCGTTGCCATCCTACTTCTCCCTGGCTGGATTTGCCGCGTCAACGGACAAGGGTGGGACGGCGTTCCTGTTGCGAGGCGCTCTCACGCCACCATTTACCGTGACGCTTAAAAGCCGTTGGAGGGAGCTTCGGGCTGATCGGCAGGCGGCGGGGCCTCGGTCGTATTGGCAGGCTGGGGCGAAGGCTCCGCTGGCGGCTCACTGACCGTGGGCTCCTCTGTCGTCGCATCGGCCGCCGGTGGTGATGGTGGTGGTGGCTTGGCCGTCTCATATTCCGCGCCCGGCTGCGGCCGCGGCTTCTTCGCCACCGCGGGCGGCGTCTTGTTCACCGGCGCCGGCGCACCGCGATAGATGCAGGAGTCGAGCCCATCGCGGGCCACGGAAGGAATGCGTGCCGCAATCGTATTGCCATAGCGACGCGTAAAGCCGATCGGGGCAATCGCGCCCCGCTTTTTCGGGAGCGGCAGCACGGCAGCGATCCGCGCCGCCTCGGTCGCGCTCATCGCACTCGCGTCGTGGCCGAAATAGCGCTGCGATCCGGCATTGACACCATAGGTGCCGATCCCGGTCTCTGCGAGGTTCAGATAGACCTCCATGATCCGGCGCTTGCCCCACAGATGCTCGATCAGGAAGGTGAACCAGGCCTCGACGCCTTTGCGGGCATAGCCGCCGCCCTGCCACAGGAAGGCATTCTTCGCGGTCTGCTGGCTGATCGTCGAGCCGCCGCGGATGCGCCCGCCGGACGCATTGCGTTTCATCGCATCTTCAATGGCTTCGAAGTCGAACCCGTGATGACTGCAGAACTTGCCGTCCTCGGCCGCAATCGCCCCGCGCACCATGTCGCGGTCGATGTCGCCGATCGGCATCCAGTCCTTGGTCGCGCCGCGGCCGGCGACGATGTCGCCGATCATCGTGATGGTGATCGGCGGGTTCACGAAGCGGTAGGCGAGCACCCACAGGACCGAGATAATCAAGAAGGCGAGGACCAGCTTAACGATCCAGCCAACCACGCGGCCGATCAGTGAGCCTTTGCGCCGGCGCTTGTACTGCGGGATTGTCGAGCGACGCTTGGCCATGGCCGTTGCCTAGCGGCG
>Ga0207657_10003248_pt1 | contig 17400 bp, 11 predicted proteins | sample KBSC33metaG_FD_184316 | JGI IMG/M metagenome (GOLD analysis project Ga0207657, IMG submission 184316) | Corn rhizosphere microbial communities from Kellogg Biological Station, Michigan, USA - KBS C3-3 metaG (SPAdes) (version 2) | ecosystem: Host-associated > Plants > Roots > Rhizosphere > Soil ... | reverse complement strand
AGATGAAGACCAGGGGCAAATGAGTGCATGGTTTGTAATGGCTGCGCTGGGATTATTTCAAACAGATGGCGGATGCAATGCAGAATCAACATATGAAATTGCAAGTCCTTTATATAAAAAAGTTACGATTGATTTAGGCAACCGTTTTGGAAGAGGCAAAACATTTACAATAATTGCGAACAATGTTTCGCGGGAAAATATGTACATACAAAGCGCCATATTAAATGGCAAACCATTAAATTCATTTATGTTTCCTGCAAGTGAATTATTAAAAGGCGGTGAGTTGGTTTTGCAAATGGGATCATCACCGGGTAAATGGGGCATAACGCTTTAAGGCAGGTGAATGGAAACTGTTTTATTGGTTGAAGGATTTTCAACGAGCATGGTACATAATCGCATTGCCTCAAAACAAAGTTCTTTTCTTATAATTTGATTTTGACTTTCTGAATAATAACCTTCACTGAATAATAAATAAATTGTTCTTAATACATTTATCAATCGTGCATCAATTTCTGAAACGTCAGGCATTTCAATTTTTATTTTTTCTTCGCGCAGTTTTCCTTTTGCGCGAAACAATCTTTTGTTGATCGTTTCTTTGTTTGTAAGAAACGCATCAGCAATCTCTTCAATACCAAAACCGCAAAGAATGCGAAGTGACAATCCTATTTGTGCTTCCGGTGAAATAGAAGGATGACAAATAGCAAACATCATTTGCAACTGGCTGTCGTTGATGTTTTGTGTAGATAAGTCAATTTCATTTTCTTCACTATCAGAAGAGGTCTTTTTTATTTCCAAAGCGATCTTGTTTTTAAAAAGTGAATCGCGCTGCAAATAATTTTTAGCCTTGTTCTTTGCAACATTGTACAACCATGCGGTTGGATTTTTCGGAACACCATTCATTCCCCAGGTTTGAGCCGCGGTCATGAAAGTATCGCTGGCAATATCTTCAGCAATTTCTATTTCATCAAAACCAAAATGTTTGCAAAGCACGGCAACAATTTTCCGGTACTCTGTTCTGAACAAGTGTGGTATCAATTCATTTTTTTTCATACAAAGTCTAAGTTCTTAAAACTTTTTCGGACAGTATGAATAGAATTTTATGAATGATTACAATCAGTATTTCGTATGATCCGGTCAACTTTTTTATGCAGCTCTCTTTTCATATTTGCCGTTCCTCTTTCACCATTTGAAAAAGTATTACAACGCTAAAAATTGACTTATGAAAAAGGAATATTACCACAATGCGTTAAAAATGCTGCGCCTGCAACTTCAGGAAGAAGAAAAAAGCTTTGAACTGGCGCTAAACGGCAATAAAAAGTTTGCAGAAATAAAAGAAATAAAACAGAGAATCACATCACTGAAGAATTCACTGTTTAACCTTGATAAATGGTTGCAATCTTTTTATCGATAGATGAGAGGAAGGATACATGCCGGAAAAATTTTTTGCCGTAAATCAAATTAAAAATACATAAGTGAAAACACATCAGATAACAAACTCTGTGTTATGTTTTCCATGTTTTGCGCCGCTGTTTGTGTTCTTCACAAACAGCTTCATTTCATTCTACATAAAAGAATTTGTTGGTGAAACACCCACAAAGGCGAAAATAATTTAAGAGAAGTGAGAAGAATAAAGCAAATATCCAGCAAATTGGAAGAAGCTGAAAGTATGTGAGATGACTTTCCTCTGTTATCGTCCATATAATTTTAGAATGGAAGGAATGAAATTATGTAAATTATTTTTATAAGAATCTGGCTCAATTAGAATTTTTTCGTTGACATGAAAACGGAAGTCCAAGTGAGTGATGCCGATATGCATTGGCACAGGTTCCAGTAAATAAAAATGTTGAAGTAGCGGACTTTTGTAATGTTATTAAACCTTGTTGTATCACTCACTTGTACGTTCTGGACTTTATTTACCAAAATCAATATTGAGCTTTTAATGCTAAACATGCCGCAATGCCCTGACCTACTCAAAGAGACATTGCTGGGAAGGAAGCAGTGTTATTGCCGGCAGGAATACATATACTTTACGCAGTCTTAATTTATTGCCCGGCACTTACATGATGGTTGCCGTACAAGGTAATGCCATTATAGCAAGAACAAAGTTTATTGTAGCTAAATAAAGGATTGCATTGTGTCTCATTTTAAAAAAGGCTGTCTCAAAAATAAGGCTGCCTTCACACAGCACTTTCGGTTCGTGCTATAACATATTTTTAGCTGCAGTTGTTATGTAATTGATGAAACTGTTTCGCCGGTGGTGGAGCAGTTTCATTTCTATGAATTATGTTGAATGTTAAATGGCTTTATTCATTCAACATTTGTCATTTAGCATTCAACACACAACATTCAACATAGCTCTCAACGGTCATTGAGAGGAAGTCTCTTTTTTTGATACAGGCCCTGGAAAAACGGTACATAGAACCCTCAAAAAACCTCATCACTTGATTATTCCATTTTATAAAACGTTTTGCAGTTTCGAAAAATCCATTTGCAGAATCTCAAGAAGCTTTCCTTTCAGTAATCTGAAATTGCGTGGCTTGGTAAAAAATATTGACGCACTTAATTCCTTTGCACGCTTTTCGTCGGTGGGGGTTATCGGATGTTGTATAAATGATAACGGGCAGATGTCTTAACTTGTCGTCTTTCATAATCTGTTCGAGGCACTGAAAACCATTCATGAACGGCATATTGAGATCGAGAAAAATAAGAGATGGTATAGGATTCGCAGTGTTGAGATAAGCAATTGCTTCCACGCCATTATCTGCAGTTACACATTCTACATTTTTTGCAATCTCATCAAGAGCATCTGCAAAAATAAACTGATCATCGGGATTATCGTCAACTAATAAAATTCGCGTATGATTCATTGTTAATTTAATTGGTTAAAGGCAGGTAAGAAAAACAGTTTTTTCATATGTTATCATTTTAGTTTTGAATCGATGTGAGGAAGACTAATAGATGTACAATTAATGCTCGTGATTGCTTCTTCGAATGCCTTTCAATAACTTTCTGTTTCCCTTCCCCACAATGTCTCTTCCAAAGGCTTGTGCTTAGCGAGGACTTCTGCATAGCGGAACAGGATTTGCGGCATGTTTAGCACAAAAGCTCAATATTGTCTTGCTCAACAAACTTCCGAACGATAAAGTGATTGGCCATGCCGATATTCATCATCATCTCATTCAAAAAGCAAATCGCTTTATACAAAACAATTATTTATTGAGGGAAAACAACAAGCTTTGATTCTACAATAACTTTTTGACTAAAGGCATTTTCCTCGTCGTTGTTTTTAGCTATCAGATCGAGTAAAATTTCAGTTGCTTTTTCTCCCTGCAGATACGGATATTGTTCCACCGAAGCCAAAGGCGGTGAATCGAGATAATGAATAAAAGGGAGATTGGCAAAACTCACAAACGAAATGTCTTTATTGATCTCGAGCTGCATTTTCTTCGCATACTGAATGGCATCCAACGCTACGTAATCATTGAACGTTACAATCGCTGTTGGTTTCCTTTTTAACGATAATAAATATTGCATTGCCTCCTCTGTGTTTTGTGCTGTAAGATTGGAAGAAACAATGAATAAGGGATCAAACTTCAACCTGCTTTTTTGAAAAGCATCAATATATCCCTGCACTCTCTGTCGCGAAGCCAATAAACTTTCCGGCCCGTTAATCATCCCAATTTTACGATGCCCTTTTTTCAATAAAAAATCCACTGCTTCTTTTGTGCCTCCCTGAACATCTGCGATAACATAATGGATGTTGGATAACTTTGGAATTCTATCAAAGAAAACAACAGGAATACCATAATTTTTCAAACTTTGAATATGGTCATAGTTGCAAATATTTTTTCCTATTGACATTAATATGCCATCCACTCTGTGTTTCTTCATTGTCTCAAGAATCTTTTTTTCTTTCTCTTCATCATCGTGAGACTGTGCCAACAGAACTGTGTAATCTTTCTTGTGCGCTGCATCTTCAATTCCGCTGATAGCAGAAGAAAAGAATGCTTCAGAAAGTTCCGGCAACAAAACGCCTATGGTAAAAGTTTTACTTTGTTGAAAAAATATTGCACGTTGATTAGGCTGATAGTTTAATTCTTTTGCAAGTTGTTGCACACGCATTCTTGTTCTAAGTCCTATTCTCGGATGTTCATGCAAAGCACGTGATACAGTTGAAGCGGAAATATTCAGTCGTTTCGCAATCTCTTTTATGGTCGGAAGTTTTTTTAGCATGTGTTTTTCTTAAGCTTGTCCGGAAGTTGTAATAAGCATATAAATCTTTATATACAACGGCAAGCGTCCGGTTAACAACTTAACCTTTTCATTGTTGTTCCTCAGCATCTAATCCTTTCACAGATTCGCTTCAGGAAAACTATGCAAAATTAGCACAAACGTTTGCACAATTATTTTAAACGTTTGTGTAGCATATTTACATACACTGACGATTGCTTGTTGTTTTTTCAGATGAAGTAAAATATCAAACCGGCCATAATCAATAACAAAACGGACTCCTTCCAAAATCTGTAAACGTAAATCTTTCGATACTCAAAATGCTATATGATGAAAACGTTAAAAGCTACGCTGCTGCTTTGTTGTTGCATGCTCTGTGTTAAAGCAATGACTCAAACTAAAACACTCACCGGCAAAGTAATTTCTGCCGATGACAGTATTCCTGTTTCAGGAGCAACCATTTCTGTAAAAGGCACTTCGCATTCGATTGCCGCAAAAACAGATGGTTCATTCACTCTTAGTGTTAAACAAGAACGCATCACGCTTGTTGTTAGCTCCATTGGTTATTTGAATACTGAATTTGTGGTGCAATCATCTCAAACAAATGTGCTCATACCACTTACAAAAAACGAAGCAAAATTAGATGAGGTTGTTGTGGTGGGATATGGTCATCAAAAAAAGAGCGACCTCACCGGTGCAATCAGTTCTATTAAAGGCGGCGATCTTACACAACTCTCTACTCAAAGAGTTGATCAGGCATTGCAAGGTCGTGCCGCAGGCGTCTTTGTTTTAAATACTGACGGAGCGCCGGGCGGCAATACAACGATTCGTGTAAGAGGTATGAATTCCATCAATGGTGGTAACAATGCACTAATCGTAATTGATGGTTTGCAGGGAGGTAATTTAAATTCATTAAATCCAAACGACATTGAATCTATTGAAGTATTAAAAGATGCTTCTGCAACCGCTATTTATGGATCGCAAGGTGCCAATGGTGTTATTTTGATCACGACCAAACTTGGCAGAAAAGGCAGACCTGTTGTTAGTTATGGTTATAGCTACGGTATTCAGCAATTAAGAAATAAGCTTGATGTAATGAATGCTGCTGAATTTGCTGAAACAGCAAATGCGTATAAACTTACTCAAAACGGCAGCGGGGCTACCCCCGTTCCGATTTTTTCGGATGCCGACATTGATTATTATAAAACGCATAGCACCGATTGGCAGGATGTTATTTATCGCAATGCACCAATTCAGGATCATGAACTTTCCATCAGCGGCGGAACCGATAATGTGAAATATCTTATCTCCGGCGGATATTTAGACCAGGATGGGATACTTGTAAACTCCGGATATAAGAGATACTCACTTCGCGCCAATTTAAAAACGGATATTGCAAGTTGGGTAAGTGCAGGACTAAATTGGGTTGGTACAAAAGAAACGGGTAACTCGCCACCTTTTGGAAACGCCGATGTAAGCTTTCTTGGCGATGCTGTAAACGTTGCACCGCGCTGGCCTGCAACAGAACCTGTCTATGATTCTGCAGGCAATTACTGGGTGCATCGTCCCGGTTATGGTGTTCCTGATACATGGAATCCGCTTGCAAGTGCGAAGGAACCTTTTATTGATAACAACACCAACCGCAATGCAATCAATGCCTATTTTGAATTTAAAATTCTGAGTGGTCTTACATTAAGAATAACCGGCGGCGCAATTATCGAAAACGTAAACAACCACACCTACTATAATCAAAAAACTTATGAAGGAAGACAAAACACAGGTTTAGGAATTGTAGACGCGGAAACAAATTCGCGCTATCAAAATTCGAATATCTTAACCTACGATAAAATATTTAAACAACACCACCTTACTGTTACGGCCGTTGCTGAACAACAATATTCGAAATACAACATGTCTTCTGTTCGTGCAAGCGATTTTCTTGTTGATCAAACCGGTGTGTTTGATCTGGCCGGAGCAAATATTGTAAACCCGTCTTCATACTTAAGCGAAAGAGTTTTGAATTCTTACCTCGGAAGAATCAATTATGTTTTTGCAGATAAATATTTGCTTACTGCAAGTTATCGCGCAGATGGCTCATCTGTTTTTGGTGCGAATAATAAGTGGGGATATTTCCCTTCTGCATCTGTTGCCTGGAGAGCGTCACAGGAAGATTTCATTCGCAACCTTAATATCTTTTCTGATCTGAAATTAAGAGCAAGTTGGGGCATCACCGGTAACCAGGCAATCAGTCCTTATCAAACTTTATCAAAGATCAGTTCAGGTGCAAATTATCCTTACAACGGAACGGAAACAACTGATCTTGGTTTCTACATTGCAAACGCTGCTAATCCATCGCTTAAATGGGAAAGCACTACTCAAATTGATTTCGGCATTGATTTCAGTTTGTTCAATAGTCGCCTGAATGTTTCTGCAGATTATTATAAAAAGAAGACAGAAGATTTGTTGATGCCGAGAACATTACCCGGTTATACAGGTTACACAAGTATAATTGATAACGTTGGCTCTGTCGAGAACAAAGGACTTGAATTTGAAATAAGCGGCACACCGCTAACAGGGATTGTAAGATGGAATTCTGCATTTAATATCTCCGGAAACAAAAACAAAGTTTTGAATTTAGGCGATATTGACAGGCTCGGATACAAAACAACACAGGGGGGTTACAGCGTGAACACGCCGTTTATGTATCTTGTTGTAGGAGAACCATTCGGACAGATGTATGGCTATGGTTACGAAGGCACATGGAAAACAACAGAAGAAAAACAAGCTGCTGCTTATGGTCAATTGCCCGGCGATCCAAAATATCGGGATGTAAACAACGATGGTAAAATAGACGACGAAGATTTTACTGTTATCGGTAATGCGTTTCCCGATTTCATGTTTGGATGGAACAACACTTTCAATTACAAAAATTTCGAGCTTAATTTTCTTATACAGGGAACAAAAGGAAATGACTTGTTCAACATGGGAAGAATTCGCATGGAGAATCCCGCTGAAGGAACAAGCGCTGCTCTTTTAAACAGATGGACACCGGAAAATCAAAACACCGATGTACCTGCGTTTATTGATCAGAAAACACGTGAAGATGCAAACTTGACAAGCACCGTTGCAATAGGTTCGGATCAACGTATTCAGAGATGGGTAGAAGATGCGTCTTATGTTCGTTTGAAGAATATTACTTTATCGTACACACTTCCAAGATCAATCGTTAGCAGAATTAAATTGAGCAACGTAAGAATTTATGCAACCGGTACTAACCTGATCACCATTACAAAATATACTGGTTACGATCCCGAAGTAAGTTCTTACAATAATAATGACGCGCAAATCGGTGTTGATTTCAGTAATTATCCGTCGTGCAAAATATTCACTTTCGGATTGAATGTATCATTCTAAAAACTTCAACGCATAAAACTTTTTTATGAAAAATAAATTATTATACAACTCCATCTTGTTACTGTTTGGAGTTATTATCATCGCAGCCTCTTGTAAAAAATTAGATGAAGCGCCTAAAAGCTTTATCACTCCTGAAAATTTTTATACAACACAATCACAGGTGGAAGCTTCTTTTGCAGCTTCTATGAATTATCTCTGGGATTATTGGGGAGGCTATGGATATGGTCAGGGAAATTTTATAAATGACGATCAATATTACGGCGGTGATCTTGTGATTGAGCATAATTTCGGAAGTGACTTGTGGAATGCACACTATGCCGCCATTTTAAATTTGAATGCCGCAATTGGTGCGATGAAAAAAGGAAATCTCGCAAACACTACAACGCCCGATGTTGTTGATCAATTAATGGCTGAAGCAAGATTTTTGAGAGGCTATAATTATTTTATGTTGGTTAGAATGTTTGGTGATTTGCCATTGATTACGGAAGACGCACAAGATCCTGTTAATGCAAAAATCACCCGTTCTCCTGTTGCAGATGTTTATAAATTGATTGTTGATGATTTTACAGAAGCAGCGAATAAACTTCCGGCTACAAGAGAGGCAACAGAGCAAGGTCGCCCCACAAGCGGCACAGCGAAAGGCTTGCTGGCAAAGGCTTACGTTACTATGGCGACAGCACCATTAAATGATGCAAGCAACTATCAAAAAGCGGCAGACTATGCAAAGCAGGTGATGGATGAAGGAGTCTATTCACTTGTTCACGACATTCATGATGTCTTCACCACAGCAACTAAATATGGTCCTGAAATGATGTGGAGCTACAACTCAAATTATGAAGATATAAATACCGACCCGGAGATTTATCGTCCCGGCGCATTAGGTGGATGGGGCGACATAAGTGTTCAACCTGAATGGGAACAAAAGTATCCGGCATCTCCACGCAAAGATGCTTATTTGCTTACTGAAATTGATGGTGTTCCTTATCAACAATGGAGTGATGAACAAAGACCTTTCATAAAAAAATTCATGTACGATACTCAGGATGATTTTGATAATTATTCTTCGGTAATGAATATGCCTATTCTTCGATATGCGGATGTGTTGTTGATCTATGCAGAAGCAGCAAACATGGCAAATGGCGGTCCTACTCAAGCAGCAGTTGATGCAGTTAATCAAATAATAGATCGCGCGAATGGTTATGTTGATAATCCGCAGCACCCAAGACTCACTACTTCGATGTCGAAAGAAGCTTTTGATGCAGCAGTAATTGAAGAAAGAAACCAGGAATTGTGTTTTGAATTTGATCGCTGGTTTGATCTTGTAAGAAAAAGAATGTTGAAAGAAAAAAGCATTCCATCTATTCAACAAAATTTTTCTGATGCAGATTATTTGTTTCCGATTCCTGATAATGATATTCAATTAAATCCGGCGCTGACACAGAATCCGGGATATTGATGCTGAAGATGTAGATCCCTCCTTCGTCGGGATGACAAGCTGAAGGATAAATAAAAAGCTGATGAATAAAATGTGAGCTTAATAAAAAATTTTAGCTTGTCATGCTGAAGAATGAGGCATCTATTTCAAGTTGCTTAATAGAATGTTACAGCACAAAGAGTGCGACGCAACAGAAGCTTAATTCTTATTCCGCAGTTGGGCTCATAAAAATTTCGAAAAACTAAAACGGCATTATTCAAAAGAATAAAACTTCCCATGACTAACCGAATCAAAACATGCATCTTATTCTCTTCTTTTTTTCTTCCCGTCATTGCAACATGTCAAATAAAAAATGTTTGGGTATTGGGTGATGGAGAAAAAGTTTTTCGCGACGATCTTAATCATTCATCAAAAAAAGCAAACCTTACATGGGATGGAAAAACAATTCATCTAACAGGGCTCTTCAATGAAGTGCTCGCATTTCAGGTTATTGTTGAGACAGGCGATGATTCTGCAAAAGCTATTGAAGTTGCAATTACAAATCCTATAAATAAAACTTCAGGCAAAACAATTGGCGGCAACACTTTGAAGCACGGACCAGATGGAACGATTGAAATTTTTACCGAACATTATTTGCATGTAAAAGATTCTACGCAACCCAACTGGTATTATGGTACGCCTGCTGCAGCACCAAAAAAAATGACAGGTTGGATTCCAGATGCATTAATTCCAACTGATGCAATTGAGGGCAGAGGCGGCTTCCCGGTTGACATTGGCAAAAATCAAAATCAGGGATTTTGGATTGATGTTGAATTACCACGTGATCAAAAAAATTTTCCGGCAGAAGAATATGATGGCAGCGTTGTTGTTTCACAAGCTGGCAAAACGGTTGCGGTAATTCCTTTGCAAATAACATTGTTGCCTTACTATCTTCCTGATGATGACAAAGCAACAATTTGGGTTTATTCATCTGATGTAAATGATTATTTTCCAGGCATGCCTGCGCAGCAGGTTGAGAACATGTTGAAGTTTGAAGCGCATCGTCATCGCGTTACACTTGCAGGCGGCTTTCATGCAAATGAATCTCCTTTTGATGAAGCGATGATGAATGACTACAAAAAATATTTTGATGGCTCTGCATTCACACCTGCAAATGGTTATCATGGAACTGGAGAAGGTGTTGGCGAAAAAATTTTTCCCATCGGCATGTATGGTTCAAAAGTGATGGGCGATACAAAAGAAAGTGTTCAACAGCAAGCGAATCTTTGGGTTGGCTGGTTTCAAAAAAATTCGCCTAACGTAAGATATTTTTGGTATGCAACAGATGAGCCCGACTCCGCAAGATTTATTTGGTTGGAAGAGCATGCAAATTGGGTGCACAGCAATGAAGGCATCGGTAAAAAATTGCCTGTATTTACTACAACTGCTTACAACGAAAAACTCAAAAACGATGTGAATATATGGGCCGGTTACAACGGCGTTGATTTAAATGTGTTGCCACAGATAAGAAAGAACGGCGGCGATCATTGGTTTTATAATGGCAATCGTCCGCGCTATGGTTCGGTGATACTCGAAGGCGCTGCTGTTGATTTGCGTGTTAATAGTTGGATCTTGTATAAGTATGCAATCAACACGCATTTTATCTGGCAAAGTACAGCCTGGGATCACAACATGCAAGGACCGAAAAAACATTTGCATCAAAACATATTTAATAACCCGCTCACTTTTATAAATGATCAAATGGAATTTGGCAATGGCGATGGCATTTTGTTTTATCCCGGAAGAATGCCTTATTATCCCGATGAAGATCGCGGCTTGAACAGGATATTGCCTTCGATTCGTTTGAAAAATATCAGGCGTGGACAACAGGATGCAGCGATCATGCAGATGGCTGAACAAAAAGTGGGAAGAGAAAAAGTAATTTCGCTTATCAATAAAGTTGTTCCAAAAGCATTGAGCGAAGTTTCTATGAAAGATGCAGTGCCCTGGTCAGAGCATGGAGATGATTATGATCGAGTGCGTCTTGAATTGTTGAAGTTGCTGAAGTAGTAGAATAGATTTTGTAAGAAGAAATTTTTATGTATCGAACCGCAGGACTATGATTGAACTTTCGTTGCGTCGCACTCTTCAACACCTTATTCGCTCTTGAACATTTCAAACAGGTGTTCAAGAAAATTATCCGACCTTGTCCCATCGGGACAAAATATTGGTAGATGTTAATGAATAAAGGTTTTCGCGTGCCGTAGGTACGCTCCATAAATTACGTCGACAACAATTCGTACCTACGGCACGAATGAATTAATTTGAATCTTGTTCTACCAATATTTTGTGCCTAACGGCACATGAAGTTAGATGCTCCAAAGATGAAATAAAATATTTTCAAATTGCTTGCTGAAACCAAATGAAACAACTGCTTTCTTTTATTACCAAATCGTGTTTCTTTAAAAAAGAATTAGTTACACTTTTTTTGTGTATTCTCTTTCTAAACACAGCAGCTTATTCTCAAAAAGAATTTGATGTATTACAAGGATGGATACAATTCAGTGATGCCCGCAATTCAATGTATCATTATCTTGCCAATCAAGCTTACAATCTTCTCGATAAACGTGCAAATGAAATTGCAAATTTCAATTCATTATCTGCGTGGCAACAAAGACAAGAATTGTTGCACAAAACATTTTTAGATATCGTTGGTCCTTTCCCTGAAAAAACTCCGCTCAATGCAAACATTGTAAAAACAATTAGCAAAGACAGTTATAAAATAGAACACATCATTTTTGAATCGCAACCTAAATTTTATGTTACATCTTCATTATTCATTCCAAAAAATTTAAAAGATGGTAAAGCTCCTGCTATAATTTATTGCAGCGGTCATTCAGAAGATGGATATCGAAATCCAACTTATCAACAAGCCATTTTAAATCTTGTATCAAAAGGTTTTATTGTATTTGCATTTGATCCTATTGGACAGGGAGAGCGACTTCAATATTATGATTCATCAACAAAAACATCTTATATCAAAGAACGCGACCAGGAACATTCTTACACGGGCGCACAACTTTTTATCACAGGAAGTTCGCTTGCAAAATACATGATATGGGATGGTGTAAGAGCAATTGATTATCTCGTTACAAGAAAAGAAGTTGATACGTCGAGAATCGGAATAACGGGTCGCTCCGGTGGCGGAACACAAAGCGCTTATATTGCTGCATTTGATGATCGAATCAAGGTACTCGTTACCGAAAGTTATATTACCAATTTCAAACGTTTAATTCAATCATCGGGACCGCAGTGTGCAGAGCAGGATATGTTTAATGCAATTGAACATGGAATGGACATGGCAGACCTTTTGGAAGTACGTGCACCACAACCAACAATGATGATAAGTACCACACGAGATGCAACATTCAGCATTCAGGGCGCAATAGAAACTGCTGAAGAAGTATCGCAGGTTTATAAAGTTTATAATAAACCTGATGATTTCAGGATGGTGATAGACGATGCGGCACATGCATCAACCAAGAAAGATCGTGAAGCGATGTATGCATTCTTTCAAAAACATTTGATGAATGCGGGAGATTCAGCAGATAAAGAAGTAAAACTTTTATCTGCAGAAGAATTGCGAATAACAAAGACTGGACAAGTAACAACATCTTTGAAGAGTGAAACTGTGTTTAGTTTAAATCAACAGCTACTAGATAGTTTGGAAAATAACTTGCAAGCCGCAAGAAAAAATCCTCAACATTTTTCAGATGTAATTGAATCAGCAAAAAAATTATCAGGATATCAAGAGCCCCAAATAGATGTGCCTGTTTTTACAGGACGTCTTCCAAAAGAAAATTATGTGATCGAAAAATATTTTGTGAAGGGCGAAGGTGATTATGTTATTCCTTACCTGTTGATAAAACCAAATCATCCTAATCACAAAGGATTGGTCTATTTAAATCCTTCAGGCAAATCAGCAGGGGTATTACCTGGTAAAGAAATAGAATGGTTTGTGAATAATGGATTTACTGTACTCGCTCCTGATCTCTTAGGTTATGGAGAAATCGGTCCCGGTGATTTTCGTGGAGATTCATATATCAATGGTGTTTCTTATAATGTTTGGTTTCTTTCGATGCTTATCAACAGAAGTATAACAGGTATTCAAGCTGCGGATATTGTAAAGCTTACTTCGATTTTGAAAAAAGAAACGAAAGAAATTTATGCAATTGCTAAAGGCGAATTATCCCCTGCTTTGCTGCATGCTGCGGCAATTGATACTACAATAAAATATGTTGCACTTATTCAACCTTATTCATCTTATCGTGCTGTTGTGATGAATCATCATTATAATGCTGCTTATGTTCACAGCGCTGTTCCTGCTGCGCTTATTGCTTATGATCTTCCGGATATTGCTGCATCACTTGCTCCAAGAAAATTAATGATAGCAGATGCAAGAGATGGTGCCGGGAACAAAATAGATTCAACAATTATCAATGAAGACCTTTCAACAATTAAAGCAGCTTATCATTATAAAAATGCGGATGAAAATCTGGAAATTTATACAGGAGAAATTTCACAGAACAAAGAAGATTTTTACAGAACGTGGATAAAATGAACAACTGAAATTCTCATCAAGTATTTTAAAACCAAACAATCTTTTATGAGTGAAAAAAATTTATCCCGCAGAAATTTTATCAATAAAACAATGCTTGGCATAACAGGCACTGCAATATCTGCAATAGCAGGAACAGAGGTTTCAAATGCAAGTCCAAACGCAATGAGCGCAGCTTCATATAAAAAGATCATGGGTGCAAATGATCGCATCAACATAGCATTTCTTGGATGCGGCTCAAGAAGCCAGGGACATCAGCAAATGGTAAAGATGTCTGTAAGCGATAAGAACCTTGGTGTTGTTGCTGTTTGTGATTTGTGGAAAGGAAATCGTGAAAAAACTGCGGCGAACTGCAAGAAGTTATTTGGCAATGATGTAAAGCAACTTCAATATTCCGAGGACTTGCTGCAAATGCCGGAACTTGATGCAGTGATGATAGCAACGGGGGATTTTCAGCATGCAAAACTTTTAGCTGAAGTAGTGAAAGCAGGTAAAGATTGCTATTGTGAAAAGCCAATGGCAGACGATGTTGCAGAAGCGAAGATGGCGAGAGAAGTTGTGCTTGCTTCAAAACAAGTTGTGCAGATGGGATCGCAATGGTTGAGTGATCCGACGCAAATAAAAGTGCGTGATTTTGTTCAGTCGGGCAAGCTTGGAAAAATAACAAAGATTGAACAGGTATGGAACGATAACAATCACCGCTGGCACGATCCGAACGATCCTGATGTTGCTGCAATAAGAGAAGAAGATACAGATTGGAATCGCTGGCTTTTAGGCAAACCATGGTGTCCTTTTGACCCGTGGAAATATTTTGAGTTCAGAATTTTTAAAGAGTTTTCCGGGGGCATCACTTCACAGTGGATGAGTCATGCAATAGGCTTGGTTCATTTTTATACCGATACAAACATTCCTGATTCGATGGTTGCAAACGGTGGTATATTTCAATGGAAAGATATTCGTCAAAATCCAGACACATTCCAGGCGCTCGCAACGTATGAGGAAGCAGGATTTTTATATTCATATTCTTCAAGCTATGCAAACAAGTTTGGTGATTACTCTTGCATTCGCGGCACTGATGGAACTTTATTTGCACAAGGTGGAGAAGGAAGTCCGCGCTGGTTTTTTATTCCTGAACATCAGCCTGCGGAATTTGATATGTACAAAGGTTTTGATGAAGAAATTAAAAGCGGAAAGGCACAACTTATTTCAAGCAATGAAGAATTCAAAGGTTCGCTTCCGCCTGTTGTTTTAAGTGATGACAGTAAATATCATCTTGATAATTGGGTTGATTGTATGAGGGCAAGAAATCAAAAAACGAATGGAAATATTCATACAGGTTTTGCTCATTCCGTTGGGCAGATAATGGCGACGCATGCATACAGGGAAGGAAAAAAATTGTATTGGAATCGTGAGAAGGAAGAGATAGTTGAGCAGTGTGCATGATTTTTTTTGAACCACATAGGGACATAGAAACATAGGTTTCACATAGAATACAATTAGTTAACAACAATTTCAAATCCATGTTTTGCTCAATTCATATTCTACAGATGAACGGATTGCGACGCAACGAAGATGCCACAAGAAACTAAAGCTGGTACCAAAAAGTTTTCAATAAAATAAAATGAATATAAATATTAATCCAACTGCTGCTGAACTTGGAGCATCGGCAGCAAAATTTGTAACGGAAAAATTGAATGATGCAATTAAAAGAAATGGTGAAGCAAGGCTGGTGGTTTCAACGGGCAGTTCGCAATTTGAAACATTACAGGCATTGACGCAAAGCAAAATCGAATGGAACAAAGTTGAAATTTTTCATCTTGATGAATACATTGATTTGCCTGTTACGCATAAAGCAAGCTTTCGAAAATATTTGCACGAACGATTTATCAGTTTGATTGATGTGAAAAAATTTTTTTCTGTTGATACGGAAGAGAACGTTGCTGAAAAAATAAACGAGCTGACAACTGCAATAAGAGAAAAACCGGTTGATGTCGGGTTGATTGGCATTGGTGAAAACGCACATATTGCATTCAACGATCCGCCCGCTGATTTTGATTCAAGAGATGCATACAAAATTGTGCACCTGGATGATCGTTGTAAAATGCAACAAGTGAATGAAGGATGGTTTAATACTACTGATAAAGTTCCTGACACAGCACTATCAATGACCGTTTGGCAAATAATGCAATGCAAAACAATCGTATCATGTGTACCGCATAAAACAAAAGCACAAGCAATAAAAAAAACATTGTTGAATAAGCTCACGAACAATATTCCATCAACCATGTTGAAGCAACACGGCGATTATCATTTATATGTCGATTATAATTCCATTGCTGAAGTAGTGGTGTTTTGAAACTGTTACAATAACAATCATCTAATTGAATATCGTGCAGAAAAATAAAATCGGAAATTATCGCTGGTTCATTGTCTTTCTCTTGTTCATGGTTACTACGATAAATTATATTGACAGACAAATCCTCGGTTTGCTGGAACCCTTACTGGCTAAGATTTTCAACTGGAGTGAAATTGATTACAGCAGAATTGTTATGGCATTCACCGCATGTTATGCAATTGGAATGCTGTTTTACAGTAAGGTGATTGATAAAATAGGAACGCGACTTGGTTACACGATTTCAGTAACAGTGTGGAGCATTGCCGCGATGCTTCATGCAGCGGTGAGAAGCACGTTTGGATTTGGTGCTGTGAGAGCACTTCTTGGTTTGGGTGAATCGGGAAATTATCCCGGCGGTGTTAAAACAGTTGGAGAATGGTTTCCAAAAAAAGAACGATCACTTGCGATAGGAATATTAGATTCAGGCTCTAACATTGGTGCATGTGTTGGTCCTGTTTTGGTACCATGGTTATTGAGCGCTTATGGATGGCAAGCGGCTTTTATTATAACAGGTTCATTGGGATTTATCTGGCTGATTGTGTGGCGCATTTTTTATGCAATTCCATCAAAACAAAAACGATTGAGTGTAAGTGAATTTAAATACATACAAAGCGATATTGAAGAGGATATAGCAGTAGAAGAGGATAAGGCAAGCGATGTAAGTTGGGGACGCTTATTGAAACTAAAACAAACATGGGCGTTTATAGTTGGCAAATTTTTTACAGACCCGATTTGGTTTTTCTTTCTCTTTTGGTTGCCATCCTACTTCAGCACACATTTTCATCTTGATGTAAAGAAGCCGGGTCTGCCTTTGGTGATTATTTATTCAGGCACTATGATTGGAAGTATTGGCGGCGGTTATCTTTCATCATGGCTCATAAAAAAAGGATGGCATGTTTATAAAGCAAGAAAAATGGCTTTGCTTGTTTCCGCAATTTGTGTGATCCCGATTTTCATTACAAGATACACTTCGAATATGTGGGTAGTGGTGGCGATGATCACACTTTCTGCCGCAGCGAACCAGGCTTGGAGTGCAAACATCTTTTCAATTGTTCCTGATATGTTTCCGAAAAGAGTAACAAGTTCAGTTGTTGGATTGGGCGGAATGTTTGGTGCAATCGGCAGCGTATTATTTCCACTATTTATCGGTTACATTTTAGAGTTTTATAAAAATACAGGTAACATTATAGCAGGCTACAATATTATTTTTATTATTTGCGCTACATCATTTTTGGTTGCATGGTTAATCATTCACTTTTTAGTGCCGAAGATGGAAAGAGTTAAGATTTAGGAAAAGGATTTTATATCGATATGGTTACTTATAAATTT
>Ga0207657_10003245_pt1 | contig 17415 bp, 19 predicted proteins | sample KBSC33metaG_FD_184316 | JGI IMG/M metagenome (GOLD analysis project Ga0207657, IMG submission 184316) | Corn rhizosphere microbial communities from Kellogg Biological Station, Michigan, USA - KBS C3-3 metaG (SPAdes) (version 2) | ecosystem: Host-associated > Plants > Roots > Rhizosphere > Soil ... | reverse complement strand
GAAGCCCCATTTGTCCTTGCACCAGCCGCAAGCGCTTTCCTCGCCGCCGTTGCCGACGATGGCGTTCCAGTAGCGGTCAGTTTCTTCCTGGTCCTCGGTGACGACCATGAAGCTGACGGCTTCATTGGGCTTGAAATTGGGGCCGCCGTTGAGGCCCGAAAAGGCGCGCCCGAGAACCGTGAAGTCGACGGTCAGTTCCTCGCCTTCCTTGCCGTCGGGATAGTCGCCCGGTGCGCGCATCGCACCGCCGACCGAGCTGTCGGGAAAAGTGGCGGCGTAGAATTCGGCGGCCTTGCGCGCCTCGCCGCGGTCGAACCACAGGACGGTGGTGAGCTTGTTTGAAGTCATTGCGTTACTCCTTAGCTTTTGCGGGGGCCAACGAGGCCGAAGGTCGCGCCCTGCGGATCGATGCCGTTGAGCGAATATTCGCCGCCAGGGATTTCCATGGGGCCGTGAAGGATCTGGCCGCCGTTGTCGGCAATGGCCTTCGCGGCACGGCCGATATCCGCTACTCCGACATAGTGGTTCCAGATCGAGTGGGGGACGTTCGGCGGCGTCTTCATCACCGCGCCGATGCCGATGCCGTCGTGCTGGAAGAACTGATATTTGCCCATCGGGCCCATATCCATCTCGCGTTCTTGGTCCCAGCCGAAGTGGCGCTTGAAAAAGGCGATCGAGCGGTCGGGATCGCTGCTCAGCAATTCGTTCCAGCGGACGTGTTCGGCATCGTTGACCGAAAAGACGTCGCTTTTCGCATTCGGATCGCTTTCCGGCGGGGTCGGATCCATCAGATAGAAGGGTGCTCCCTCCGGACCGGTGACCATGGCCAGGCGGCCGACACCGGGCTGATCCCACGGCTCCGTCATGACCTGACCGCCGTCCGCCTGAATCGCCTCGACCGTCGCATCGACATCGGTGCTATGGATATATCCGATCCAGATCGGGCGGGCGCCACCTTGCTGCATCTCCTCGGTGAGAGGCAGTACGCCTCCTGCCATCTTCCCGTCCGAGCGCTTGATCATTCGATAACCGACGCCCGGGGCAACGCCCTCGGTGGCCATATCCCAGCCCGAAACGACGGCGTCGTAAAAGCGTTTCGCTCCGGCTGGATCGGTGGTCATCAGCTCGTACCAGATATAGCCTCCGGGCTGGTCGCTGCGCTGTCGCGCCATCCGTTCTGGCGCATCTTGGGTGTGGACGTCAGACATGGTCGACTTCCTTTCCTGATCGGACGTGAAAAACCGGCTTAGGCGGTGGCCGGCGCTGCCGGCTGCTGGCTCGTCTGCTGCGACGACGTGTCGAGGATCTTGTCGAAGCCGCCCCAGAACATGCGCTTGCCGTCGAACGGCATATCGCCCTGCGGCTGCATCCGCTCGTCCTTCATGATTTTTTCCCAGCCCTGGTCGCGAGTCTGCTTGTCGGGCCATTCGATAAAGGCGAACACGACGCTCTCATCGTCCTTCGCCTGGACCGCCCGGTAAAAGTCGGTGACCTTGCCCTTCGTCACGTCGTCGCCGAAAGCTTCGACCAGCCGCGTCGCGCCATATTCCCGGAAATATTTGGCGTTGCGCGCCGCGAGCTCGCGGTAGGCATCGCGCTTCGCCGTTGGCACGGGCACCACCCACCCGTCGGTGTAACGGCCGCCGGATTGCCCTTCATCGACGATCGACTCAAAGCCGCCCATGATCATCCGCTTGCCGTCGAACGGCATGTCGGACATGTCCGCCATTCGCTCGTCGCTCATCATTTTCGCGTTGGTCGCGTCGCGCGTCGTGCGGTCCGGATATTCGAACCAGGAAAAGACGATCTTCTCATCCGGCTTGGCGTCCACCGCCTTGCGGAAGTCGGTGACCTTGCCCTCCGGCACGTCGCTCTCCCACGCCTCGACCATGCGCTGGACGCCAAGGTCCTGGACCAGCGGCGCGAACTTATCGGCGTGCTGGGTGTAGGCGCCCTTGTTCGCCTCTGGCACGGGCACGATGAAACCTTCGAAATAGGTCATGTCGCTCTCCTTCATTGCGCCGGAACGGCGCTGCTTTCGAATGTCGCCAATTGGTCGGCGATCGCTTTCTTGAAGCTAGGCCGATCTTTGCCGCGGCGAACGTAATCCGCGAGCTTCGGGTGCTTCGCGAGAATGTCTTCGGGGGTGCCGTGCAGGACGGCCACCATCATCAAATCGCCGACCGTAAATTGCTCGCCCTCGAGCCATGGTCCGTCACCAAGACCATTCTCCAGGTCCGCGAGGCGCCGGTCCAGATCGGCGACGACCTTGTCATGCCGCATCTTCGACCACGGCTGGTCGCGTTCGAACAGGTCGTTGATAACGACGGCCATCACGAACGGCTCGACCGAGTTCAGCGCCGCGATGACCCACTGAATGGCCTGGGCGCGGGCTTTGCGCTCGGACGGCAGCAAGTTGCCGCCACGCTCGGCGATCCGCAGAACCATCGCGCCCGACTCAAAGCTCTCACCATGTTCGTCGCGATAGACGGGTACCTGCCCGAACGGCTGCCGGCAGCGATATTCGTCGGTTTTGGCGTCGCGGATCAGTTCGACCTCGTAAGGCTCGCCGATTTCCTCGAGGGCCCAGCGGGGCCGGAGGTCGCGAACGAACCCGCGAGCGAACTCGGGAACCCAGGCGAAGGTGGTGATGGTCGGACTATCGCTCATGGTCATGCCGCTGCCTGATCGACCGGGTGCGCACCCTTGGCGGCGAACTCGGGATCCATCCACATGGGCGCCCACTGGTGGCCGTCTGGGTCCTCGAAATCGCGTCCGTACATGGGCCCGCCTTTCGTCTGGTCTTCCTGCGAAACGTCGATCTTTCCGCCCGCGGCGCCGGCAGCCTCCGTAATCCGGTCGACTTCCGCGGGGCTGTCGCAGGAAATGCACAGCAGCACCTGACTGCTGTTGCTGGCATCCGCAATCGGCTTGCGGGTGAACGTTGCGTAAAAGGGATGAGTAAGCAGCATCACCGAGATGGTGTCGCTGAGCACCATCATCGCCGCCGCGTCATTGCTAAACTTCGGTTCGTTGCGAAAGCCGATCGCCTCATAGAACGCTTTCGAGCGCTCCAGATCCCGGACCGGCAAATTCACGAAAATCATGCGCGACATTGTTTCCCTCCTGGTGCGACTCGATTCGCTTGTTCTTTGGCGCTAGAAGTTATAAATAGCAACCATGCAGTTAGAAAAACTAACCAATAAGCGACGAAGCGAGGAGAAACGTCGGTACGAAGACGCCTGTGGGCTGGCCCACGCCCTGGACTTGCTTGGCGAGCGTTGGGCAATGCTTGTCCTGCGCGAGCTCGCTTATGGGCCGCGCCGCTTTTCGGGACTGCGGCGGGATCTGCCCGGAATCAGCGCCAACGTGTTGACCCAGCGACTCAACGAGCTGGAAAGCCGGGGTCTCGTGCGGCGAACCAAACTGCCGCCGCCAGCCTCGATCCAGGTCTATGAGGCAACCGAGTGGGGCCTCGAGGCGATTCCGACGATCGCCGCACTCGGCCGTTGGGCGGCGCGCAGCCCGCTTCACGATCCGACGCTGGCGATGAGCCACGTCTCGGTGATCATGTCGCTGCAGACGCTCATCTCGGCGGAGCGGGCGGCGGGCCTCGATATCCGCGTCGCCTTCCGTTTTGGCGAAACCAATTACGTGACGGCGGTACGCGACGGGCGGCTGGAGGTCGAACGCGGCGACTGCGACGATTGTGCGGTGACTTTCACGGGTCCGCCGACGGCGGTTGCCGCCGTCATTCATGGCGGTGCCCCGCTCGATCTGATCCAGGTTGAAGGAGACTTGAGCCTGGCGAAGCGTTTCATCACGCTCTTCCCGCTGCCGCCGAAGATCGTTCCCGACGATTGAGGCCGCGACGGCCTTCGCTTACAGGCCCGATGATGACCGATCTTCCCAACACCCAGCCCGAAAGCCGCGCCGAAACCTTGCTCGCCACGCCCGACCGCATGATCAGGGTGCGCGAACTGTTCGGCGTCGATTCCGACATGGAAGTCCCCGCCTTCAGCGAGGCCGACGAGCGCGTCCCCGATCTCGACCCAACCTACGTGTTCGACCCGGACACGACGATGGCCATCTGCGCCGGCTTCTCGAAGAACCGGCGGGTGATGGTCCAGGGCTATCACGGGACGGGCAAGTCGACGCACATCGAACAGGTCGCCGCGCGCCTGAACTGGCCGCTGATCCGCATCAACCTCGATGCGCATATCAGCCGGATCGACCTCGTCGGCCGCGACGCCATCGTTCTCCGCGACGGCCAGCAAGTGACCGAATTCCGCGAGGGCTTGCTGCCATGGGCGCTCCAGCACCCCGTCGCTTTGGTATTCGACGAATATGACGCCGGCCGCCCCGACGTGATGTTCGTCATTCAGCGCGTGCTCGAAGCCGAGGGGAAGCTCACCCTGCTCGATCAGAACCGCGTGATCCGGCCGAACCCCTGGTTCCGCCTGTTCGCGACCACCAACACGGTCGGCCTCGGCGACACCACGGGCCTCTACCACGGTACCCAGGCGATCAATCAGGGACAGATGGACCGCTGGAACATCGTCACCACCCTCAACTATCTCCCGGCCGCCGTGGAAGCGCAGATCGTGCTCGCCAAGTCTGGCGAATATGACGATCCGGGCGGCAAGGCGGTGGTCGAGAAGATGATCAAGGTCGCCGAGCTGAGCCGTCAGGGCTTCATGAACGGGGACATCTCCACTGTCATGAGCCCGCGCACCGTCATCAGTTGGGCTCAGAACGCTCACATCTTCGGCGACGTCGGTTATGCTTTCCGCGTCAGTTTCCTGAACAAGTGCGACGAATCCGAGCGCCAACTGATCGCCGAATATTACCAGCGCGTATTCGGCGAGGACCTGCCCGAAAGCGTGGTCGGGAAAGCGGGCTAAGCCCCGCCGATGGTTGAGAAGCTCGATCTGTTTCGGCGCGCACTGGCGGGGGCGTCGCGGGCCATCGCGAGGGACGGCGACGTCGAGGTCGTCTTTGCCAATGATTTCGGCGCGGGATCGGGCAAGGTCGCACGCGTGCCCTCGCCGGGGCCGGCACTGGAGCCGAAGCTGGTCGCCGAAGCGCGTGGAGCTGCCGATGCGGTTGCGCTGCGGCTGCGCTTTCACGATCCAGCTCTACACGCTCGCACAGCGCCCGCTGATAGTGAATCGCGCGCCGTGTTCGATGCGCTCGAAACCGCCCGCGTCGAGGCCCTCGGAGCGAAGTCGATGGCCGGCGTTCGGGATAATCTCGCGCAGCTGACCGAAGCGCGGGTGCGCGCCGACGCGATCGTCCGTGCCCGCAATGCCGAAGAAGTTCCGCTATCGACCGCAGTGGGCCTCCTCGCCCGCGAGCGTCTGACCGGAGAAGCTCCGCCGCGCGCCGCCAAGGCCGGGCTCGATCTGGTCGCGCCGTGGATCGAGGAGCGCGCCGCGGCCGAGCTCGACGCGCTGGCGCTGACGCTCGACGACCAGGCCGCCTTCGCCACCCTCTCGCGGCGCCTGCTGGAGGATCTCGACCTCGCGGCGGCGGAAGAGCCGACGGACGACGATCCCCAAAATGCGGGGGACGATGCCGAGGGTGAAGAGGGCGGCAGCGACGATCAGCCGGAGGAGGGTGACGACGGAACGCCGGGCGGCGGCGACGCGGAAATGCGCGGCGAGGAGGTCGAGGACGAGAATGCCGAGGGCGATTCGAGCGAGGAGATGGAGGCTGGCGAGGACGAATCCTCGGCTGGCGACGAGCTCAGCGAAAGCGTCTTCGCCGCGCCCAGCCGCCGCAACTGGGAACTGAGCCCCGAAACCGACTACAAGCCGTTCACCAACCGCTTCGACGAGATCGTCGAGGCGCATGATCTTTGCGATGAGGAAGAGCTCGGGCGCCTGCGGGCGTTCCTCGACCAGCAGATGGCGGGCCTGCAGAATGTCGTCACCCGGCTCGCCAACCGGCTGCAGCGGCGGCTGATGGCGCAACAGGCACGCAGCTGGGACTTCGACCAGGAGGAGGGGCTGCTTGACGCCGCGCGGCTGGCGCGGGTTATCGCCAGCCCCGGCCATTCGCTCAGCTACAAGATCGAGCGCGATACCGAGTTCAGGGACACTGTCGTGTCACTTCTGATCGACAATAGCGGGTCGATGCGCGGCCGCCCGATCGCCATTGCCGCCATTTGCGCGGACATCCTCGCTCGCACGCTGGAGCGCTGCGGCGTGGCGACGGAAGTACTCGGTTTCACCACGCGCGGCTGGAAGGGCGGCCAGAGCCGCGAGGCGTGGCTGTCGGCAGGTCGGCCGTCGAGCCCGGGGCGCCTCAACGACCTCCGCCACATCGTCTACAAGCGCGCCGACCAGGCCTATCGCCACAGCCGCCGCAATCTCGGGCTGATGATGCGCGAAGGGTTGCTCAAGGAGAATATCGACGGTGAGGCGCTGCTATGGGCGCACAATCGCCTGATCGCGCGGCCTGAGGAGCGGCGCATCCTGATGGTGATCTCCGATGGCGCTCCGGTCGACGATTCGACCGCCTCGGCCAACGGCGGCAGCTATCTCGAGCGGCATTTGCGGCAGGTTATCGACTGGATCGAGAAGCGCTCGACGGTGGAGTTGATCGCCATCGGCATCGGTCACGACGTGACCCGCTATTACAGCCGGGCGGTGACGATCATGGACGCGGACCAGCTTGCGGGCGCGATGGTCGAGCAGCTCGCCGGCCTGTTCGAAACCCACTGAGCAGCGCCATGTGCAATCTCTACACCCAGACAAAGTCGATCGACGAGATTGCGCGGCTGTTCCGCGACATCGGCATCCAACTCACCTTCCCCGGAGGCCTTCCGAACCTGCAGCCGCGCGATGTGGCAATTACCGATTCGGCGCCGATCGTCCGCGCTGTCGACGGAAGCTTTCAATTGATCGTCCGAAGGTGGAGCTGGCCCGCGCCCGGCGGCAAGCCGGTGTACAATTTCCGTTCGGATGGACGCGAATTCGGCAGCGGACGCTGCCTGATCCTGACCGACGGCTTCTATGAGTTCACCAAACCGGCCGACTCGACCCAGAAGCGCAAGGACCGCTGGTTGTTCACCCGACCGTCCGAACCGATGCTGGGCATTGCCGGGCTGACCCGGGACGTTCCGGAAGTGGGCGAGGCGTTCACCATGCTGACGACCGAGCCGGGTCCGGACGTTGCGCCGTTCCACAGCCGTCAAGTTGCCGTCCTGCCCGCCGCTGCCTGGGGTGATTGGTTGGATTATCGAGGGTCGGCGCGCGAGTTGCTGGGGCCGCTTCCGGCGGGAACGCTGCAGGTTCAGCCGGCGCCGCGAGCATAAAAAAAGGCCCCAGCGCAACTACGCGCGCTGGGGCCCCCTCGTTACGCGACGCGAGGGAAAACGCCTGTCGCCAGGCCTGACGGGGAAAAGGGGATAACCCCGTCCGTGACGGGGCTAATGGCCGATTCGCGGCGAATGGATACTGAACCTCGCGTGCAGCATCCATTCAGGAATTTTAGTTGAAAGTCAGTCGGTTAGACGACTCTACGAAGCGGGCTGAACGGCCGCCTTCTTGACGATTTCGCGCTTCAGCTTGCGCACCTTGAGGCTCAGCTTCTCGTCGCTCGTCTTCAGCAGCCAATTGTCGAGGCCGCCGACATGCTCGACCGAGCGCAGGCCGTGGGTCGACACGCGCAGCTTCACGCTGGTGCCCAGCGAGTCCGAAAGAAGGGTCACGTTCTGCAGGTTCGGCAGAAAGGTCCGCTTCGTCTTGTTATTGGCGTGAGAAACGTTGTTTCCCACCTGCCGGCCCTTGCCGGTCAGCTCGCAAACCCGCGACATGGTTTCAATCCTGATTTTGTGTGCGAGCCCGCAGTGGGGCCCGAAGAGGGCCGCCCGTTAACGGGTCGGGCCCGGTCCGTCAATGTTGTCCCACCATTGGAAGCTTCGCAACCCGATGACAAAAAGGGCGTTAGGCGATGATTGGTCCGTTGACCGTGCGTATGGACGTAAACTTTAGGGGACTGGCTCATGCGGACCATCATTTTGATCCTGATCGTGGCGGTTCTGATCGTCATCGCGGGGATCGCGACCGGATTTTTGAACATCAACCAGACCCGGCCCGCGCAGGCGCCGGAGGTCAGCGCGACGCACAACGGCGTCGTGGCCAAGGGCGGGCAAGCGCCGGCATTCGACGTCGAAACAGGGTCAGTAAAGATCGGCACTCAACAGACGACGGTGAAGGTGCCTGGTGTGGTCGTCCAGAAGCCCGCGCAGAACCAGGCCGCGCCGGTCCAGAACGCTCAATAGCTGACACCAAGCGGAGCGTCCGCTAGCCGGTCGCCATGACCGGGTTTCCGCTTCCCGCGCCGATGCGCCGCGCCCTTGACCTCGCGGCCGAGGCTGCCGCCGACGATGAGGTGCCGGTGGGAGCGGTGGTGACTCTCGATGAGCGGGTCGTCGCCGAGGCTCGCAACGCCATGCGCGGCTCGACCGATCCCACCGCACATGCCGAGATGGTTGCGCTGCGGGCGGCCGCGGCGACCCTCGGCACCTCGCGTCTCGACGAATGCACCTTGTGGGTGACGCTCGAGCCATGCGCCATGTGCGCGGCCGCGATCGGGATTGCCCGGTTCAAGGCGCTTCGCTTTGGTGCCGAGGATCCCAAGGGCGGCGGGGTTGTACATGGGCCCCGCATCTTCGCTCAGCCCACCTGTCATCACCGCCCCGACGTCATCTCGGGCATCGGTGAAGACGAATCCGCCGAGTTGCTCCGCGGATTTTTCGCCGGCCGTCGTCAGGCCCGGTAGGGCACGAGGCGAATCTCGATCCGGCGGTTCGCGGCCCGCTGCGTCTCGTCGACTTCCGGATTGTAGAGCGGACTCGTTTCGCCAAGCCCCCTCGATCCGATCCGCGCGCGGGAAACGCCGTGAGCGGCAAGATATGACGCGACCGCCGCCGCCCGTTTGTCCGACAGCGCCTGATTGGTTTGCGGGCTTCCCGTGGTGTCGGTGTGCGCGAGCACGTCGACGTAGGTGCGGCTGCGAGTCTTCACCGTGCGCGCGATCTCCAGCAGCGTTGCATCGGTGGAGGCCTTCACGGCGGCGCTGCCGGTATCGAAGGTGAATCCCGCCGGAATCCGGATGACGATCGCGCCGCCGACCTGCAGGACGTCGAGGCCCATGCCGGCGGTTTGGCGACGTAGCTCCGAATCGAATTCGGCCATGTAGGTGCCGGCTTCAGCCGGCCCGAGTGGCCGGATCTTCGCCGCGCGCATCTTCGCGGCCCGCGCCTTTTGGCCACCAACGACATCGCCAAGCAGGTAGGCCGCCGTGGTGCCCAACGGCGTGAACGCTGCAGGGACGATGGGTGGAGGCGGGGGCGCGGACTGGCAGGCGGCAAGGACGGCAATGCCGCCGCCAATCACCAGAAATCTGAAATGACGAACCGAAATCATGCGCGGCGCTCCCCTCTCGACAGCCATTCAAACCCTGCGTTGTGCGTCATGGTTCCGCAAGGGCAGGGCAAGCCGCCGCTTGTGAAGCGCGGCGAGACAAGGCAAGAGCCTGTTTGCCGCCCATGAGCGACCATCTCTCACCCATCCCCTGGCTCGACGTCCTCCTCATCCTGGCGTTGATCGTCCTCAACGGCGTGCTGGCGATGAGCGAGCTGGCGATCATCTCATCGCGCGAGGCCAGACTCAAGGCGATGGCGAAGGGCGGCAGCCGGGGCGCGCAATGTGCGCTCGACTTGTCGTCCGACCCGGGTCGGTTCCTATCGACGGTCCAGACCGGCATTACGCTCATCTCTATTTTTGCCGGTGCCTTTTCGGGCGCGAGCCTCGGCGAGCCCGTCGCCGAGCGAATGCAACAGCTGGGCCTGTCCAGCGACACCGCGCACACCGTCGGATTCGGTCTGGTGATCGTGGCCACGACCTATGTGTCGCTGGTGATCGGGGAAATCGTGCCGAAGACGATCGCGCTGCGTTCGCCCGAACCCATTGCCGTAACGATGTCTCTTCCAATGCTGTGGTTGTCGAAAATCACCGCGCCATTCGTCTGGCTGCTCGACCGGTCAAGTTCGCTCATCTTTCGGCTGATTGGCCTGAACAAGGAATCGAAGAACCAGGTGACGGCGGAAGAACTGCACCTGGTTGTCGCCGAAGCGCAGACCGCGGGCGTGCTTGAAGAAGACGAACGGGCGATGATTTCCGGCATCGTGCGGCTGGCCGACCGGCCGGTGCGCGAAGTCATGACGCCCCGCATGGAAGTGGATTGGGTCGATATCGGCGCCACGCCCGAGGAAATCCGGCAGGAGCTGCTCGACAATCCGCATAGCCGCATCCCCGTCGCCGACGGCTCCATCGAAAATATCGTCGGGGTCATCCAGACCCGCGACGTGCTGGCGGCCAGCATTCGCGGCGAGCCGCTCGACCTCAAGCGCCTGTGCCGCACCGCGCCGGTCATTCCCGACCTAATGGATGCCATGGATGCGCTTGCCGTACTTCGCGCGGCCGACGTTCCGCTCGCGCTCGTTCATGACGAATATGGCCATCTCGACGGCATCGTGACGCCCGGCAGCATCCTCGCGGCGCTGGCCGGTACCTTCGCCCATGACCTCGAGCAGGGTGAGGAATCGCCGCTGATCGAGCGCGAAGACGGAAGCTGGCTGGTGTCGGGCGCCGCGAGCGCCGACCTGCTCAGCGATCGGCTGGGCATCAACATGCCCTCCGATCGCGACTATTCGACCGTCGCGGGCTTTGCCCTATCGGTGCTCAAGCATCTGCCGGAGACCGGCGAGAAGTTCCGGCACGACGGCTGGTCGTTCGAGATCGCCGACATGGATGGCCGCAAGATCGACAAGTTGATCGCCTCCCGGGCCCGTAAGAAGGCCCCTGAAGCGCCGATCGAAGCGGCCAGCTAGAGCTTCCCGAATCTCTGTTCGAACCCGTCCGTGTCGTTGCGGGCGAGATAATCGGCCTGTTCGACCACACGGTCGCGCGTGATACGGCCACGGAAGGAACCGAGCCGCTCGTCCAGCCGCTCGATCTCCGTCGGCGTCAGTTGTGCGAGCTGCTCGAAGCGGACGAAGCCCGCATCACGCAGCGCGTCGGCAAACTTTGGGCCGACGCCCTTGATCAGCGACAGATCGTCGACCGGGTTGCCGGCTCGATCCAATGCGGCATGCACCTGTGCACGGATGATGTCCCCAGTGACGTCGCTGGTCGCGGCAGCGGCTTCACCGGCGAGCCCGCGACCTTCCGGCGGAGCCTTGGGCGAGACCATGTGCGGACGGATCGGTGCGCTATCGGTTAGCGTGACGCGCTGCTTGGGCCGCAGCAGAACGATGGCGATGATGATCGCCACGACAACGATAGCAAGCCACCAATATTCCCGAATAAGATCCATGTTTCACCAATTCCATTGCGCGTTGTGCCGACGGTGCAGCTCGATCAGATAAGCGAGCAGCAAGCCAAAAAGGAAGCCCAGCACGGCAATCGCCGCGCCTTCAACCATCAACGGGGTTCCGGCCGGCGAGTTTCCCCATTGCGCCTTGCTGACCCCGGGCAACTGGCTGAACAGCCGCGCCAGTTCGGTTCGTTGAAAGTCGGTTGCCGGCGTGCCGGTGAGCACCAGCGTCCGCGACAATGGGTTGCGGTGCAATGTGCCCTGGATGTTGGGCGTCTCGTAATAATTCAGGCCCGTCCGCGCGGTCCGGTCGACCTGAGCTGCCAGGCGATCCGCGGCACCGAGCGGGCCATGCCAGACCAAGGCGATGGCGATTGCGAAGACAACGCCAATCGCGAGCGCGAGGTTGCGCTTGCGCCGTGGCCATTTGTGAAAAGCGAACACGCCGACAATGACGCCGACGACGAGGCCGATTGCGAAGCAGGGCCAGAAATAGGGCAGCAGCACGCTCATGCGCCGGCTCGCTCCAGCTCGCGCCAACCGATGTCGCGGCGATGAAACCCGTCCGCGAAATCGATCTGGTCGACGGCGCGATAGGCCCGCGCCCGAGCGTTGGCGAAACTGTCGGCAACCGCTGTGACCGCCAGCACTCGCCCCCCCTTGGCCACCAGTCCCTGCTCACCGGTTGCCGTGCCGGCGTGAAAGACGGTGACGCCTTCGACCTGCTCGGCGGCTTCAATGTCGCGAATTGCCCCGCCGCCTGCGGGGATCCCCGGATACCCTCTGGCGGCGACGATGACCGTCACTGCATGCTTGCCGGTGAGCATCGGCGGCTGGCCGGGATTCCCGGTGGCGACGCCGTAAAGCAGCTCGGCGAAGTCGCCGTCGATTAGGGGCATGATCGCCTCGCACTCAGGGTCGCCGAAGCGGACATTATATTCGATCAGCTTTGGCCCGTCGTCGGTCAGCATCAGACCGGCATACAGCACGCCGTTGAACGGCGTTCCCTGCGCGGCCATCGCCTCGGCGGTCGGCCGCACGATCTCGTCCATCGCGCGCTCGATCAGGTCTTCGGTCAGAACCGGGGCCGGAGCATAGGCGCCCATGCCGCCGGTGTTCGGCCCGCTGTCACCCTCGCCGACGCGCTTGTGATCCTGCGCCGACGCCAGGAACGAGACGTTCTCGCCATCGACCAGCGCGAACAGGCTGGCTTCCTCGCCTGTCAGAAATTCCTCGACGACCATCGGGCCGTATCCGGCCGCGGCGATTGCCGCCTCGGCCTCGCCGCGCGACATGGCGACCGTGACGCCCTTGCCGGCCGCCAGCCCGTCGGCCTTGATCACCACCGGAATGCCGAAATCGTCAATCGCGGCGAGCGCCTCGCCCATGGTCTCGACGCGCGCATAATTGGCCGTCGGGATCGAGTTCGCCCGGCACAGATCCTTAGTGAAGCCCTTCGACCCTTCGAGCTGCGCTGCGGCCGCGCTCGGTCCGAACGTCGCGACGCCCTTTGCCCTCAGCGCGTCGGCGACGCCGGCGACCAGCGGCGCTTCCGGCCCAACGACGACAAGGTCGACCGATCGCGCCTTCGCGAGCTCGACCACGGCTGCCGGATCGGCGGGGTCGATCGCCACGCATTCGGCCCAGCGCGCGATGCCCGGATTGCCCGGCGCGGCGATCAGTTGGCCGCAGCTCGGCGATTGCCTAAGACGCCAGGCGAGCGCATCCTCGCGACCACCCGACCCCAAGAGCAATATGTCCATCAATCTTCCCGAAGATACGCGATCCGGCCTGTTAGCGAACGTCGCGCCGGGCGACAATTCACCGGCACTCAGCGTCAGCGAACTGTCTGGCGCGCTCAAGCGGACCGTCGAGAATGCGTTCGGGCAAGTGCGCGTGCGCGGGGAGATCAGCGGGTTCAAGCGGCACAGCTCGGGCCACTGTTATTTCACCCTGAAAGACGAGAATGCGTGCATCGACGCGGTGATCTGGCGGACGAGCGCGGGCGCCCTGGCGTTCCGGCCCGAGGATGGGGCGGAGGTCGTCGCCACGGGCAAGCTGACGACCTATCCCGGTCGCTCCAAATATCAGATCGTCGTCGAGCGGATGGAGCTGGCGGGCGAGGGCGCGCTCCTCGCCCTGCTCGAAAAGCGGCGCAAGGCTCTTGCCGCCGAGGGGCTGTTTGATGCCGCCCGCAAACGAAAACTGCCATTCCTGCCGCGCGTCATCGGGGTCGTCAGCTCACCGACCGGGGCGGTCATCCGCGACATCCTTCACCGGCTCGAGGACCGCTGTCCGACGCATGTGATCCTGTGGCCGGTCCCGGTGCAGGGCGAGGGCGCGGCGGCAAAGATCGCTGCGGCCATCCGCGCCTTTGCGACGCTCGAGCCAAGGCTCGACCTGCTGATCGTGGCCCGCGGCGGGGGCTCGATCGAGGATCTGTGGGCGTTCAACGAGGAGGAGGTCGTCCGCGCCGTCGCGGAGAGCCCGATCCCGCTCATCTCCGCCGTCGGGCATGAAACCGACACCACGCTGATCGATTTCGCGTCCGACCTGCGCGCGCCGACACCGACCGCCGCCGCCGAGCTTGCCGTGCCGGTAAGATCGGAGCTGGTGGCGCAGCTCGGCGAGCTTCAGCATCGCGCGCAGCACTGCCTCGCTCGGCGCATCGACCGCCAGCGCGAGCGCTTCGAGCTGGTCACCTGCCGCTGGCCGACCGCGGCGACCATGTTCGCGCCGACGGTGCAGCGCCTGGATGAAATCGGCGAGCGTCTGCCGCGCTCCCTCGCGGCCCGTGCCGGCAGTGCGCGCGGGGACCTCAACCTGGTTGCCGGACGGCTGCGGAGCGACCTCATCGATCAACGCATCGCCAGGCTTGGCGAACGCCTGGCCGCCGCGTGGAAGATGGCCGAACTCGCGCACCCCGAGCGCCCGCTGTCGAAGGGTTATGTGCGGGTCACCTCGCGCGACGGGACCACACTGACCACCGCCGCAGCGGCGAGCGCAGCGCAGCGCCTGACCTTGCGCTTCGGTGATGGCCCGGTCGACGCCACCGTGGACGGCGCAACCGCGCCGCGCACGGTTGAGCCGAAGCGGCGCAAACCCTACATCGCGCCGCAGCCCGGTCTTTTCGATCCGGCGGAGGAATAGGGATGTTGATGCAGGGCGGCGGCCGCGCCGCGCGAGTCCATTATCTGGCGGGTACGTTCCGGCTGCTCAGCGACGGCGACCATGTCGTCTGCGCGGTGACCGGCACGCCGATCCCGCTGCACGAGCTCAAATATTGGAGCGTCGAGCGGCAGGAACCCTATATCGATGCCGACGCGAGCCTGAAGGCGGAGCGTTCGGCGCGCGGCGCCTAGCCGACGCGGCGTCCGCGCACGCCGACCTGGCCGTTGATCCGCAAGAAATAACTGCCCAGCGGTCCACGCAGGATCGTGATCTTCTGCCCCGGCCGCGGCGGATCGAACGAGACATTGCTGTCGGACGTCTCCCACACGGCATTGTTGTCGGCGATGACTACCCGGTAATAGCCATTGTTCAGCGCACGCACTGACGTGATCGTCGAATCGAGCTGGCGTTGCGCCTCGTCGGAGGTGCTGTCGCCAGAGAAGAACGGGATCTTGGGCAACGTAAAGCCGAACAGCGACCGCCGCGCCTGGCGGATCTCGCCCTGGTCGACGATCGCCACCGTCCCGCTGGTGGCGGCTTGCACCAGCGCGCCGGCGGCGGTGTCGTAGCAGGCCAGGCGCTGTGTTGGCTCAGCGATCTGGCGGCAACGATCGATCGCCGTGACGAGCGGCGACGGGGGGGGCTTGTTCTTGTCTTTGGCGGCCGCGGGCGCGGTTGCAACAACGGCCACCGCAATGGCGGCAAGCGCCCATTTCATTGCCCTGCGCATCATCCGGTCCCCCTCGTTCGCGCCCCGGATCGTGCGCAACTTACGACCGAATGCAACCTGTGCCCGAAATGACACAGAGCTGCACGATTTGTGGCAATGAGGCGCCGTCCGATTGATTTGACGCCATTGTTCCACTTAGGAACTGACATTGAAGTCCGATGTATTCGGCTCGGGGTATGCGGTCGTGACCGCATTCAGAAGGGGAAAAAAATGTCCAAGAGCTCGTTCAAGGGGTCGCTGCTTGCGACCACGGTTATCGCAGGCATGGCGCTTGCGACGCCGGCTTTCGCCCAGTCGCAGACGACTCCTGAAAATGTGCCGCCCGCGCCGGTCACGCCGACCAACACGCAGGGCAACACTCCGCCGGCGGCGCCGACCGATGCGCTGCCTGCCGCTGGGACCCAGTCGAACGAATCCGCCGCTCCGGCCGAGCCGACCAGCGCCCAGGAAATCGTCATCACCGGCACGTTGATCCGCAACCCGAATCTGGTCGCCTCCGCGCCGGTCACGGTCCTCGGTCACGACGAAGTCCAGCTGCGTCAGACCAACACCGCGGAAGAAATCCTGCGCACGATCCCGGGCGCTGCGCCCAGCATCGGCCAGAACGTCAACAACGGCAGCGGCGGTTCGGCTTACGTCAACCTTCGCGGCCTCGGCTCCAACCGCAACATCGTCCTGCTCGACGGTGTGCGCATCGTCCCGGTCGATCTCGTCGGACGCGTCGACTTGAACACCATCCCGCTGGCCCTCGTCGATCGCGTCGACGTGCTGACTGGCGGCGCCAGCTCGACCTACGGTGCCGACGCCGTCAGCGGCGTGGTGAACTTCATCACCCGCAGCGACTTCTCGGGCATGGAGATGTCGGTTTCCGACCAGATCACCCAGCGCGGCGACGGCAACTATCTGCGCGGCGATCTTACGCTGGGCGCGAACTTCGACGACGGCCGCGGCAACGCCGTGATCAGCCTGGGTTATCAGGAATCGGATCCGGTCTATCAGGGTCACGATCGGCCTTATTCGAACATCGCGTTGAGCTCGGTGAACGCCAGCAGCCTCAACTCCGCGACTTCTGCGACCTCCACCCCGACGGTGATCGACATCCTGTCGCCCGGCAGTAACGCGCTTTGCGCCAACTCCGTGAACAACAGCTGTCAGGTTAATCCTGCCGGCAACGCGCTTGTGCCCTTCTATCAAGGCTACAACTTCAATCCGTACAACGTCTTTCAGACGCCGTTTAAGCGCTACAACCTGTTCAGCGCCGCTCACTACGACATCACCGACCACCTGACGGTCTACGGCCGCGGGATGTACAACAACACGACGGTCGACACGATCATCGCACCGTCGGGCATCTTCTCGACGAACGTCACCGTTCCGCTCAGCAATCCGTTCCTGTCGGCGGCGCAGCGCAACTTCTTCTGCGCCAACGCGGACTTCGATCCGGTCACTGCCGGACGTCAGTCGTTGACCCAGGCACAGTGCGACACGGCTGCGACGGCGCTCACGCCGACCACGGCCGGGTATCAGACGGTCACCTTCCAGGCGAACCGCCGCATGCCGGAGGTCGGACCGCGTATCTCCGACTATAACACGACGATGTTTGACTTCCGTGCGGGCGTTCGCGGCGACATCACCGACAAGATCGGCTTCGATGTCTTCGGTTCGCGCGGCATCAGCAATAAGACGCAGACCATTCAGAATTACGTTCTGACCTCGCGCGTTCTCCAATCCTTGCTCGCAACCAGTCCGACCACCTGCTTGAACACGGCCAACAGCTGCGTTCCGCTCAATATCTTCGGTCCGGAAGGGTCGATCACTCCCGCGATGGCCGGGTTCATCAGTCAGGAGTCGACCACCCGTGTGAAGTCGATCCTGTCGCAGGCGCGGGCAACGATCAACGGCGATACGCCGATCCAGCTGTGGGCGAAAAACCCGGTCGGCTTCGCGGTCGGCGGCGAATACAAGAAGTATACGGCCACCCAGCGCGCCGACTCGCTTGCCAAGACTGCCGGCGAACTCGGTGGTGCCGGCGGCGCGGCGCCGGACATCAACGGTAAGTTCGACGTGTACGAAGGTTTCGCCGAAGTCATCGCGCCGATCATTTCCGATCGGCCGTTCTTCCAGGA
>Ga0207657_10003244_pt1 | contig 17417 bp, 16 predicted proteins | sample KBSC33metaG_FD_184316 | JGI IMG/M metagenome (GOLD analysis project Ga0207657, IMG submission 184316) | Corn rhizosphere microbial communities from Kellogg Biological Station, Michigan, USA - KBS C3-3 metaG (SPAdes) (version 2) | ecosystem: Host-associated > Plants > Roots > Rhizosphere > Soil ... | reverse complement strand
CGGAGTTGCAGGCGCGACCGCATAAGATCGCGCCCCGGGAGAACTCACATGTTGTAGGCGCGCTCGCCGTGAGCGGTGATGTCGAGGCCTTCGCGCTCGGCATCGGTGGTCGGACGCAGGCCGATCGCCATGTCGACGATCTTGTAGAGGATCGCCGAGCCGACACCGGACCACACCAGCGTCGCCAGCACCGCCTTGCCCTGCGCGATCATCTGCGTGGCGAAGTCGTAGGTGCCGGCGTTGTTGCCCGCGAAGTTGGTGTAGTCGGTGATGCCGACGCCGCCGAGCGCGGGGTTGACGAGGATGCCGGTGCCGAGCGCGCCGATGATGCCGCCGATGCAGTGGATGCCGAACACATCGAGCGCGTCGTCGTAGTGGAAGGTGTTCTTCACCGTGGAGACGAAGAACAGGCAGACCGGCGAGACGATAAGGCCGAGCACCAGCGCGCCGATCGGACCGGCGAAGCCGGAGGCCGGCGTCACCGCGACGAGGCCCGCCACCGCGCCGGAACAGATGCCGAGCAGCGATGGCTTGCCCTTGATGATCCACTCCGCCAGCAACCACGACAACGCCGCAGCGGCAGTCGCCACCATGGTGTTGACGAAGGCCAGCGCCGTGGTGCCGTTCGATTCGAGATTCGACCCGGCGTTGAAGCCGAACCAGCCGACCCACAGCAGCGAGGCGCCGATCATGGTCATGGTCAGCGAGTGGGGCGGCATCAGGTCCTTGCCGTAACCGACACGCTTGCCGATGATCAGTGCGCCGACCAGCCCGGCGATGCCGGCATTGATGTGCACGACGGTGCCGCCGGCGAAGTCGAGCGCACCGGAGCCCGCGAGCCAGCCGGCGCTGCCGGTGATTTCGTCGAGCTTGGCCTGCGCCGCCGTCTTCGCCGCGCCGTCCGCCGCTGCCGCAACCGCCTTGGCCGCCGCCGCGACATCATCGGGCGCCGGAATGAACCAGACCCAGTGCGCGATCGGGAAATAGATCACCGTCACCCACAGCAGGATGAACAGCATCACCGCCGAGAACTTGATGCGCTCGGCGAAGGCGCCGACGATCAGCGCCGGGGTGATCATCGCGAAGGTCATCTGGAACACGAAGTAGGCGAACTCCGGAATCACCACGCCGTTGGAGAATGTCGGCACCGTCGAGTTGGCATCGACCCCCATCAGGAACGCCTTGCCGAGGCCGCCGACGTAAGGCGTCAGGCTGCCGCTATCGGTGAAGGCGAGCGAGTAGCCGTACAGCGTCCAGATCACGCCGACGAGCGAGACGATGGCGAACACCTGGGTCAGCACCGACGCCATATTTTTGGCGCGCACCAGGCCGCCGTAGAACAGCGCGAGGCCGGGTATCGACATCATCAGCACCAGCGCGGAGCAGATCAGCATCCACGCGGTGTCGCCCTTGTTGGGCACCAGCGCCGGCGCTGCTGCAGCCGCGGGCGCGGCCGTGGTCTGGGCCAGTGCGACATCGGCGAAGCCGACGACGCAGACGAGGCCGACAGCGGCGGCAATCCATCCCGCGCGGCGAGTTTCGAACGTCATTGAAGTTACTCCTGATTGAATGAAAGCGGGCGGGATGTCAGAGGGCCGCGGCATCGGCTTCTCCGGTGCGGATGCGCACCGCGTGGTCGAGCGCGATGACGAAGATCTTGCCGTCGCCGATCTGGCCGGTCTTGGCGGCGCCGACGATGGCGCCGATCGCCTTGTCCACCAGCTCGGATGCGACAGCGACCTCGATCTTGACCTTGGGCAGGAAGCTCACCGCGTATTCGGCGCCGCGATAGATTTCGGTGTGCCCCTTCTGCCGGCCGAAGCCCTTCACCTCGGTCACGGTCAGGCCGTGGATTCCGAGCGCGGTCAGGGCATCGCGAACCTCTTCCAGTTTGAATGGCTTGATGATCGCCATGACGATTTTCATTACGCTTGTTCCCCGCTTTGGCCCGGTCGGCAGGCGACCGGTCGTTGCAAACGGAGGGTTGCTGCGCGCAGAACGCCACGCCGCAAGCCCAGCCGGCCTGACATAATCAAATGCCGTGCCAACGCGCCGCAGGGGAGCTAACTATCTATGAAAGCTTAGATTTTTGTGCGGCTGATGCCGCAGGGTGCAATGCGGCGAACGCCGCCGCTTAATGTCTAGCCGGGCCTGCTCAAAATACAGGCACGACAGAATCCGGACGCAATGATGCCGACGATCTGGGCAATAGGAACGAGGCGGCGAGGCTACTGCAGCGCTTCGCCGTGCTGGGTGATGTCGAGGCCTTCGAGTTCGTGATCGCGCGAGACCCGCAGCGGCACGAAGCCGCCGACCACCTTGAGCAGCACGAAGGTCATGCCGGCCGACCAGATCAGCGTCACCGCGACGCCGTAGACCTGGAGCAGCAATTGCCACGCATTGCCCTCCAGCAGTCCCGACGCTCCGCCGATGGCGTGCACCGCGAACACGCCGGCCAGCAGCGTGCCGACCAGGCCGCCGATGCCATGCACGCCGAACACGTCGAGCGAATCGTCGTAGCCGAAGCGATGCTTGAGGTGGGTACAGGCCCAGTAGCAGACCGCGCCGGCAATGATGCCGATGATGATGCCGTGCCACGGCGCGACGAATCCCGACGCCGGCGTGATGGTGCCGAGGCCGGCGACCGCGCCGGAGATCATGCCGAGCACCGAGGGCTTGCGCCGCGTCACCCACTCGATGGCGCCCCAGGTCAGCGCGCCAGCGCAGGCCGCCAGATGCGTCGCGGTGATGGCGTAGATGGCGCGCGCATTGGCGCCGAGCGCCGAGCCGCCGTTGAAGCCGAACCAGCCGACCCACAGCAGGCCGGTGCCGATCACCGCCAGCGACAGGTCGAATGGTGAAAGATTGTCGTTGCCGTAACCGTGCCGCTTGCCGAGCACCATCGCCGCAACCAGACCGCCGATACCGGCGCTCAGATGCACCACGGTGCCGCCGGCGAAATCCAGCACGCCGGCTGCGCCGAGGAAACCGCCGCCCCACACCCAGTGCGCCAGCGGGATATAGACGAACACGAACCAGCCGACCGAGAACAGCAGATACGCGGAGAACTTCATGCGGTCGGCGACCGCGCCCGCCACCAGCGCCACGGTGATGATCGCGAAGGTCATCTGGTAGAGCATGAACAGCGCTTCCGGAATCGTCTTGGCCAGCGGGTTGACGCTGTCCATCGTCATGCCGGCGAGAAACACCCGGTCGAGCGTTCCAAGCCACGCGCCGTCGCCGACGAAGGTCAGCGAGTAACCGAACGCGACCCAGAGAATCGAAATCAGCGCTACTGCCGCGAGGCTCTGCGCCATTGTCGCCAGCACGTTCTTCTTGCGCACCATGCCGGAGTAGAACAGCGCCAGTCCCGGGATCGTCATCATCAGCACGAAGGCGGTGGCGACGATCATCCACGCAGTGTCGGCGGCGCTGATGGTGGAGGCGTTGGCGGCCGCGGCTTGCGCCCATGCCGGAGTCGCGAGCGACGTGGTGACCATCGCAATGCCGCCGATGAGCGCAGCACAGCCAGGTGCGTGGCGCGAATGTGATCTCATGGCATTCCCCCAACCCCGTTGCGGCTGTGTCCGTCCGACATCGTGTCAGACGATCAGAGCAGCATGGCCTTCCTTCTCGTTATGATGTTTGTGCTCAAAGCGCATCGCTGTCGGTTTCGCCGGTGCGGATGCGCAGCGCATGTTCGATCGGCGTGACGAAGATCTTGCCGTCACCGATCTGGCCGGTGCGCGCGCCCCTGCTGATGACTTCCACCGCCTTGTCGGCAAGGTCGGAGGCGACGGCGATCTCGATGCGCAGCTTGGGCAGGAAGTTCACCACATACTCGGCGCCGCGATAGACCTCGGTGTGGCCCTTCTGGCGGCCGTAGCCCTTGACCTCGGTGACGGTCATGCCGTGCACCCCGATCTCGGTCAGCGCCTGGCGCACTTCGTCCAGCTTGAATGGTTTGATGATCGCAACGACGAGCTTCATGATCCGATCCCGATTGAGCAGAGTTGCATGCGTTTCCCCCGGCGCCACATCCGGTGACTGTCATCCGTTTGTAGCGAGATCGGGTGCCGAACATAAGCCGGTTTCTGTGGGAGATGCGGCCCTGGTGACGAATTTTCGTGAACGTCGGTGTACCCTCAGCCGACCAATCGTCCGAAGCGCGTTTGCCGTCACTGGCGTCCCACCGACTTTCCGGCCGTCCGGCCCCACACCATTTTTAAGGAAACCGCATGTCGAACCGCACCTGGTTCTATGCCGAGGGTGACAAGCAGCTAGGCCCCTTTTCCGAAGACCAACTGCGCGATTTCATCGCCAGGGGGACGGTCACGGCGACGACGTTCGTCTGGACCGAAGGCATGTCGGGCTGGCAGCGGGCGGGGGAGATTCCCGGCCTTGTCGCCAGCGCCGCGCCGCGGCCGCCCGGCCCACCGATGGCACCGCAGCCCGCGTTCGGCGGTGCTTCCGGCGGATCGCTCTCGATCGATTTCGGCATTTGGGACTTCACGTGGCGGAGCCTAGTATGGGGGATATGCTCGTTATTCATCATCCCGGCGCCATGGATTTTGGTCTGGTACCTCAAGTGGCTTGTGCCCCGCGTGCAGGTGCCGGGACGGCCGAACCTCAGTTTCGAGGGCACGGCAATGACCATCGTGCCGTGGTTTTTCGGAGCCATCGTCCTGTTTATCGCCGTTGCCCTGACCGAGAACGCGTGGCTCAACAATCTGATGATCCTGGTTCAGGTGGCGCTTTACTGGCTCTTCCTGAAATGGTTCATCGCCAGCCTCGCCTCGAACGGACAGCCTCTCGGGCTCGGCTTCTCCGGCTCGGTCTGGGCCTATCTGGGATGGACCATTCTGGCGATCGTCTCCGTCGTCACCATCATCGGCTGGGCGTGGGTTTACACGGCCGCGACGCGGTGGTTCTGCAGCAATATCCAAGGCACGCGGCGCGAGGTGATCTTCAACGGCACCGGACTGGAGCTGCTCTGGCGCGGGATCGTGACCGTCATCGCCGCCTCTTTCATCATCCCGATTCCGTGGGTGTATCGCTGGATGATGCGCTGGTTCGCCTCGCAGACCGAACTGGTCGAACGCACGGCGTGATTTGGTGCGTGATGCCCGTGTCCCGGACGCGGTGCAGCGTTCTTCACGATGCACCGCAGAGCCGGGGTATGACGCTTCAGCGCCGCACGCGCAGCGAGCCTTCCTGCACCACCGACGCCACCAGCGTGCCGTCCGGGCGGAAGATCTGGCCGCGCGTCAGGCCGCGGCCATCTTGCGCGCTCGGTGAATCCTGCGCGTAGAGCAGCCATTCGTCGGCGCGGAACGGGCGATGAAACCACATCGCATGGTCGAGGCTTGCCGGCATCATGCCCTTTTCAAACAACGTGCGGCCATAGCGCGCCATCGCCGCGTCGAGCAGCGAGAAGTCGGACGCATAGGCCAGCGCGCACATGTGCAACGCCGGATCGTCAGGCAGCTTGGCGGCGGTGCGAATCCAGACATGGATGCGGCCATCCTCGATCTTCTGGCCGAAGTAGCGGCCAAGCTCCACCGGGCGCAGTTCGATCGGCCGGTCGGATTCGTAGTAGCGCCGGATGAACTCCGGCATCTCCCGAAACATCGGCTGCTTGGCGACTTCCTCGGCGGTGAGTTTGTCCGGCGTCGGCACGTCGGGCATCTTGTCCTGATGATCGAACGCGCCGTCTTCGTGCGCATGGAACGACACCATCATCGAGAAGATGGCGTGGCCGTGCTGGATCGCGGTGACGCGTCGCGTCGTATAGCTCTTGCCGTCGCGCAGCCGCTCGACCTCGTAGATGATCGGGATCTGCGGATCGCCGGGCAAGATGAAATAGCAATGCAGCGAATGCGGCATGCGGTCCTCGACGGTGCGGCACGCCGCGACCATGGCCTGGCCGATCACCTGACCGCCGAACACCCGTTGCCAACTCGTCTTCGGGCTGGTGCCGCGGAACATGTTCACCTCGATCGGCTCGAGGTCGAGGATGGAGATCAGGTCGATCAGGCTCTTGGACATCGGATGCCTTTAATTTGGACTTGTTAGCGCTCAATATGAACGGTCGTCATTCCGGGATGCGCCCCTTGGCGCAGGCCCGGAATCCATACGCCCGGTGGTGGTTATGGATTCCGGGCTCGCTCACGAAGGGTTCGCGCCCCGGAATGACGGCCGATATGCCGGGTTCCGCAGGCCTTGTTTGGGAAACCTGTTTCGCCCAGCTATAAGCGCGTGGCAAGGGTAGGTCTTGGGTAGAGAGCGGTCATGGCGGCACAACGAAGCATAGTCATCTGCGGTGGGGCGTTCGCCGGACTGGCGCTGGCGCTGGCGCTGCGCCAAGGGCTGGGCGACAGCGTGCCGGTGATCGTCGCCGATCCGGCGCTGGCGGTGCGGCCGAGCCGCGATCCGCGCGCCACCGCCATCGTCGCCGCGTGCCGCCGGCTGTTCGAGGTCATCGGGGTGTGGGGCGAGGTCGGCCCGCAGTCGCAGCCGATCCTCGACATGGTGGTGACCGATTCCAAGCTCGAGGACGCCACCCGTCCGGTATTCCTGACCTTCGCCGGCAATGTCGAACCCGGCGAGCCGTTCGCGCACATGGTCGAGAACCGTCTTCTGATCGACGCGCTGGTGGCGCGCGCCGAGGCCGAAGGCGTGACGCTGCGCGCCACCGCCGTCACCAGCTACGACGCGCATCCCGATGGCATCAGCGTCACGCTGGCCGATGGCGAGACCATCGATGCCAGCCTGCTGGTTGCCGCCGACGGCGCCAAATCGAAACTGCGCGAGCGCGCCGGCATCGCCACCCACGGCTGGGACTACGATCAATCCGGCATCGTGGTGACGGTCGGGCATGAGCGCGACCATGAGGGCCGCGCCGAAGAACATTTCTTGCCCGCCGGGCCGTTCGCGATCCTGCCGCTGAAGGGCAACCGCTCCTCGCTGGTATGGACCGAGAAACGTCATGAGGCCGCGCGCATCGTTGCGCTGCCCGATGACGAATTCCACACCGAACTGGAGCAGCGCTTCGGGCTGCACCTCGGCGAGATCAAGGCGCTCGACAAGCCGCGCGCGTTTCCGCTGGGTTACTTCGTCGCTCGCTCGTTCATTGCCGACCGGCTGGCGCTGATCGGCGACGCCGCGCATGTGATCCATCCGATCGCAGGCCAAGGTCTCAACATGGGCCTGAAGGACGTTGCGGCGTTGGCGGAAGTGATCGTCGACGCAGCGCGGCTCGGCATCGATCCGGGGCAGGCCAACGTGATCGAGCGCTATCAGCGCTGGCGGCGGTTCGACACCATGGCGATGGGCGCGGCCACCAACGTACTCAACGTGCTGTTCTCCAACGAATCGACGCTGCTGCGCGGCGTGCGCGATATCGGTCTCGGGCTGGTCGATCGCGTCCCGCCGCTGAAGAGCATGTTCATCAAGCAGGCGGCGGGATTATCCGGCGAGGTGCCGCGGCTGTTGAAGGGCGAGGCGCTGTAGGGTCGTCACAACGTGACGTTCACTCGATGGCGCGGGCTTCTTCCGGCAGCATGATCGGAATGCCGTCGCGGATCGGATAAGCGAGCTTGGCGGAGCGCGAGATCAATTCCTGCCGCGCGGCGTCGAATTCGAGCGGCCCCTTGGTCACCGGGCACACCAGAATCTCCAGCAGCTTCGGATCGACGGTGGTTTCCGGGCGGTCAGGTGAGGGCATCGTCATCTACGTGTCTCCAGTCGTCGTTGCGCTCGTCGCAATGACGGGAATCGAGGCTCATTGCAACGGCGGATCGCCGCTGGTGCCTTTCTTGGCGAGATCCATCTCGGTGACGGCGATCAGAATCTCGGCGCGGGTCTTGAGGTCCGGCGCTTCCAGCATGGCCTGCTTCTCCGCCACGCCGTAGGGCGACATCATCGCCAGCGCATTGACCAGCGCCTCGTTGGGCGCGCTTTCGATACCTTCCCAGTCGACCTTGAGATTGTTGATCCGGAGAAAGTCGGTGAGCGCGGTCAGCAGCGCGGGGCGGTTGACCTCGTCCTCGCCCTTGCGCGCGGTGAAGTCGTCGAGGAAGGCGAAGAAGTCCACCTTGCATTGCCGGTACGGCGTCAGCGCCGTCAATTCTTCGACCAGCTTGAAACGCGAGATGCCGGTGAGTTCGAGGATGTAGCGGCCGTCGCCCGACTCGGCGAGCTGGGTGATGCGGCCGGCACAGCCGACCCGGAACAGCGTCGGCTTGTCATGATTGTTCTTCGAGTGCGCGGTGTCGGGCTGGATCATGCCGATCAGCCGGTGGCCGTCACGAAACGCATCGTCGACCATCGCCAGATAGCGCGGTTCGAAGATGTTGAGCGGCATCTGCCCGCGTGGCAGCAGCAGCGCGCCCGGCAACGGAAACACCGGAATGACTTCCGGAAGGTCGCCGGGCCCGCGATAGTCGGAATTGATCGGCATTGGCGGATCCGGATGTTGTGGCGTTAGCCTCGCTCGATTCCGATACGATCAGAATCGAGCCACTCTCGATAAGTTAGATCATGATGTTGTCCGAAAACCGCTTCGCGCTTTCGGCATCATGCTCTAGGAAAACAGAACCGTCGACAGCCGCTTGCGGCCCTCGACGGTGGCGTCGTCGGTCGGGCCCCACGCCTCGAAGAACTGCACGAGCTGCTTGCGTGCGCCGTCGTCGTTCCACTTGCGGTCCCGCCGCACGATCTCCAGCAACTGCTGCGTCGCTTCGTTGCGGTTGCCGCCGGCGTTGAGCGCGGTGGCGAGATCGAATCGTGCCTGATGATCGAGCGGGTTTGCGGCGACTTTCTGTTCCAGTTCGGTCACCGGCCCGAGCGAGGAGGCCTGTTCGGCGAGATCGATCATGGCCTGCACCGCCTTGACCGCGGCCTCGTTGCGCTTGGCTTCGGGCACCAGCGCCAGCGTCTGCTTGGCCTGATCGATCGCGCCGGTCTCGGCGTAGCAGCGCGACAGTCCGGTCAGCGCGGTGATGTTGGTGGCGTCGGCGGCGAGCACTTCCGCATAGATCGATGCCGCCGTACCGGCATCGCCGGCCGCCAATGCCGCCTCGGCTTCCTGCAGCAGTTCGGCGGTGTCGTCGCCGGGGGCGGGCATGCCTTGCGTCAGCTTGTCGATGAAGGCGGTGACCTGGCTTTCCGGCACCGCGCCCATGAATCCATCGGCCGGCTGGCCGTTGACGAAGGCGATCACCGCGGGGATCGACTGGATGCCCATCTGGCCCGGGACTTCGGGATGCTGGTCGATGTTCATCTTGACCAGCTTGACCCGGCCGCCCGCGGCGCGGACCGCCTTCTCGATGATCGGGGTCAGTTGTTTGCACGGCCCGCACCACGGCGCCCAGAAATCGATCAGCACCGGCTGGCGCTTGGATTCCTCGATGACGTCCTTCATGAACGTCTGCGTGGTGGTGTCCTTGATGAGATCGGCGCCCGCCGGTGGCGTCGCGCCGTTGCCCTGCTCTACGATTGTCACGTCAACCTCATCTGATGTCTTGCCGGGGCCCGTTTTAGCACGGCCGTGGCTGTAGATGGCGCGGGGAGGCGCAATTTGCAATCGGCGGAACCGCGCGGCAAACCGAAGCCGATCTGCCGGGGCGTCCGTCCCGCCGGCATGGTCATAAATATCAAGTCAAAACAGCGGGATAGAGTTCCTTCGCGGGCTATTTGGCGATTCCTGGCCCGATCCGGCCAGTTTATTCGCGCGGCAAGGGTGGACTGGCTGTTGCAATCGCGGACGGCATTTGGCATAGCTCTGCCGCTCGGCGGTTCGCCGCCGCACTTCTCGGATGCGGGTGTAGCTCAGTGGTAGAGCACGACCTTGCCAAGGTCGGGGTCGAGGGTTCGAATCCCTTCGCCCGCTCCAGAATTGCTGAATTGGCAGAGATTTCAGCGATCAACCAGCCGCCGCAAGGCGGCTTTGTTGTGTCTGAGGCGTCCTGAGGCCGGGCGTCAGAGCTGCTGGGCCGCGGCGAGGTAAGCCTGCTCGAATGCTGCAAGGTCAGCTTCCGGGAGGTCGGACACCGCCACATAATTGAAGCTGCCGTCGCGCCAGCTCCGGGTGTGATAGCCGGCAATCGTGGTGTCGGCGGCGATTCTCTCGCCTTCCGGCAGCGCGGTGACGCTGACCACATGGGCAGCGTGCTTGTAGACGATGGTGGCCACCGGCGTGCGCCCGACCACATCGACCCTGCCGCCGGCCAGCACGAATCCGGCGGCCGACAGGTCGGCCACCTTGGGCGATTCCGCCACCCGCGCCGCGAACCACGGCTTCACCGTGTGACGATCCGACGAGGCGACGTCGAACGACTGCGGCGCCAGCAGGCCGCGGATATGATTGCCGACGATGACGCTGGCGATCTGGTCGCGCGCCTGATCTTGATCGACGAGCCATGTCGTGGCGCTGCCGGCGAGCACACCGACCAGCAGGCACGCCGCCATCGCGCGCCACGGCCAGCGTGTTGCGCGCGGTGGCGGTGTTCTGAGCGACGACTTGATCTGCGCCGCGAGATCGCGAGGCCCGGTGTCGTCGGACAGTTCGCGAAGCCGTCCGCGCAGCGCGATGATCTGGTCGCGGCGGCGGCGGAGGCTCGGATCGTTTGCGAGGCGGCGTTCGAATTCTGCCGTGGCCGCAGCATCGAGTTCACCGTCGCAGTAAGCCTGCAAGGTGAGGTCGTCGCTGGTTTGCAATGACTGCGTCATGGTCTGGCGTGTCCCAGTGTTCCGATCAGCATCTGCCGCGCACGCGACAGGCGCGACATCACGGTGCCGATCGGCAGATTGGTGACGGAGGCGATCTCGCGATAGCTCAATTCGTGCATTTCCCGCAACACGATGACTTCGCGAAACAGCGCCGGCAGCGCGGCGAGGGCCTTGCGCACTTCTTCCGCTGACGCGCGGAGAATGGCGATGTCCTCCGGCGTCTTGTCCTCGGCGTTGGCGGCACCGTCCAGTTCGCGACGCTCGGCTGCATCGAGATCGTCGGCGAACACGATGTCCTTCGGCTTGTTCTTCATCAGCCAGCTATAGGCGGCGTTGCGCACGATGGTCAGGCTCCACGCCCGCGGGTTGACGACATCGGAGGTCGCAACGGCGCGAAAGGCGCGCATCGCCGCCTCCTGCACCACGTCTTCGGCGTCGTTCGCATTTCCCGTCAGCCATCGCGCGAGCCGATAGGCCTCCTGAAGATGCGGCAGGAAGATGTCATCGAACAGCGCGTGGTCGTCCCTGGTCTGCACGATGATTTCCGCTGCCTCGATACGTCCGGAAAGGTCGCATGTTGTACCACGTTCGCGGGCCGCCCGCGCGGACGGCCCGCGCCTGCTCACGGCGTGACGATCACTTTCCCGGTCATGTGCGGATGCAGCCCGCAGAAATACGCGAAGGTGCCGGCGGTCTTGAAGGTGAACGTGTAGGAGTCGTTGGTATCGAGCGCAGCGGAACGAAACGCCTTGTCGGTTGCGACGATGGAATGCGGAATGTCATCGTGATTGCTCCATGTGACGACGGTGCCCACCGGCACCGTCAGGTCCGCGGGGCCGAAGGTGAAGTTGTCGATGGTGATCGTGGCCGGCGTCTCCAGCGCGGCGTGCGCCTGCCGCGCCGCGATGGTTCCGGTCGCGAGGCCGGCCGAGACGGCAAGCGCGATCGCCAGCCGGAAGTTGAGGCGAGATTTTGCTGAGTTGCTGTTGGTCAGTGTTGTCATGGAAGCGATTCCGGTCAGGTGCTGAGGGTCGAATCGACGATGGCGAGCGGTGTCCCGGTCTGGCGTACTGTGACCGAGGACAGACCGAGCATGCTGCGCAGTTTCTCCGCCGGCACCACCATCGGCCCCGGCGACGGCGCGCTGCCCGGTGCGGGCTGCGGGAAGGCGGTCGACAGCGCGGTGTGAAAGGTCATGTTGCCTTCGACCTTCTGCGCGAGCTGGTGGATGTGGCCGTTGAGCACGGTGACCGATCCGAAGCGCTTGAGCAGCGCCAGCGCCCGTTGGCCATCGTCGGTGCCCCAACCCCATTGCTCGTACAGGACGTATAACGGGATGTGCGCAAAGACGACGATCGGCGTGCTGTCGCTCTTGGCCCTGAGATCGTCTTCGAGCCACGCCAGTTGCTCGGCGCCGAGATTGCCGAGGCCGCCGCTCTTGAGATCGACGACATTCACCAATCCGACGAAGTGGACGCCGTGATCGTCGAAGCTGTACCAGCCCGCACCTTTCGATCCCTTGCCGTAACGGTCGAGATAGGCCTGGCCGCGCGCTTCATCGATGATGTCGTGCTCGCCGGGAACGTAGTGGATCTTCAGTCCGGTTTCGCCGAACACCTGTTCGGCATTGTCGAATTCACCTGGCTTCGACAGATGCGTGATGTCGCCGGTGTGGATGATGTACGACGGCTTCACCGGCATCGCCTTCACTTTCGCGACGGCTTCGCGCAGCGTTGCGAGCGCATCGGGATTTGCGGCCTTGTTGAAGCCGATGTGGCTGTCGCTCATTTGCAGGAAGCTGAAGCCGGTCTCGGTGGCAGCCTTGGCTTCGCCGAGCAGGCCGCGTGCAACGGGGATACCGCCGCTCATGGTCCAGAGTACGCCGGTCCCGGCCCACACCATGCATTCGAGGGCGTGACGGCGATCAAGGCGGACATCATCGTGGTCGTCTGGTTTTCGGGTCATGACAAAATCTCCATCGCAGACGGGCTGCGTCTGGAGGAGACTCGGGCTGCGCCGGATTTATTCCCGGCATTCGGCATTGAATAGAATTGTCGGCAAAGGCCTCGCGATTGCGACACAATGCGACGGCTTTCTCGCGCGCAGCGAATGTGCAATCCTTCGCCGATCACACGGACGTCGGCAGCCGCTGCGAGGGCCAGCACATGGGCCGCAAGATCATCCTGTTGTCGGACGGCACCGGCAATTCCGCGGCTAAAGTCTGGCGCACCAATGTGTGGCGCACCTTCGAGGCGCTCGACCTCGCAAACTCCGATCAGGTGGCGTTCTATGACGACGGCGTCGGCACCTCGTCGTTCAAGCCCTTAGCGATACTCGGCGGCGCGTTCGGCATCGGCCTGAAGCGCAATGTCATCGACATCTACAAGTTCGCCTGCCGCAACTATCGCGACGCCGACGACGATCTTTATGGTTTCGGGTTCAGCCGCGGCGGCTTCACCATCCGCGTGGTGATGGGATTGATCCTCAATCAGGGGCTTGTCGCCGCCGACACCGAGGCCGAGCTGGATCGCAAGGCGCGCGCCGCCTACCGGGCCTATCGCCGCGAGCGCTATCACACCTTCTGGCACATCGAGGTGCCGTTCCGCGCGCTGCGCGATTTGTTTTTGCGCCGCTATGACAAGGCCGACAATCGCGCCGTCCGCCGCATCCGTTTCATCGGGGTGTGGGACACCGTGGCCGCCTACGGCCTGCCGCTCGATGAGATGACGCGCGGCGTCAGCAAATGGATCTGGCCGCTGGAGCTGCCGGACCATCGGCTCGACCTCACCCGCGTCACGCGCGCCTGCCAGGCGCTGGCGCTCGACGAAGAGCGCACCACGTTTCATCCCGAACTGTGGGACGAGCGCGCCGTGCCGCCGCTGCCAGCGACCGCCGACGGTGCGCGCTCGATCGGCGACCAGCAGGTCAGCCAGGTCTGGTTCGCCGGCGTGCACTCCAATGTTGGCGGCGGCTATCCCGACGATGCGCTGGCCTTCGTGCCGTTCGTCTGGATGATGACCGAAGCCGAGCACTGCGGCTTGCGGTTCAAATCGGATCGCGCCACCCCGCCAGCCGATCCGGATGCGTTCAAGAACGCGATCTCGATGCGCGACAAGGACGGCCGCATGTACGATCCGCGCAAGGGACTCGGCGGCTACTATCGCTACGGGCCGCGCAAGCTGGCCGAGCTGTGTAACTATCGCTACGCGAAGAACGACGAGGTGTTCATCGCGCGGCCGAAGATTCACGAGAGCGCGTTCCGGCGCATCGCCAGCGGCGCCCACGCCTATGCGCCGGTCGGACTGCCAGCGACCTATGACGTCGTCACCGATGCCCGCGCGATTGTGACGCCGGACCGCTACGGGCTTGAGACGGTGGCGGAGGCGAAAGTCCGCGCCGCAGCGCAGGAGCACGTCTGGAACGAGGTGTGGAAGCGCCGCATCGTCTATTTCCTGACGGTGGGTGCGTCCGCCTGGCTGTTGCTCTATCCGCTGCTGCGCAAGCTGCCGGCCAAGGACGAATACACCAGCCACTTCCGCTGGATATCCGATCTGATCCGCGTTGTCGGCGGTTTTCTGCCGAACTTTGCGCAAACCTGGATCGACGGTTATGCCCGTAGTCCGGTGCAGTTCGTCGTGCTGCTGGCTGTTGCGTCGGGATTCATTGTTTGGGGCACCAAACTCGCAGCGCGCATCACCGATCGCATGGGTGCGATCTGGCGGCGTGCGCCGACTGCGCCGGCGGGGCTGCCTGGTAACTGGATTTATCGACTGCGAAGTAGTCGGCCATATATAGCTGCTCATGAGGCGCTGAAGCGCAAGATCGCGCCGGCGTTCTTCGCCGTCCTGTTCGTCTACCTCGGCCTGACGTTCGGCAGTCACCTGCTCTATAACGTGCAGGACGTTGCGGGGCTGACCTGCACCGAAGACAGCATGGCCAAGGGCCTTGCCCGGGGCGAGCAGGCGACCGCGACGTTCGCCACGGCAAAGCTCTGCAACAACACCGGCATTTTCGTCGAAGGCAATGGCGCCCGCTATCTGGTCCGCGTCGAAACGACATCGCCCTGGCGCGATGGTGAAAACCCTTCGCCGCTCGGCGGCTTCTACACCACCGATGCGCCGAACTGGCGGCAGCAATTGCTGCTGATGCTCGGTGTTCCGCTGCGGCGCGAACTGACGCGGCCGTGGTTCCGGCTGGTGCTGCGTTACGGTGCGGTCGGCGGCGAGGAAGTCTTCCTCGATCCCGATCCCGAGGACGGCACCATCGAGGCCACCATCCGGCCGACGCGCAGCGGCGAACTGCTGATCTTCGTCAACGATGCCGTGATCGGCCTCCCGAGGCTCTATGACGCGTTCTATCGCAACAACGCCGGCACCGGCCTGTTGACGGTGAAGCGCAGGTAGCTGCCGTTCAAACGAAAGCGTGGCGCACTCTGCTTGCGAATCCGATGCGACAACGCGCAAACGCACCGTTGTGCAATGCACATCGCACGACGTCTGAGTTTAAAATTGTACAGATCGCGGCATCCGAGGAATTTCCTTCTCGGCGTTTTTCGGTCTGACTGGGTCGCGCGCCACGCACTTCATTCCGGCAGGGGATGTGATAGCTTTTCGCCGTCTCGCAATTTCAATGCAGACCAATATTCGTTTTTCGAAACGTCAAACAACAATGCAGCCACGGGATGGCTGCTCAGGAGGGACGCAATGAAATCGATCTTATGTGGATCTGTTCTGGCGCTCGCCACCATCTTGTCGGTCGGAGTAGCCGACCGCGCCACGGCGGCCGACGGATTAAAGAGTTATCAATCCGGCACCAAGGAATTCTGGACCCATCCGCCGGACGACTGGTTCCTCGGCGACGAGACCGAAGCGCAGAAGGGCCTCGCGCCGCCATCCGGACCGCCGACCGGCATGTCGGATTCGGAGATCGCTGCGGCACTGAAGAAAATCAAACTGCCGAAGGGCTTCAAGATCGAGCCCTATGCCACCGGCGTACTGGCGGCGCGGCAGATGGCCTGGGGCGACAAGGGCACGCTGTTCGTCGGCTCGTTCGGCCTCGGCAACGTCTATGCCATCACCGACAAGGACGGCAAGAAAGAGGTCAAGACCATCCTCAAGGGCCTCAACATGCCGACCGGCCTCGCATACAAGGATGGCGCGCTGTACGTCATCGCCGTCAACAAGCTGATCAAATACGACAATGCCGAAGCCAATCTCGACAAGCTCGGCGACGGCAAGGTGGTGTACGACGACATGCCGTCCTACGCGGCGCATGGCTGGAAGTACATCGCGGTCGACAAGGACGGCTGGTTCTACATTCCATTCGGCCCTCCGTTCAACATTGGCCTGCCGCCGACCAGCGTCTCGCAGATCCGCCGCGTCGATCCCAAGACCGGCAATGCTGAATTGGTGGCGCTTGGCGTGCGCAACAGCGTCGGCGGCGACGTCGATCCGCGTAGCGGCAAGTACTGGTTCACCGAGAACGCCCGCGACTGGCTCGGCGATAATTCGCCAAGCGACAAGCTCAACATGATTTCCAGGATGGGCGAGCACTTCGGCTATCCGTACTGCCATCAGGGCGACACTCCCGATCCGAAGTTCGCCATGGGCCACAAGTGTTCGGAGTTCACCCCACCGGTGCTCAAGCTGGGCGACCACGTCGCGCCGCTTGGCATGAAGTTCTACACCGGCAGCCAGTTCCCGGCCGAGTACAAGAACAACATCCTGATCGCCGAACATGGTTCGTGGAATCGGCATCAATATCAGGGTGCGCGGATCATGCGGGTGATCGTCGGTCCCGACGGCAAGAACGCCAAGCAGGAAGTGTTCGCGTCCGGCTGGATCGAAGGCAAGCAGACCTATCTCGGCCGTCCCGCCGATATCATTCAGGCCAAGGATGGTTCGATCCTGGTCGCGGATGACTGGGCCGGCGCGATCTATCGCATCAGCTACGACAAGAAAGAAGCGAAGAAATAACAACGGTCTGTTGTCCCGGGCGCGATGCGGCGCACTTCGCGCCGCGTCGCAGATCCGGGACCGTTCGAAAGGCATCGTTTCGTTACGGCCCCGGATCAGCAGCGCACCACGCCGTCGAGAACGGTGCATTGCGCGGCATCCGGGGTACGACGCCTCAAATTCATCACCTCAACTTCATCAGCAATGAGATTGTCATGCGTCTTGCCTCTATCGTCATGCTGACTCTGCTGCTGGGAGGCTTGCCCGCCGACGCCGCCGATGTTGCTGCCGGCAAGGCCAAGGCCGAAGTCTGCGCGGCCTGCCATGGCGAGAACGGCATCTCGCAGACCGAGAACATCCCCTCGCTCGCCGGGCAGCCCGACCAGTTCATGCAGTGGCAACTGGTGTTCTTCCGCGCCGGCACACGCAAGAACGAACAGATGCAGCCGATCGTCGAGCAGCTCAACAACGACGATATCCGCAATCTCGGCGCTTACTTCGCGTCACTGACGCCGCCGAAAGGCGCGCAGGACGACAATCCGGATTTGTCGAAGAAGGGCGAGATGGCCGCCAAAGGTCGCCACTGCGCCTCATGCCACACCGACAGCTACGCCGGCACCAAGGCAGTGGCGCGCGTCGCCGGCCAGCGCGAGGATTATCTCGTCAAGGCGCTGCACGATTACAAATCAGGCGTGCGATCCGGCGGCGGCATGGCGGCGATGGCCGAGGTTG
>Ga0207657_10003242_pt1 | contig 17421 bp, 13 predicted proteins | sample KBSC33metaG_FD_184316 | JGI IMG/M metagenome (GOLD analysis project Ga0207657, IMG submission 184316) | Corn rhizosphere microbial communities from Kellogg Biological Station, Michigan, USA - KBS C3-3 metaG (SPAdes) (version 2) | ecosystem: Host-associated > Plants > Roots > Rhizosphere > Soil ... | reverse complement strand
GCACTGAACGGGATGATGTGATCCTCGTCCACCTGCAGCATGATTGCAAGCTCCTGCACGCGCCGCGTCACCGCGGCCTGCGACAACTTGTCGGTCTTGGTTGCGACGAACATGACGGGGACGCTCACGTCGGCAAGAAAATCCAGCATCTGACGGTCTTCTTCGGTCGGGTCGTGGCGCACGTCGAGCAACTGGACCACACCGCGGAGCTGTCTGGTGCTGCGCAGATACGACTCGATCAACGGGCCCCATTCCGCCGATCTCGTCTTCGATACCTTGGCATACCCGTAACCTGGAAGATCGGCGAGCAGAAACGTGCCATTCACCTTGAAGAAATTGATCTCGCGAGTGCGGCCCGGCGTCTTGCTCACGCGCACGAAGCTGCGCCGCTTGAGCAGCTTGTTCAACAGCGATGATTTACCGACGTTGGACCGGCCCGCAAACGCAATCTCCGGGAGATCGAGCTCCGGTCTCCATCCGCCAACGCTCGCCAGTCCCCCAACGAACTCGAGCGAGCGGATTACCAGCGGATCAGTGGGTGCCATTGCAGACACTAATGCGCGCTCACGGCCGCGACTGGCTGACTGCGTGGACGCTTCCGTGTGCGCTGCGCAGCAACATCAGGCGACGCACCGCGAAGTGCGAGCTTGAGCACCTCGTCCATCGTCTTCACTGGATGGAAGCGAATCGCGTCGCGTACTTCCTGTGGCAGCTCTTCGAGATCACGCTCGTTGGCGTGCGGGATTATCACGTCCACTACGTGATTCCGGTGCGCTGCGACCGACTTCTCCTTGAGACCACCGATCGGAAGCACGCGCCCGCGCAGCGTTATCTCACCCGTCATGGCGAGATCGCCACGCACGGGAATGCCCGTCAGCGCGCTCGCAACCGCGGTCGCGATCGCGATACCAGCGCTCGGCCCGTCCTTCGGCGTTGCGCCGTCCGGGATGTGGATGTGGATGTCTCGCGTGCGATAGAAATCCGCAGCCACGCCAAGCTCGTCGGCGCGGCCACGCACATAACTCATCGCTGCCGACGCTGATTCCTTCATCACGTCACCCAGCGTGCCTGTGAGCGAGATCTTGCCACGTCCGCGCACGACGCTCACCTCGATCTCGAGCGTCTCACCGCCGGCTGTAGTGTATGCCAGCCCGCGAGCGACGCCGACCTTGTCTTCGAGGCTTGCGAGATCCGCGTCGTAGCGCTCCACGCCGAGCATGCCATGGAGATCGGACGCGGCGACGTGCTGCGATGCAATCGTCTGCTCGCCCGCTTCCGCCTGACGACGCGCCAGTTTGCGCGCAAGCTTCGCGATCTGCCTGTCCAGCTCGCGCACTCCGGCCTCGCGTGTGTAGGAGCGGAGAATCGCCGGTAACACGTCTGCGTCGAGCTTCACCTCACTCACATCGAGACCATTCGCTTCCAACTGGCGCGGAACGAGATACTTGCGTGCAATTGCGAGCTTCTCCTGATCGAGATAACCAGGCACGCGAATGATCTCCATTCTGTCGCGCAGCGCGTCGGGAATCGTCGCGAGCGAATTCGCGGTGGTTACGAACAGAGCCTGCGAGAGATCGTAATCGACTTCGAGATAGTGATCGTTGAATGCCGAGTTCTGTTCCGGATCCAGAACCTCGAGAAGAGCAGCCGCGGGGTCGCCTCTGTAATCCAGTCCGAGCTTGTCGATCTCGTCCAGCAGTATCACAGGGTTCACCACCTCGGCCTTCCGCATCGCCTGAATCACTCGGCCCGGCATCGAGCCTATGTACGTGCGCCGATGTCCACGAATCTCCGCCTCGTCACGCACGCCGCCGAGCGACATGCGCACGAACTTGCGACCAAGCGCACGCGCGATGGATCGACCGAGCGACGTCTTGCCGACGCCGGGCGGGCCCACGAGACACAGTATGGGACCGTCGATGCGGCCGACGAGCGACAGCACTGCGATGAAGTCGAGAATGCGGTCCTTGACGTCCTGCAGGCCGTAATGGTCCTCGTCCAGCACGCGCCGCGCGTGCGCGACGTCCAGGGTTTCGGTCGTGCGCTCATCCCAGGGCAGGGCACCGATCCAGTCGAGGAAGTTGCGCGACACCGTGTACTCGGGCGATGTGGGCGCCATGCGACGCAGCTTTCGCAATTCGCGCTGCACGCGCACTCGCACGGGCTCGGGAAGCGCCTTGGCCTGCAGTGAAGATTCCAGCTCGGTCACGTCATCGGCGTCATCCTGGCCAAGCTCGCGGTGGATGAGCTTGAGCTGTTCCTGCAGATAGAACTCGCGTTGCGTCTGATACATCGCGCCGCGCGTATCGTCGTCCAGCTTGCGCTCGATGCGGAGCACTTCGATCTCGCCGGCGAGCAGCACGGTGATCGCGCTGAACGCATCTTCGAGTGTGGCCGATTCCAGAATCCGCTGGCGCACTTCCAGCGCGGCCGGAACGTGCGCGGCGATTCCGTAGGCCTGGCGTTCCGGTGTGACGGCGCTCTGCACGAGAGCGATCACCTCGGAGGGTATGCGGCGCTGCAGCTCGACGTATTCCTCGAACAGCGCGACTGCGCGCCGCGCGGTGGCGTCGGTGAGCCGCGCATCTTCGTGGCCGGAGGCGACGAGTGGGTCCAGGCGCACGTCTGCGTGGAGAATCCCGCGTCGTCTGCGTACGAATCTCGTTACGCGGGCGCGCTCCCGTCCCTCGAGGAGGACCTTGCTGCTCCCGTTTGGCAGTCTGCTCAGCTGAATCACGCGAGCGATCACGCCGGTGCGGAAGAGGTCCGATCCGCCCGGCTCCTCGTCCGACGCGTCGCGTTGTGCCACAAGCAGGACGTCACCTGAGCCGAGTCCCGCCTCGTCCAGCGCGCCGAGCGACGACCGCCGTCCGATGAGGAGCGGCATGATCACGTTCGGGAAGAAGACCACGTCGCGGAGGGCGAGCACGGGAAGGGTGCGGGCGTCGGGCGAGGTCTCCGTGGCCGGCTGGCTGGGCGCCGGCGCTGCGGCAGTGGTGCGGGTAGCGCCGCGGGCGCGGCTTTTGGTGGGTGGCATTACAGGAAAGCTAGCAGCCGGATGGGGCGCCGGTGATGACGGTACGCCACGGGCGCCATCGTATAGCCCTGCACCGTTCCCCCATGGATGACGACACCATAGGGGCAGGCCCCCGCGCCTGCCCGCGCTGATGCCGCGGACGTCACACGCGCACCATGCACCAAAAATCACATCGGGGTCGTCGTGTGGGTTCGTATCGGGCGGGGAGGAATCGCGCCTGTGGTCGTATCGCGGGTGGTCAAACCGGGCCGGGGATCGAATCGCGGGGATCGAATCGCGGGGATCGAATCGCGGGGATCGAATCGCGCGCCGGATCGTTTCGGGTGAAATCGTCGTCGTACGGCGGGGCAGGCACGGGGGCCTGCCCCTACGGGGCCACGTAACTACGCTTCTTTCTTGCGCCTCACGGGGCTCAACTCCAGCAACGGGGGCGTCTTGTTCGTGATGCACGACTCCGTGACGCGCACTTCCACCACGTCGTCGCGCGCCGGAATGTCGAACATGACGTCCATCAGTGCCTCTTCCAGGATGGCGCGAAGGCCGCGGGCGCCGGTGCCTCGCTTGAGTGCCTTGGTAGCGACGGCTGTGAGGGCGTTCTCCTCGAAGGATATCTTCACGTCTTCCAGGGCGAACAGGCGCTGGTACTGCTTGGTGAGAGCGTTCTTCGGCTCCTTGAGGATCCGTACGAGCGACTCTTCGTCCAGGGCGTCGAGTGCGACGGTTACCGGGAGACGGCCGACCAGCTCGGGGATGAGCCCGAAGCGCAGCAGGTCGTCAGGCTCGACGTTGGCGAAAGCGTTCTTGGACGCGGCCTGCTTCGCGTCGCTGTCTCCGAACCCGATCTGACGCCGGCCCATGCGCGATTCGATGATCTTCTCGAGGCCGTCGAAGGCGCCACCGCAGATGAACAGAATGTCCTTCGTGTTGATCTGGATGTATTCCTGCTGCGGATGCTTGCGTCCGCCCTGTGGCGGGACCGAGGCAACGGTGCCCTCGATGATCTTGAGGAGCGCCTGCTGAACGCCCTCTCCCGACACGTCGCGCGTGATACTGGGATTCTCCGACTTGCGGGCGATCTTGTCGATCTCGTCGATGTAGACGATGCCGCGCTCGCAGTCGTTGACGTTGAAGTCGCCCGCCTGGAGCAGCCGGACCAGGATGTTTTCGACGTCCTCACCGACGTAGCCAGCTTCGGTGAGAGTCGTTGCGTCGGCGATGGTGAATGGGACGTCGAGGATTCGCGCCAGTGTGCGGGCCAGCAACGTCTTGCCCGTACCGGTGGGGCCGATGAGCAGAATGTTGGACTTGTCGAGCTCGACCTCGTCGTCCTTTACCGCGGTTGCGTTGATGCGCTTGTAGTGGTTGTACACCGAGACCGCCAGCGCCTTCTTCGCCTGTTCCTGACCGATTACGTACTGATCGAGAACGTCCTTGATTTCCTGGGGCGAGGGAACCTGCGTGATCGCATCGGCTACCTCGCGCTCTTCATCCTCCTGCAGGATCTCGTTGCAGAGAGCGATGCACTCGTTGCAGATGTAGACCGATGGACCGGAGATGAATTTCCGGACCGAGTCCTTGGACTTGCCGCAGAACGAGCAGCGTAGGTGTTTATCGGTGGACATATCTGTCTGAAAGCAAATACCCGGGCATGGCGCGGTCAACCATTCTTAACGGGTATCGGTCTTGTGAATTAATTCACAAGCCCCTGGCCGCCACCCGGGAGCCCGAAACCCGCATTATCTGCGGCCTTTCCAGTTGCGCGGGTTCGCGTAGATGTATTTCCGCACCCGCTGCAACGAAGGGTAATCGCGGATGATGCGTTCGTAGTAATTCCGTTGCCAGACCAAACCGGACCGCGGTCGACGTAATTGATTGATGTGGCGTGATACCGCGGATTTGTACGAACCGATTATCGCGCCGATGGAACGTCGCGGCGGGCCATGGGGATGATGCGGCGGCGATTGTGGGGGGGACCGTCGGGGCGACGCATGCGTCGCCCCTACCAATTCATCCGCATCATCGGGCACCGATTCATCCGCGTCGTCCGTTGCCGCGTCCGTGCCGGCGATCAGGATGATGCCATGCACGTGATTCGGCATCACGACGAACGCGTCCAATCGCACCCGTGGAAAATGGACCGGGATCGCAGCCCACACAGTCTGCGCCGCCATTCCGGCAGCGTTTAAATGCATGCGGCCGCGCGAAATTTCGCCAAACAAGCAGGCGCGATCCTGGGTAACGATCGTGACGAAATACGCACCAGGGGAAGCGTAGTCGTACCCCCGCAGACGAATCGACTTGCGATGGTGACGTTCAGGATCGAACCGGCGTGTCATCGCCTGCGCGATCGCAATAGCGAATACAGCGAGACCATGCACAATTGTTACAGCATTCGCCGAGAAGGGTCGTATCATCTTCCCAGACGAATAATCGCTCTAGCGCGCGGCATGCGTGTGCGGTGCAGCGCAGGTCTCGTCTGCATACTTTGGGTGCAGCACCAGCGGGAATGGGATGCTGCGAGGGGGCGGTCGACAACTCCGCCCCCCCCGGTTACAGCATCTGCGGCGCGGTCTGCGCCGATCAACCCAGCTTACACCGTAACCTGCGGCTGGCTCGACGTCTCGATCATCTCGCCGCGGTGCGTTATCACAGCGTCGATCAGGCCGTACTCCTTCGCCTCTTCCGCCGAAAGGAAACGATCGCGATCCGTGTCACGCTCGATGCGCTCCAACGGTTGACCCGTGTGCTTGGCCATCAACGAGTTCAGCTTTTCGCGCAGGAATAGAATCTCCTTCGCCTGAATCTCGATGTCGGATGCCGATCCGCCGCCGCCGTTCTGCGACGGCTGGTGGATCATGATGCGCGAGTGGGGAAGCGCAAACCGCTTGCCCTTCCGGCCTGCCATGAGCAGGAACGCGCCCATGCTCGCCGCCATTCCCATGCACGTCGTGTTCACGGGACTCTTGAGGTACTGCATCGTATCGTAGATCGCCATTCCGGCGGAAACAGAGCCGCCAGGCGAGTTGATGTACATGTGGATGTCGCGCTCCTGATTGTCCGATTCCAGGAACAACAGCTGCGCGATGATGACGTTCGCGACGTCGTCGGTGACCGGTGTCCCGAGGAACACAATGCGGTCCATGAGCAGACGTGAGAAAACGTCGTAGGTGCGCTCTCCGCGAGAAGAACGCTCGATTACATATGGTGCGTAAATCGGCATGACTAGGCCTCTGTCACAATGTCGTTTCGTTCAACCAACCACTTGAACACCTTGTCTTCCGTAATGGTCCGCTCCAGATCCTTCAATCTGCCGCCCTTTTCCAGCGCCGCGTAAAGCTGCCCTGGCTCGACGCCACGCTCCGTAGCCTGCTCCGCGATCCTGTCGTCGAGATCGCGTTCGGAAGCGGTGAGCTTTTCCTGTTCCGCAATTGCATCGACGATCAGGTCGCGTTTGATCTGTCGCTCCGCGACCTGCGCGAATTCCGTGTCGAACTGCGCACGCTGGTCCACGGGAACCTGATACGTCTCGGCGTAGTTATCCACCAGCTGCCCCACCCAGCTGCGCGGAACGTCGAATGGATTTGCAGCGATCACCTGGTCGATGAGACCCTGTCGCACGTGCGCTTCCGATTCACGTTGCGCGAACTTCTCCATGTCCTGGCGAACCGCTGCGCGGAGTGCATCGACCGAATCGAAGTCACCGATCTCGCGTGCAAATGCATCATCCAGCGTCGGGAGCGACTTGCGCTTCACTTCGTGCACGGTTGCGCGAACCGTCTTGGTCTGCGCGCGCTGCGCTTCTTCCGGGAAATCCTCCGGCCAGCGAACCGGTCGCTCGACCGTCTCGCCCGGACCCGCTTCCATTATCAGCTCCTCGATTCCGGCGATCGCCTTGCCGTCGCCAAGCACGAGCGACACGTCGCGCGGCTCGGCGAGCTTGCCTTCGTCATCAGCGACGGAGAGACCGACGCTCACCATGTCGCCTTCGATCGGCTTGCCTTCTACGGGGGCCCATGCGGCATGCTCGTCGCGGAGGCGGTCGATCTGCTCCTGAAGCTGCTCGTCGGTGACGGTCACAGATTCGCGACGCACCTTGAATCCGCTGGTTCGCCCGAGTTCGACCGTTGGCCGGACTTCGTAATGGAACTCGAACGTGAGAGGCGAGCCGTCCTCGAACTTGAGATCGTGGATGTGCGGCTGCGACGCTACCTGGATGTTGTCCTTTTCGACGATCTCCTTGTAGGCCTCGCGCACGACCGATTCGATCGTCTCGTTGCGGATCGCTTCAGCGAACTTCTTGCGCACAACGGCCGCCGGGGCCTTGCCGGGCCGGAAGCCGGGCAGCCGCGCCTGGGACGCGTAGCGTTTGGTGGTGCGCTCTTCAGCCGCGGCCACTTCCGAGGCTGGAACCGTCACTTCAACGGCGCGCTCGACGCCGGTGGTGGTCTTGGGGTTGAGCTGTATCTCCATCACGGCAATTTAACCAGACTACCTACGGATCATGCGCGTCGGGCGTCAGGTATTGCCGGTGCGCTCATGCCACGGCGCGATCGCCCTCCTCGGAGTCCAGCATGATCTCGAACTTGCAGCGCGAGGGCGTGCCGTGTTCACAGCACTCCATGACCGGCGCCTGCACTATCTCGCCGATCATGCTTCTGGCGGCATTGCAGGTAACGGGATGTGCGCTCACGGCGTCGCCCAGCGGGCAGTACAGGCCGCGGAGGATGATCTTGCCGTTGGCTTCCTCTATATCCACCACGCCGCCAAGATCACGCAATGCGTCCGCCGCGGCCTCGGCGCGGGTGCGGATCGACCCGGTTGTCCCGTCTCGACCTTCGGCAAGCCGCCGACCCACTTCGGCGAGGACGCTCTCCAGTTCCTGCTGTGGCAAGCGTTCACCCAGGACGCCGAGCAGGCTACTGAGCACGGGGCGAGAGGCGTCCGAAAGGCCACGGAGTGCATCCGGTGTGAGCTCATAGGCGTAGGCAGGTCTGGTCCCCGTTGGACGGGAGCCGCGCCGAGTGACGAGACCATCACGCTCGAGCGACATGATGTGGGCGCGGACCGCGTTGTCGGTGATCTGGAGCGCTGTGGCGATCTCGTCCACCGTGCGCGACTCACGCTGGAGCAGCGCGAGGACCTTACCTCTGGTGGTTTCGAGAAACTTGCGATTCAAGGGAGCCATGCGGCCACCGTGGAATGAGAAGCGTGCTCAACGCATGACGTGAAAAGTACGTCAACTCACCAATTAGTCAAGATTGTCAAGTAGATTATTGACAATCTCGTATCACGCTTCTAGACTCTCACTGGTGGACGGTGTACGCAGCCAGACCCCCCTTATACGAGCCCCAGGGTTCCGACCTATGCGTCAGCCAGCATGAGTGATCAAGACGTGGTATTGAGCGGTCCCGACTTCACCAAGGGTGTTTCCATGCACAGCCTGAGTGAGGGGCAGTTGGTTCAGGGGCACGCGGATGGCAAGCCGGCGATGTTGATTCGCCGCGGAGAGACAGTCTTCGCAGTTGGAGCGGTGTGCAGTCATTATGGCGGCCCGCTCGCCGAGGGGATCGTGGTCGGCGATACGGTCCGCTGCCCGTGGCACCACGCCTGCTTCAGCCTGAAAACGGGCGAAGCTCTCCGCGCACCGGCATTGCATTCACTTCCGTGCTGGGCCGTGGAGCAGCGCGACGGCAAGGTCTACGTCACGCACGAAATCGAGACGCGGTCGGCGGCGGCACCCGCCGGCAGCGAAGCCCAGAAAGCGCGGTCGGTTGTGATCATCGGTGGAGGAGCGGCTGGCAGCGCGGCGGCAGAAACATTACGGCGCGAGGGATTTGCGGGCAGCATCACCATGGTCAGCGCGGACAATGACGCGCCATACGACCGTCCCAATATCTCAAAGGATTATCTGGCTGGCACCGCGCCAGAGGAGTGGATCCCACTCCGGCCGCTCTCCGTTTACGAGGAACAGGGGATAACGCTGCGACTTGGGGTTCGCGCGACGGAGATCGATGTCGCGAAGCGTGTCGTGCAACTGAGTGACGGCAACTCGGTCGCTTATGATGCACTGTTGCTCGCGACTGGCGCGACGCCGGTGCGGCTGCCACCGCGCATGGATCCCTTGCAGCGGGTCATGTATCTGCGGACGCTGGCGGACTCGCGCGCGATCATTGCGGCCTGCGAGCACGCCGGTCACGCCGTTGTGATTGGCGCCAGCTTCATCGGTCTCGAAGTCGCCTCCGCGCTGCGCACGCGCGGTCTCCATGTTGACATCGTTGCACCGGAACATCGCCCGCTCGAACGCATTCTTGGCACTGAGCTGGGTGGCATCATTCAGCGGATCCACGAGGACCACGGTGCGACATTCCATCTGGGCAATGCACTGGCGTCTGTCGGTGGTGATCACGTGCTGCTCGCGAGTGGCGAGCGACTGCAGGCGGATCTCGTCATCGCCGGGATCGGTGTGCGCCCCGATGTTACGCTCGCGCGTGAGGCGGGACTGTCGGTGGATCGTGGCGTCGTCGTCAACGAATTCCTCGAAACGAGCACGCCGGGCGTGTACGCTGCGGGTGACATCGCGCAATGGACTGACACGGTGAGCGGTCACAGTCGCAGAATAGAGCACTGGGTCGTCGCAGAGCGCCAGGGAGCGACGGCCGCGCACAACATTGTCGCGCACTTTGAAGGCGCGCCACGTGAGCCGTTCATCGCAGTGCCATTCTTCTGGAGCGCGCATTACGACACTACCATCTCCTACGTTGGTCACGCGGATAGCTGGGACGAGACGGAAGTGCTCGGTGACTTCCATGACGGAAGGATCGCGGTGACGTATCGTAGCGGCGGCCAGGATCAGGCAGTTGCCACGATCGGGCACGACATACTCAGCCTCGATACAGAAGTGGCGATGGAGCGCGCTGCCGATACAGCACTGCAACTTGGAATCGAGAGCGATTCCACGCTCGGACGCCGCAAACCTCTACCCGCGTAAGCGACCCGGTGCAACCAATGACGAATGCAATACAGCGCGGCGCGATTCATCTCGAAACATCCCCGACCGACGACAAGTTGGAAATGGAGCTTCTGATACACCGTCAGCTCGAACTGCTAGGCGAGGATCCGGATCGCGATGGGTTGCTCAAGACTCCGGAGCGCATCGTCAAATCACTCGCCTGGCTGACGCACGGTTACGACATGAGCCTCGCCGATATCGTTGGCGACGCCGTGTTCGAGGAGCGTCAGGAGAACATGGTGATGGTTCGCGACATCGAGCTGTATTCGCTGTGCGAGCACCACATGCTTCCGTTCTTTGGGAGAGCGCACGTCGCCTACATCCCGGATGGCAGGATCATCGGACTCTCCAAGCTCGCGCGAATCGTCGACATGTTTGCGCGCCGGCTTCAGGTGCAGGAGCGGCTCACGGAAGAAATCGCCGAAGCGATATGCGACGTACTGAAGCCGCGTGGTGTTGGCGTGGTGATCGAAGCGTCGCATCTCTGCATGATGATGCGCGGAGTGCAGAAGCAGAACTCCACGACGATCACAAGCGCTCTGCGGGGGAATTTCCGTGACGATCCTAAAACGCGTGACGAATTCCTCCGCCTGGCACAGGGCCGTGGAAGTAGATCGTTCCACGGCGGCATCTGAACACCCTTTCGAGACCAGCCGCGTCAGTCCGGCACCGCCGCAGCCGTCATCTAACTGTTGCGACGAACGGCAGCGATACTCCCACCAACACGCCTCCCTCCGGGCTCGGCTGGAGCGTTGCGCAGCGCGCGACGGCGGCTATCACGCCGCGTTTCCCGTTGTGATGTACGTGGCTCTCGACCGAGAGCCCGCTCCACGTGCCGATGGCGGCCGCCAGCGGCAGGTCGCTCACCCAGTGCACGTGTTGATAGAGGCGAGCGAACCCAATCGCTGACGCCGTCGTGTAGGCAAACGGGCCGACGTAGCGCGCGAGCCCCGGACGCCACGCCGCGGTCTCTCCGGTCAGCGCCGAGGCCATCGCAAATGCCGCGGCGGTGTGACCGGAAGGGAACGACACGAATGGTCCGTTCCCTCTGTGGAACCCACGGGCCCATTCGAAACTTTCTGATGTCTTCACTCCTGGAAGGGCGCGTCCGGCAATCCCCTTTCCCAGAGCTGTCAGTCCGGCGGCAAGCAGTACGGCCGCAGTGAGGTGCATCCCCGCGCCATAGAGTTGCGGACTCCCGGACAGGCGACCGGCCGCGATGAATCCCGCGCCAAGCAGGAACGGTCCCGGGCCGCCGGCGAACGCGAGCGCCTGGCTGGCGCTGTGCAAAGGCTCGTCCTTCTGCCAGCCCGATTCCTGGAACTCTGCCGAGACCGGCTTGTCCAGAGGGGCGACGGCAATGGTGGCCAGTACGGATATTCCGCCGCCCAGCAACTCACGCTTCGTGATCCAGGGCGGGGTCGAATCAGCTTGCGCACTGGCTGTGGGTGCGGGCGAATTCGACAAAGCCGCGGCGACGCTGTCGCTGGTTTCCATTTGTGCTTGCATGGGGGCGAGCGGAAGCGCAAGCACGCTCGTCGCAATGAGAATCCGTTCCCACAGTTTCATGCCGCGTCGGGTATTGGAGATGACGCTGGCATAAAGTCGTGCGTCGTCTGGTTTGGTCGATCTGGAACGGCCACACCGACGAACAGTACGAGTCGCGTCTGGCAAGTGCAACTAAAGTTGACGCGAAGTCCACGCAGGACCGATCAGTGCGAGGAGGGGGACTCGAACCCCCATGGTGTTAACCGCCAGCTCCTAAGGCTGGTGCGTCTACCAATTTCGCCATCCTCGCGTGATGCAGAACGAAAAATAAGCGGCCGGGATACGATTACGCATCCCGGCCGCTTCCCAATGGTAGTGGCCGAGCTACTGGCCCAGGCGAATGTTCACCACATTGTTTATCACGCCACCGCGGCCGTCAGGAAGCGCGACGTTGAGGCTGATGTAGTCGCCGGCTTTCATGGAGTTGAGAACGCCCTGAAGATCGGCGACCGAGTTGATCTGCTTCCGCGGTGTCGGGTACAGCACCTCGGTGATCACCATGCCAGGCTGCAGCTTGCCGTATGACGTGCCCAGACTGACAACGTCGGTGACCAGCACACCGTGGTTCGGGAAACCGGCTGGACGCTGATCCGGCGGCGGCAGTGGTGCGATCGTGGCGCCGAGCTTTGCGCCCGCAACACCCTTGGTGGAAGTTGGGTTGGCACTCGCCTGCGTTGCAGTTGTCGAGTCGGAGGGCCGCGGCGCGAGCTTGACGTCCACCGCCATCTTCTTGCCGTAACGGACATACTCGAGGTGCACGGTCTCGCCCGGCGCGTGGTTGCGTATTACGCGCTGCAGCGAACTAACGCGATCCGCAGGCTGGCCGTCTGCGCTGATGATGACGTCGCCTTCCTGCAATCCCGCCTTGCGTGCAGGATTGTCCGGTGTGTCAGGATTGAATCCCTGAACTAGGACACCGTACACATGGTCCAGTTTCGCGACGGCGGCAGCATCTGCATCCACCTCGCTTATCTGAACGCCGAGAATTCCGAACCTGACGTGACCGTGTGCGATGAGGTCGTCCATGACCTTCTTCGCGAGTGTGATGGGGACGGCGAATCCGTATCCTGCGTAGTATCCCGTTTCACTCGCTATCGCGTTGTTGATTCCGATCACTTCGCCGCGCGTGTTTATGAGCGGGCCGCCGGAGTTGCCGGGATTGATTGCAGCGTCGGTCTGGATGAGATCCGAAATCGCGTAGCGGTCGCTGCCGAGCAGTCCAGGCAGTGAACGATTTTTCGCACTCACGATGCCGGCGGTGACGGTGAAGTCGAGAACGCCGAGCGGATTTCCAATTGCGACGACCCACTCGCCGACCTTGGCCTTGGTATCATCACCGAGCGGGATGGTCGGGAAGTTGTTGCCGTCGATCTTGAGGACTGCAACGTCCGTCGATGGATCGTGTCCGATGACCTTTGCCGCGAAGACGCGGCCATCCATGAGCTTCACGTGAATCTGATCGGCGACGGTCGTGTGATCGGCGCCGGTGATTACGTGGTTGTTAGTAAGGATGTAGCCGTCCTTGGTAACGATGAAGCCAGAACCGCTGGCTTCCTCTACCGATGGCCGAGCCTGCGGCTGACCGAAGTCGAAGAACTGTTCCATCCCGGGCGGAAGCATGCCGCGCGGAATCTGCTGCCGGATGCGCGTAGGTGCGCGGTTCTTGGTGTCTACCTGAATCGACACAACGGCCGGCGTGGCGTGGTCTGCGATCGAGGAGAAACCGGCTGACGGAGCTCCGCCTGGGGCGACGGCGGCGACCGTTGAACCATCCTGAGCGAAGCCTAGTCGCGTCCATCCCTTGCCGGACGCCAGAAGAACGCCGCCGATGAATGCTACCGCGACCGCGGTTCCCCAGCGGACACGTGATGATATAGGAGGCATGAAGGTGAAAGGTAAAGAGGAATCTGGAACGATGGGGCTTGCCCCATCCTTGCATTTAAAACACCGGAGACGACGTTCGGTTCGTATCGAACATAGCGTGCCACGTGGATGCTGCAGGGGCAGGTCCCCGTACCCGCCTGTCCTGATGCCAGGATCCGTGCGCAGCTCCTTGCCGGAGATGCGCACGGATCGTCGTAGTGCAGCGGGCAGGCTGGTGCCGGGCAGGCGTGGGGCCTGCCCGGGTCAGATGGCTGGTGCCGGGCAAGTGTGGGGCCTGCCCGGGTCAGATGGCTGGTAGCGCGTGAGAGCGTCGTCGGGGCAGGCACGGGGGCCTGCCCTTACGGCTACTTCTTGTCTTCGTCGACGATCTCGTAGTCGGCTTCGACTACGTTATCGTCTGCGGGCTTCTCGGCCTCTGGTGCGGCCGCCGGCTCGCCGGGCTGCGCGGTCTGGTTCTGGGCCTGGTAGAAGGCCTGGCCAGCTTCGCTGTACAGCTTGGTCAGCTCCTCCGAAGCGGCGTTGATAGCCGACACGTCGTCACCCCGTAGAGCCGTACGCGCCTTCTCGACGCCTTCCTCGAGCCGCTTGCGCATGTCGTCGCCGAGCTTGTCGCCCCATTCCTTGGAGTTCTTCTCGACTTCGTAGGCAAGCGAGTCCAGACGGTTGCGTGCATCGATCTGCTCGCGACGCGTCTTGTCTTCGCTTGCGTTCTTCTCGGCGTCCTTGACCATGCGATCGATTTCGGCGTCGGACAATCCGCTGGATGCTTCGATGCGGATCTTCTGCTCCTTGTTCGTCGCCTTGTCCTTCGCCGTAACGTTGAGGATTCCGTTCGCGTCGATGTCGAACGTGACCTCGACCTGCGGCACGCCGCGCGGTGCGGGTGGAATTCCGGTGAGCTGGAATTTGCCGATCGTCTTGTTGTACGTGGCAAGTTCGCGCTCGCCCTGCAACACGTGAATCTCCACTGTCGACTGATTGTCATCAGCGGTCGAGAACGTTTCCGACTTCTTGGTCGGAATGGTTGTGTTGCGCGGGATGAGAACGGTCATCACGCCGCCGAGCGTCTCGATTCCGAGCGACAGCGGTGTAACGTCGAGCAGCAATACATCCTTCTGCTCACCGGTGAGAACGGCGCCCTGAACCGCCGCGCCGATCGCGACCACTTCGTCGGGATTGACGCCCTTGTTGGGCTCCTTGCCGAAGAACTTCTTGACCTCGTCCTGAATCTTCGGAATACGCGTCGAGCCACCGACGAGAAGCACCTCGTCGATCTCGTTCGGCTGAATTCCAGCATCCTTCAACGCCTGCTGCATCGGCGGAATCACGCGCTTGATGAGGTCGTCGACGAGCTGCTCGAACTTGGCGCGCGTCAGCGAATAGTTGAGGTGCTTGGGGCCGGTCTGGTCCGCAGTGATGAACGGAAGATTGATGTCGGTCGACTGCGTGGTAGACAGCTCCATCTTGGCCTTCTCGGCCGCTTCCTTCAGACGCTGCAGCGCCATCGGATCCTTGGAGAGATCGATGGCCTGGTCGCGCTTGAATTCGGTGACGAGCCAGTCGATCACGCGTTGATCGAAGTCGTCGCCGCCGAGGTGCGTGTCACCATTGGTGGACTTGACCTCGAACTGGCGCGAGCCTTCGACGTCGTAGAGCTCGAGCACGGAGATGTCGTACGTACCGCCGCCCAGGTCGAACACCGCGACCTTCTCGTCCTTCTTTTTATCGAGACCGTACGCGAGTGCAGCCGCGGTCGGCTCGTTAATGATGCGGAGCACGTCGAGGCCGGCGATCTTGCCGGCATCCTTGGTGGCCTGGCGCTGCGAATCGTTGAAATACGCGGGAACGGTGATGACAGCCTTGGTGACCTTGGTTCCGAGGTAATCCTCAGCGGTCTGCTTCATCTTCTGAAGAATCATCGCGGAGATCTCGGGCGGGGAGAACTTCTTGCCCTGGACTTCGACGACAACCATTTCGTTCGCCCCTGCTTCTACCTTGTAGGGAACGCGGGTCTTTTCCTCGCTGATCTCGTTCAGCTTGCGACCCATGAAGCGCTTGATCGAGAAGACGGTATTTGCGGGGTTGGTGACTGCCTGACGCTTGGCGATCTGACCTACGAGGCGCTCGCCATCTTTCGCGAATGCAACGACCGACGGCGTTGTCCGTCCGCCTTCCGCATTCGGGATGACGACCGGGTCTCCGCCTTCCATCACGGAAACGACGGAGTTGGTGGTGCCGAGGTCGATGCCGATGACTTTTTCTGCCATGACTGTATTATCTGGTTCGGGTGAAAACGACGCTGGAGAGCAGTACTGCAAGCCCCGAGCTTATGGGCGCCGTCGCTGACTCGTGCACGGTGCTATCTGCGATCACTACTAGAGCAACGCAAATGCCGAACTTTCCTGCCAGAATGGCACAGTCGCGGATAAACGCATGATTCCCGTCGGAACCAACCTGCCGACTCGGCGCATCGCGTGGATGAACTACCTGATCATCCTGGTCACGATAGCTGTGTGGATTCAGGTCGAAGGTGCCGGTGTGGATCCGATGAGGCTCGCCGCGACGATCTGCAACTTCGGGATGGTGCCGGGCGAGATAACGCACGTCGCACCGATCGGGCTCGCCGTTCCGCTCGGGCGCGGGCTGGCGTGCGTCGTGGACAACGATCCGATAAACATCCTCACGCCGCTGTTCTCGATCTTCCTGCACGGGAGCTGGGCCCATCTGCTGGGCAACATGCTCTTTTTGTGGGTATTCGGCCGCGGGATCGAAGACACGATGGGACCGGTCCGATATCTGGCGTTCTACCTCATCTGCGGGATCGTCGCGTGTCTGGCCCAGATCGCTTCGAGCCCGGGCTCTCCGGTCCCGACCGTGGGCGCATCTGGTGCGATTTCCGGGGTGATGGGCGCCTTCCTGCTGCTATATCCAAATGTTCGCGTGAAGATGTTCTTCTTCATCATTCTGGCGGACGTGAGAGCGTGGATCGTGTTGATCTACTGGTTCCTGTTGCAACTGTTCGAGGGGATAGCGACGTCGGGTCAGATGGGGTCGGAATTCTCGAGCGGGGTGGCGGTATGGGCCCACGTTGGTGGATTTGTGACCGGTCTTCTGCTGATCAAGTTCTTCACTTCACGCGGGGCGGTGGCTGCACCGTTCCGGAGAGGCTAACTTCGTACGGGCGAGGCACGCCTCGCCCGTACGCTTTATTTGATCTGGAGAGATGTGTGCGGCTGATACCCCGTGACGAGCAGTTTTACGAATTATTCACCCAGCTCGCCGAACGTCTGTCGCTTGCGGCGCGGCTATTGAACCAGCTTTTCCGGGAGCCGGAGCGGCGAGCCGAGCACGTTCAGGCCATCAAGTCAGCCGAACATGAAGCGGACGAGATCACGCGCGAGATAATCGACCGGCTGGACAGGACTTTCATCACGCCGTTCGACCGCGAGGACATCCATCAGCTCGCGTCGGCGCTGGACGAAGTGGTCGATCTGCTGGATGGAGCCGCGCGACGGGTCGAGATATTCAGGATCACGACCGTTCATCAGGCTGCAGTCACGTTGTCAGATGTGATGGTTCGCGCAGCGGTACAGGTCGAGGCCGCGGTACGTGGGATGAAGGACCCGAAGGTCGTCGGTCTCAAGGCGCAGGAGCTCAAGAAGCTGGAGGAAGAGGGCGACGCCATCTACCACGAGTCGATGGGCGCGCTGTTCGACGGCGCGCTCGACGCGATCGAAGTGATCAAGTGGAAGGAGCTGTACGACAAGGTCGAGGATGCACTGGACCAGGCGGAAGATGTCGCGAACGTCCTGCAGTCGATCGCACTCAAGAACGGATAGCGTGTGATTGGTTACGTCGTCGCGATAATCATTATCGCGTTCGTCTTCGATTTCAGCAACGGCTTTCACGATTCCGCAAACTCGATAGCGACGATAGTCGGTAC
>Ga0207657_10003240_pt1 | contig 17421 bp, 21 predicted proteins | sample KBSC33metaG_FD_184316 | JGI IMG/M metagenome (GOLD analysis project Ga0207657, IMG submission 184316) | Corn rhizosphere microbial communities from Kellogg Biological Station, Michigan, USA - KBS C3-3 metaG (SPAdes) (version 2) | ecosystem: Host-associated > Plants > Roots > Rhizosphere > Soil ... | reverse complement strand
CGCATGGCGAACCACACGCTGAGATCTGTACTCTTGGGCGAAGTTACCGTCTCATGCATGCCGAGGAGCTTCGCGCCGGTCCTGTCCTCTGACCCGGTTCCCCAAGCCAGCGAACGCGATATGCGTACACGGTTTGGTCCGGTTTGTCAAGCCTGACATGCGGGCGGAGAATTAAATTCAACCAAATGGTTGACACTCGCCGGGTGCGCGACATATTAAACCTTATGGTTGAATACGACTCGACACGATTGGACTCCGTTTTTCACGCGCTCGGCGATCCGACGCGGCGCGGAATGCTGGCGAACCTCGCGCTGGGCGAGAAATCGGTCGGCGAGCTGGCGCAGCCCTTCGAGATGAGCTTCGCCGGCGCGTCCAAGCATTTGAAAGTGCTGGAAGATGCGGGTCTGGTCGCGCGCCGCAAGAGCGGACGCATGTACATGTGCAGTCTGAAGGCAGAGCCGCTGGCGGAAGCCAATCGCTGGCTCCGGCAATGGGAGCATTTCTGGACCACGCGCCTCGACCGACTGCAGGCGCTGATCGAATCCGACAGGAAAAAGAAGGAGAATTCCGATGGCTGAAGCCGCGCTGCAAACCCGTCCGCCGATCGAGCGGACCGCCCCTGACACGATCCGCCTCGAGCGGATGCTGGACGCGCCGCCGGAGACGGTCTGGCGCTACCTGACCGAAGCGGAGCTCAGGGCGAAATGGTTCATGGGCGGAACCGACGCCGTCAAAGGCCAGGAACTGACTTTGCTCGTCGATCACGACAATCTGTCCGACGAGGAGGTCCCCTACCCTGAAGGCTATGCGCAATTCAAAGGATCGACCTGGAACGAGACCGTGAGCCGCTTCGAGCCGCCGCACCTGCTCGAAACGAGCTTCCAGGGCGGCAAGAATGGAATTGTGACGTACGAGTTGTTCCCCGAAGACGGACAGACGCGGCTGATCGTGACGCATAGCGGAATCGTGAGCCCGACGGGCGCGCAGGATTTCGGAAGCGGGTGGAATTCGCACCTCACTGTGCTCGCGACGCGCCTCGCCGGAGGAAGCATACCCAATTTCTGGGCGCTGCACGCTCAGTCGCGCGAAGCGGTGGCCGAGGCGCTGGGCTGACCATGTGCCCGCTCTGCCTGTCGGCGACGATCGGCTGGCTCGCCGCGGGTGGCGGTGCTTCGGCCGCAGCTTTGGGAGCGTTGCTCATCAAGCGGCGCGCGAAAGGAGATAAAGACGATGACGACGCATCGAACCGGGACGCGTGACGAATGGCTGCGCGAGCGGCTGGCGTTACTGGAGGCGGAAAAGGCCCTTACGCGGCAGAGCGATGAACTGGCGCGCAGGCGGCAGGCATTGCCGTGGGTGCCGGTCGAGAAGACGTACCGCTTTCAGGTTGCGGACGGCGAAGCGACACTTGCCGATTTGTTCCAGGGCCGGTCGCAATTGCTGGTCTATCATTTCATGTTCGGACCGGACTACACTGCGGGCTGCCCCTCCTGTTCGATGATCGCGGACGGCTTCAATGGTTTCTGGCAGCATCTGGCCAGCCATGACGTGACGCTGTCGGCGGTGTCGCGCGCGCCGATCGAGACGCTGCTGGCCTATCGCAAGCGGATGGGCTGGAGCTTCCCCTGGGCCTCCTCCTTCGGCGGCGATTTCAACTTCGACTATAGCGTCGGCCTTACCGAAGAGCAGCAGGATCGGGGCTATGATTATAATTATCAGTCCCACGGCGTGGTTTCACGCAACACGCCCGACGCGCCCCAGACCTTTGGCGCCATGTGCGGCGTCGACCGGCGGACCTACCTGCGCGAGCTGCCGGGGATGAGTGCGTTCAGGATCGAGGACGGCGAGATCTTCCACACTTACTCGACCTATGGGCGCGGGCTGGATGCGCTGTGGGGCTCCTATCCGTGGCTCGACCGCGCTCCGCTCGGGCGCAACGAAAGCGAAGGCGTGTGGTGGAAACGGCGCGATGAATATGCGGAGGCGCTTGCCGCTGCTTAGGGCTCGCCCAATCCAAATTATCCGGGAGCGTCGCGCCGCGGCTTTTGCAAAATGGCGCGCGGAACGGCGAGGCCGATGCTCCGTTTTACCGGCAAGATATGTCGGACACTGTCATGGCAAGATATCGTCTTTCCGCGCGCCGGGCGGGACTGGCCGTCGCCCTTCCTTTGGCGCTGATCCTCAGCGGTTGCGAGACGGCCACGCCATACCAGCCGCTTGCGCGACCCGGCTCATCCGCGGGCGGCTATAGCGACCAGCAGATCGAGCCCAATCGCTTCCGGGTCACGTTTTCGGGCAATTCGATGACGTCGCGCGAGACGGTCGAAACCTATCTGCTGTATCGCGCGGCGCAGCTTACGGTGGAGCGGGGCTTCGACTGGTTCGAAATGGCCGACCGCAATACCGAGAAGCATAGCAGCACCTATGTGACGCAGCCGTTCGCGCCGGGGCCGTGGGGTTATTGGGGCCCGGCCTGGCGCTATCATGGACGTTTCGGCTGGCGGCGCTGGGATCCGTTCTGGGGCGATCCCTTCTGGGACCGCGACATCGACGTGCACACGGTCAACCAATATGAGGCGATCGCGGAAATCGTGACCGGCCGTGGCGCCAAGCCCCCAGGCGATCCGCGGGCGTTCGACGCGCGCGCCGTGCTCGCCAATCTCGGGCCCCGTATCCAAAGGCCGCGATGAGGGCTGAGGGCGTTGCGCTCCTTGCCCACCTCTTGGACGGTAATAAGTATAGTGTCCCCGATTTGGTGCGTCAGCGCGGTGAATAGGCGCGGGAAGAGGCGCGCGGCGGGTTTCCGCGGGGGTTCGGGTTGAGCGCGGCGGGCGTGCGGGGGCGGACGTCGAGCAGGCGTTCGAGCAGGTCCTGCCCTTCGCGCCAGGCGCCCAGCCCTGAATCCGCGTTGATATGCCCGGCCCCGTCCAGCAGCACGAAATGCGCCCCCAATGCGCAGGCGAGCTCGTCGGCGCGGTCGGCGTCGCACCAGGGATCGTCGTTGCTGGCAACCACAATGGTCGGGAAAGGCAGGATGGATTTGGGGGTGGGCGCGAAGCGTTCGATGCGCGGATCGGCGCCCAGGCGGTCGACATCGGGTGGCGCCACCAGCAGCGCGCCGACGACATTGCTCGGCGCATCCTCGCCCAGCAGGCTCGCCCACCACAGCACCGCCTGGCAGCCGAGGCTGTGCGCGACGAGCACGACCGGCCCCTGCGCCGCGCCGACCGCCTGATCGATCCGGCTGATCCAGACGTTGCGCACCGGATCGCTCCACATGCCGAGTTGGACGCGCAGGCAATCATGCCGCTCGCGTTCCCAGATGGTCTGCCAATGGCCAGGGCCCGAATCGTGCAAACCGGGCACGATCAGGCACAAAGGGGACAGGCCGAGTTCGCCTTCGGTCATGGGCACGCACTCCACATTCGAGGTGCGCGCATCCTATTTCCTAGTTATTGACTAGGAAATACAATCCGGCTTGGCCGGGGGATAGGTGAGCTTGGATATCCCGCCCTGCCCGCCCGAACGCGCATGGCATGTAGAACAATGGGCGAAGCGGGTTTCTCCGTGGGAACGGCGAGCCGGTTAGCGGACGAGCCGGCTGGAAAGTACGGCAATGACCCTGCCCGTCATGCCAGCGAAGGCTGGCATCCATCTCCAGAATGTCGGGCTGGCGACACTGTCGGGAGATGGGCCCCAGCTTTCGCTGGGGCGACGGTGGGTGAAGGGATGGCCAAGCCTCCAGCGGCCCCGGCCTCCGCCGGGGCGACGATTCGCTTAGCGCTTGAGCGCGCCGCGTCCGGCGTAGCGGCCGATCGCGCCAAGCTCTTCCTCGATGCGGATGAGTTGGTTGTACTTGGCGAGCCGGTCCGAACGCGCGAGGCTGCCGGTCTTGATCTGACCGCAATTGGTGGCGACGGCGAGGTCGGCGATGGTCGAATCCTCGGTCTCGCCCGAGCGGTGCGACATGACCGCGGTATAGCCGGCGCGTTGCGCCATGCTCACCGCCTCGAGCGTTTCCGAAAGCGTGCCGATCTGGTTGACCTTGACCAACAGCGAGTTGGCGACGCCCTTCTGGATGCCCTCGGCCAGGATCTTGGGATTGGTGACGAAGATATCGTCGCCGACCAACTGGACCTTGTGGCCGATCTTGTCGGTCAGGAGCTTCCAGCCGTCCCAATCCTGCTCGGCCATGCCGTCCTCGATCGAAACGATCGGGTAAGCGGCGGCGAGTTCCGCCAGATAATCGACCATCTCGGCGGGAGAGAGCTTCCGCCCCTCGCCTTCGAGATCGTAGACCCCGTTCTTGAAGAATTCGCTCGCGGCGCAGTCGAGCGCGATCCCGACCTCCTCGCCCGGCTTGTAGCCCGCGGCCTCGATCGAGCTCATGATGAAGTCGAGCGCATCCTTCGGGCTGGCGAGGTTGGGCGCGAAGCCGCCCTCGTCGCCGACCGCGGTCGCGAGCCCCTTGTCGTGCAGCTTCTTCTTGAGCGTGTGGAAAATCTCGGTGCCGCAACGGACCGCCTCGCTCAGGCTCTCGCTGCCGAGCGGCATGATCATGAATTCCTGGAAGTCGATCGGATTGTCGGCATGCGCGCCGCCGTTGATGATGTTCATCATCGGCACCGGCAGGACATGCGCGGAAACGCCACCGACATAACGATAGAGCGGCAGGCCGCGCGATTCCGCCGCCGCCTTGGCGACCGCGAGGCTGACGCCGAGAATGCCGTTGGCGCCCAGCCGGCCCTTGTTTTCGGTGCCGTCGAGCTCGATCATCACGCCGTCGATCTCGGCCTGGTCCTCGGCCTCGAGACCCTCGACCGCCTCGGCGATCTCGCCATTGACCGCGTCGACCGCGTCGTCGACGCCCTTGCCGCCCCAGCGGCTCTTGTCGCCGTCGCGGCGCTCGACCGCCTCGCGCGTGCCGGTCGACGCGCCCGAGGGCACGGCGGCGCGGCCGAAGCTGCCATCCTCCAGCGTGACGTCGACCTCGACGGTCGGATTGCCGCGGCTGTCGATCACGGTACGGGCGTGGACGTCGACGATCGCGGTCATGGGGAATCTCCGATTTTGCGGGCTACAGGATGGCGCGGCCTGTATCGGCGACGAGCCGTGGAGGCAATGATTCCGCTTCCGATACGAAAAGTGTATTAGCAATGTGGAACGCAGCCCTATGGGCAGCGGTTGAATGGTCGCGTGTTTGGGTCATTGCAGGAGAATGGAAATGCCTTCCGCCGACGAACAGCTTCCCGAGGGCACGGATCACGTGGTTGAGGGCGCCGGAGTGAGCAGCGACAACGGCAATGCGGCCGAGCCGCCCATCTCCGCCATCGATGGCCGAGGCGAAGATATCAAGGGCGCTTTCTTCGATCGAGTCGACGAGCTGCGCGGCCAGGCGGGCGACCGCGCGCGCGAACTGGCGCAGACCGGCAAGGACCGCGCGGCCACCGCGCTCGACAGCCTGGTCCAGACGGTGGAGGACGCCGCCAGCGACATCGACGAGAAACTGGGCAGCCAATATGGCGATTATGCGCGCCGCGCGGCCGAGCATATCGGCGGCTTCACCGACTCGTTCCGCGACAAGGACATCGACGCCTTGTTCAACGACGCGCGCGATTTCGTGAAGAAGTCGCCCACGGTGGCGATCGGCGCGGCGGCGGTGCTGGGCTTCGTGGTCGCACGGCTCGCCCGCTCGAGCATGCCGGAAAGCTCCGGCAAAGATGCGCCAAAGGCGTGATGCCCCCGAGCCCAGGCGAAGAGCCCGGGTCGCTCCGCGACCTGGCCGCGCGCGTGATCGACGACGGGACGACCTACCTGAAGGCGGAGCTGACGCTCGCCAAGGAGCAGGCGATCATCGGCGTCAACGAAGCGCGGCCGACGATAAGGCTGGCGCTGGCGGCGCTCATGCTGGGCCAGGGCGCGATCATGGTCCTGGCGATCTCGCTTGGGCTGTTGCTGGGGAACTGGCTCGGCTTGCCCGGTGGCTTCCTCGTCGCGGGGCTGCTGATGATCGCGGCGATGCTGGCGATCGCGCGCAACGTGGTCGAGCGGATCAGGAAGATCATTCGATGAGCGAGGCGGATGTCGCGCGCGCCGAGGCGAAAGTCGCGGCGGCGCGGGAAAAACTGCTGGGATCGACCCAGGCGCTCCAGGCGCGGCTGAAGCCGTCGGTGCTCGCCGACGATGCCTGGAACGTGGCGCGCGAGAAGGGCCAGGAGGTCGCCGCGGAGGCGGTGCGCGCGGTCAAGCAGCGCCCGATCATTTCTTCTGCAGCCGCGTTCGGCCTTGCGGCGTTTGTCGCGCGCAGGCCGATCGCAAAGCTGTTCGGGATGTGGCGTGGCAAGGACAAGTGAAGGAGTAGGCGATGAGCAAGGCCCCCAAGACCTCCGCGCAGGCGGAAAGCGAGCCGGAAGTGCGGAACGATGCCTATGGCAAGGTGAGTGAGCGGGTTGCGGCAGCCTATGCCGCGGCGCGCGAGAAAACCGGCCAGGCGGGCGAGACGCTCGAATCCAATCCGTTGGCGGCGTTGCTCGGCGGGATCGCGATCGGCGCGATCGCGGGCGCGCTGATCCCGCGCCTGCCCAAGGAGAAGGAATTGCTCGCGCCGCTGGGCGAGAAGATCGGCGAGGCGGCGCGGGCCGCGCTCGGTGCGGGCAAGAGCGCGGGCGCGGAAGCGCTGGAGGAGGCGGGCCTCTCCTCCGACCAGATCCGCGCGCAAGTCTCCAAGCTGGTCGAGCAAGCGCTCAAGGCGGCGAACGAAGCTGGCGCCGCCGCGATCGACGCGGCGCGCGAATCCGCGAGCCGGTAAAAATTCAAGACGAGTTCATGCGGGCGGGCCGAAAGGTCCGCCCGTTGCCTTTGGAGAGAATAAGAATGAGCCCCAAATTCCGTAACGCCCTTGCGGCGATGGCAATCGCCTCCGGCGTGCTGCTTCCGGCGATGACCAGCCCGGCGGCGGCCGCGGTCGACACCAGCGATCCGCAGCGTTTCGTCCAGACGCTCACCAGCGATGGTTTCGCCGCGATGCGCGTCGGCAGCCGCGAGACGGCCAAGGCCAAGTTCCGCGCGCTGCTGGCGCAAAATGTCGCGGTCGATCTGATCGGCGATCGCCTGATCCGCCGCTGGCTGCCCAAGATCACGCCCGCCCAGCATGAGCAATATAAGACGCTGCTGCCCGGCTATGTCGTCGGCACCTATGCCGACCGCCTGTTCGAATATTCAGACTCGACGATTCGCATCGTGCGCGTCCAGCAGACCGCGGGCGGCGGCGCCGACGTCATCACCCAGGTGACCAAGCCCGGCGCGCAGCCGATCGCGGCGACCTGGTCGCTGACCAAGGTCGGCGGCGTGTGGAAGGTGCTCAACCTCAACGTGGCGGGCATCAACGTGGCGATGGCGCAGGCGGCCGATTTCGATTCGGTGATCCAGCGCCAGGGTTTCGACGCGCTGTTGAAGCTGATGGCGGCGCGCAAGTAACCAAAGCGCACTTGTCTAACCCGCCCGCCGGCGGCAGAGGCTGAGCTTATGAGCAAGATGCATCTGGTATTCGGCGGGCGGGTCAAGGACCCGCGCACCCTGGACTTCCAGGACCTCTCCAAGATCGAGGTCGTGGGCTTCTTTCCCGATTATGCGAGCGCCGAGAAAGCCTGGCGCGCCGCCGCGCAGCGCACGGTCGACGATGCCGAGATGCGGTTCGTGATCGCGCATCTGCACCGGTTGTTCGAGCCTGAGGGAAATTGAGCGTCGCCCCAGCGAAAGCTGGGGTCCATCTCCTTAACTGGCCAAATGGGCTGCACGTGCGGGAGATGGATGCCAGCGTTCGCTGGCATGACGGATAGTCAGGCGTTGAGCAGCAGATAGAGATCATCCCAGTCGGGATTGGCCTGTTCGATCAGTTCGACCTTCCAAGCCCGTTTCCAGGCTTTGATCTGTTTTTCGCGGGTGATCGCTTCGATGATCGTCGGGTAGGGCTCGACATAGACGAGCCGCTTCAGACAATAGCGGCGGCAGAAGTCGGAGCCCTCACCATTGCGATGCTGGGTGGCGCGCGCCGCGATATTGCTGGTCACGCCGACATAGATTGCGCCGTTGCGACGATTTGCCATGATGTAGACGTAGCCGCCACGCATGCTGGGATTTTGCAGCGTTCGGAGATGGATGCCAGCGTTCGCTGGCATGACGGGCTGGTTAAGCTTTCCGATACCGCCAGGCGAGCATTGGGCGAGCGAGGACCAGGCCGGCGATGAAGCCGCCGATGTGGGCCGCGGCGGCGATGGCCATGCCTTCGGTGCGCGAGACGAGGCCCAGCATCAATTGCACCGCGATCCAGGCGAGCGCGAGCCAGCCGATGTGGAGCCAGCGCGCGACAGCAGGCGAATATTTGGACGGGCGGCGCTGGCCGTAGAGGATGGCATAGGCACCGACGAGCGCGGAGATGGCACCGCTCGCGCCGATCATCGGGACCGGTGAATGCGGCCCGGCGACATATTGCGCGGCCGCCGCGGCATAGGCGCCGACGACATAGAGCACGACGATGCCGGGCGGCCCCAGCGCCACCTCATCCTCGCGGCCGCAATAGAAGAGCATGAGCAGATTGAAGCCGATATGGATGGCGCCGCCATGGAGCAAAGTCGCGCTCAACGGCGTCAGCCAGACCGGCAACGCACCGATCACCTGCAAGCCCGACAGCCGCGCGGGAATGAAGCCGCCGACCGCCGCCGCCGCATCCGGCTTGCCGATCACCGTCAGCAACACGAAGCTCGCGATCGTGACCGCCGCGATCGTGGCGGTCATCCGGGGAGGCGCGGTCTTCATGAAGCGAGGGCCGCCTTGCCGGAGGAGATCAGATGAATTCGATGCGCGAGACGACGTAATATTTGTCGCCCGACGGCACGGTCACTTCGACTTCCTCGCCGACCTTGCGGCCGATCAGGGCGCGGCCGAGCGGCGACGCATACGAGATGCGGCCGGATTTGGCATCGGCCTCGGTCTGGCCGACGATCTGATATTTGACCGGCTTGTCGTCCTCATCGAGCAGATGGACGGTCGCGCCGAACACGATCTTGTCGCCCGAAAGCGTCTTCGGGTCGATCACCAAGGCGCGCGAAAGCTTGTCCTCGATGTCGGCGATCATCGCCTCGATCTGGCCCTGACGCTCCTTGGCGGCATGATATTCGGCATTTTCGGACAGGTCGCCGTGCGCGCGCGCTTCCTCGATCGCATCGATGATCTGCGGCCGCTCAATCTTGAGACGCGCGACCTCAGCGGTGAGCATGTCATGCCCTTCCGCCAGCATCGGCATCTTCTCGTCGCTCGCCATTTCAACCGAACCCCTTGTTCGAACCGTCAAAAAGAGACCCCGCGCCGCCATGTGGCGGCGCCCGCACCTTGGCGATGTCCGGGATCGTCAGTCAGCTATGATAGGATTGGAGCGAGCGCACTTCAAGGCTGCGCTCCTTCAGGGCCGCAATCGCCCTCACCGCCGCCAGCCCGCCGGCCGCCGTGGTGAAGTAGGGAATGCGCGCCAGCATGGTCGATGCGCGGATCGATTTGGAATCCTGGAGCGACTGCCAACCCTCGGTGGTGTTGAGCACGAGCTGGACCCCGCCATCCTTCAGCCGGTCGACGATATGCGGCCGGCCCTGCGCCACCTTGTTGACGCGCTCGACCGCCAGGCCCTTGTCCGCGAGATATTCGGCGGTGCCGTCGGTCGCGACGATATTGAAACCCAGATCGATCAGCGCGCGCACCGCAGGTTCGATCACCGGCTTGTCGGTTTCCTTGACCGAGACGAACACCGTGCCCGATCTGGGCAGAACCGTGCCCGCACCCAGCTGCGCCTTGGCGAAAGCGGTCGCGAAATCCTTGTCGAGGCCCATCACCTCGCCGGTCGACTTCATTTCGGGCGAAAGCACGGGATCGACGCCGGGGAAGCGCGCCCACGGAAAGACCGCTTCCTTGACCGCGATATAATCGATGTCGAGGTCGATCTTCGGCAGGTCGGCGAGCTTCTCGCCCGCCATCACGCGCGCGGCGATCTTGGCGATCGGCGCGCCCACCGCTTTGGCCACGAACGGCACGGTGCGGCTGGCGCGCGGATTGACCTCGATCAGGTAGACCTCGCCGTCCTTGACCGCATATTGGACGTTCATCAGCCCCTTGACCTTGAGCGCGCGAGCGAGCGCATCGGTCTGGCGCTCGATCTCCGCGACGATCTCCTTCGACAGGCTGTAGGGCGGGAGCGAGCAGGCGCTGTCGCCCGAATGGACGCCGGCCTCCTCTATATGCTGCATCACGCCGGCGATGGTGACGTCGGTGCCGTCGGCGATCGCGTCGACATCGACCTCGATCGCGTCGCGCAGATAGCGGTCGATCAAGACGGGCGAGTCGCCCGACACCTGCACCGCAGTCTGGATATAATGATCGAGCTGCGCGGGGGTATCGACCACCTCCATCGCGCGCCCGCCGAGCACGTAGGACGGGCGGGTCAGCACCGGGTAGCCGATCCGCTCGGCGACCGCGATCGCCTCATCGCGGCTGCGCGCGATGCCGTTGGCGGGCTGCTTGAGGCCAAGCTTCTCGACCAGAGCCGCGAACCGCTCGCGATCCTCGGCGAGATCGATCGCGTCGGGCGACGTGCCGAGGATCGGGATGCCCGCGCGTTCGAGCTCCTGCGCCAGCTTGAGCGGGGTCTGGCCGCCGAACTGGACGATCACGCCGACCAGCTCGCCATTGGTCTGCTCGACATGCAGGATCTCGAGCACGTCCTCGACCGTCAGCGGCTCGAAATAGAGGCGATCGGACGTGTCATAATCGGTGCTCACCGTCTCCGGATTGCAATTGACCATGATCGTCTCGAAGCCCGCGTCGGAGAGCGCAAAACAGGCGTGGCAGCAGCAATAATCGAACTCGATTCCCTGGCCGATGCGGTTGGGCCCGCCGCCGAGGATCACGATCTTGCGCCGATCGGACGGCTGCGCCTCATTCTCGGGCTCACCGAAGACGGGCGCCTCGTAGGTCGAGTACATGTAGGGCGTCTTCGCCTCGAACTCGGCCGCGCAGGTGTCGATCCGCTTGAAGACGGGGCGCACGCCGAGCTTGTGGCGGTGCGCGCGCACTTCAGCCTCGGTCACGCCGCCCGACATCGCCTTGATCGCGTCATGGACGATGCCCGATCCGCGCGCCTGCTCGCGGCTCATGCCGGCGAGGTTGTTCGAATTGAGCGCGAGCCAGGCGAGGCGCTTGTCGGAGAAACCCATCGCCTTCAATTTACGCAGGCCCTCGGCGTCATTGGGCAGGCCGTTCTCGCAGACCTGCTGCTCGGCGCGCACGATCTCGGCGAGGCGCTCGAGGAACCAGGGGTCATATTTGGCGATGCGGTGGATTTCATCGACCGTCAGGCCCTCACGCAGCGCCTGCGCGGCGATCAGCAGGCGATCGGGCGTCGGCTCGGACAAGGCCGCCTCGATCTCGGCCTTGGGCGCGCCCTTGAGCCGGTCGACGATGTTGAGGCCGGACAGGCCGGTCTCCAGGCCCCTGAGCGCCTTTTGCAGGCTTTCGTGGAAGTTGCGGCCGATCGCCATCACCTCGCCGACCGACTTCATCGCGGTGGTCAGATGGTCCGACGCACCCTTGAACTTCTCGAAGGCAAACCGGGGTATCTTGGTGACGACATAGTCGATGGTCGGCTCGAAGCTGGCCGGCGTCGCGCCGGTGATGTCGTTGTCGATCTCGTCGAGCGTGTAGCCGACCGCGAGCTTGGCCGCGACCTTGGCGATCGGGAAGCCGGTCGCCTTCGACGCCAGCGCGGACGAGCGCGACACGCGCGGGTTCATCTCGATCACGACGAGACGCCCGTCCCGGGGATTGACCGCGAACTGGACGTTGGAGCCGCCGGTCTCGACGCCGATCTCGCGCAGCACCGCGATGCTGGCGTTGCGCATGATCTGATATTCCTTATCGGTCAGCGTCAGCGCCGGCGCGACGGTGATCGAATCGCCGGTGTGGATTCCCATCGGATCGACATTCTCGATCGAGCAGATGATGATGGCATTGTCGTTGCGATCCCGCACGACCTCCATCTCATATTCCTTCCAGCCGAGGACCGATTCCTCGACCAGCACCTCGGTGGTCGGCGAGAGATCGAGCCCGTTGGTGACGATCTGGACGAATTCCTCGCGGTTATACGCGATGCCGCCGCCCTGCCCGCCCATGGTGAAGCTGGGGCGGATGATCGAGGGAAGCTGGACGAATTCGAGCGCCTCCAGCGCCTCCTCGACCGAATGGGCGATGCGCGAGCGCGGGCTTTCGAGCCCGATCTTGTCCATCGCGTTGCGGAATTTGAGCCGATCCTCGGCCTTGTCGATCGCCTCCGCGTCGGCGCCGATCATCTGGCAGCCATATTTCTCGAGCGTGCCATCGTGCCACAGCGCGAGCGCCGTGTTGAGCGCGGTCTGGCCGCCCATGGTGGGCAGCACCGCGTCGGGGCGCTCCTTCTCGATGATGCGCGCGACCACCTCGGGCGTGATCGGCTCGATATAGGTGGCGTCGGCCATGTCCGGATCGGTCATGATCGTCGCCGGGTTGGAATTGACGAGGACGATCCGATAGCCCTCTTCGCGCAGTGCCTTGCAGGCCTGCGTCCCCGAATAATCGAACTCGCACGCCTGGCCGATGACGATCGGGCCGGCGCCGATGATCAGGATCGATTTGATGTCGGTACGCTTGGGCATGGGTTATGCGAGGCCTGAAAGCCCTCTCCCCGTGGGGAGAGGGTTGGGTGAGGGGGACCGACGCGCATGGCGACGGAAAGACAGATTGGACGGGCGCGGCAGTTGCGCCGCGATACGACCGATGCGGAAGCGCTGTTGTGGGCGCGCCTGCGAAGCCGCCAGCTCGATGGCGCAAAGTTCGTTCGGCAGCATCCGATCGGCGCGTACATCGCCGATTTCTGCTGCCGCAATGCCAGGCTCGTGATCGAGCTGGATGGCGGGCAACATGCGGAGAGCACCGCCGATGAAGCTCGGACACGGCTTATCGAGGCCAATGGCTACAGCGTCATTCGCTTCTGGAATAATGATGTGTTCGACAACCTTGAAGGCGTTCTGATGGAGATCCAAAGCGCGCTCTTCAACGCTAGTCCGGGCGCGCGCTGACGCGCGCTCCCCCTCACCCCAACCCTCTCCCCGACGGGGAGAGGGAGTCATTGGGCGCCCCGCAGCTGGCTCACGAACTGCTCGAACAGATAATGGCTGTCCTGCGGGCCGGGGCTCGCTTCGGGGTGATATTGCACTGAGAAAGCTGGCTTGTCGGTCAGGCGCAGACCGGCGAGGCTGCCGTCGAACAAGGAGATGTGCGTCGGCTCCGCATTGGCCGGGAGCGTTTCAGTCAGGACCGCGAAGCCGTGGTTCATGCTGGTGATCTCGACGCGGCCGTCGTCGGTGCGCTTGACCGGGTGGTTCGCGCCGCGATGGCCCTGGTGCATCTTGGCGGTCTTCGCGCCGACCGCGAGGCCGAGCAATTGGTGGCCGAGGCAGATGCCGAAGATCGGTTTGCCGATCTTGAGCAGTTCCTGGATCACCGGCACGGCATAGAGGCCGGTCGCAGCGGGATCGCCCGGACCGTTCGACAGGAACACGCCATCGGGTGCATGCGCCATCACGTCATCGAAAGTCGCGGTCGCGGGGACAACCGTCACGCGCGCGCCGGCGGCGACGAGGTTGCGCAGGATGTTGCGCTTGAGGCCGTAATCGATCGCGACGACGTGAGGGCGGGAATCTGAGAGCCCCTCTCCTTTAGGGGAGGGGTTGGGGTGGGGCCTATCCTCTTGGCCGTTCGCTGGGGGTGAGGCCCCACCCCCAGCCCCTCCCCTGAAGGGGAGGGGAGAGGCGTAGCCTTGGCCCAGCGTCCACAACCCCTCGTCCCACTTGTAGCTCTGGGTGGATGACACCTCCTTGGCGAGGTCCATGCCTTCCAGGCCCGGCCATTCGCGCGCCTGGCGCTTGAGCGCGTCGAGGTCGAATTCGCCTTTGGCATTATGCGCGATCACGCCGTTGGGGGCGCCGTTCAAGCGGATCGCGCGGGTCAAAGCGCGGGTGTCGACGCCCGACAGGCCGATCCTGCCATTGTTGCGTAGCCAGGTGTCGAAATGCTGGGTGCTGCGGAAATTCGAAGGATCGGTCACATCCTCGCGCACGATGCAGCCGAGCGCGTGCGGGTTGATCGCCTCGATATCCTCAGGATTGGCGCCGACATTGCCGATATGGGGGAAGGTGAAGTTGACGATCTGCCCCGCGTAAGAGGGATCGGTCATCACCTCCTGATAGCCGGTCATCGCGGTGTTGAAGCAGACCTCACCCACCGCCGAACCCTCGGCGCCGAAGCCCTTGCCCCAAATGACTCCGCCGTCGCCCAATACCAATACGCCGGTAGCTCCGTTCGGCGCGCGTGAAGGCGAGGCGTCGGCCATGATCGGCGGGCACTCCAATTAAGTTGGGCAGCGATGTCGCTAAGCCGCGTCCGCTAGACGGCATGGGCCGATGGGTCAACTCTACCAAATATGCGCCGATCGGGCTATCTGAGGGGTTTCCCGCTTTTCCGATAGAGACCCCGATGATTCGAGACGAGATCAAGGCGGCGCAGATCGCCGCGATGAAGGCGCGCGACACCATTACCGTCAACGCCACCCGCCTGATCCAGGCCGCGATCAAGAATCGCGACATCGAGCTGCGCACCGCCTCCACCACGCCGGACGACGATCTGACCGTGACCGAAGTGCTGCAGAAAATGATCAAGCAGCGCCGCGAATCGATCGAGATGTTCGAAAAAGGCGGCCGGCAGGAACTGGCCGACGCCGAAAAGGCCGAGGTCGCGGTGATCGAGCGCTTTTTGCCCGCGCAGATGAGCGAGGCCGATACCGTGCTGGCGATCGACGCGATCGCGACGGAGCTGGACGCGACGTCGGTCAAGGACATGGGCCGCGTGATGGCGGCGCTGAAGGAGCGCCATGCCGGGCAGCTGGATATGAGCAAGGCGAGCGCGCTGGTGAAGGCGCGGCTTTCTTAGAAGCTCCCCTCCCTGCCAAGGGAGGGGCGATCATCCTCCCCTCCCGCTTGCGGGAGGGGTCGGGGGAGGGGATGGAACCTAGGACGCGAGCCCGCGAGTTGCGCACGAACGCAACCCCATCAGAACGCATCCTTTGGCGCGCGCTAAGCGCAAGGAAAGTCTGCGGAGTCCGTTTCAATCGCCAAGTGCCGATCGGTCCCTTCATCTGCGACTTCGTTTCGCGGAGCGCCAAGCTCATTATCGAAGTGGATGGCGGACAACATGGCTGGCAAACCGATGAAGATGCCGCGCGAACGCGCTATCTTGAGAGTCAGGGATATCGGGTGATCCGATTCTGGAATTCGGATGTGCTCGAAGGGCTCGAGGGTGTGGTGGCGGAAATAGCGACAGTGATTGCCACACTCCCCTCCCCTAACCCCTCCCGCAAGCGGGAGGGGAATCCGTGAGTCTTTCCCCGCAATTCCTGGACGAGCTGCGCAGCCGCACGCTGCTGTCCGCGCTGATCGGGCGGTCGGTGAAGCTGCAGAAAGCGGGGCGGGAATATCGTGCGTGCTGCCCGTTCCATGACGAGAAGACGCCGAGTTTCTACGTCAATGACGACAAGGGCTTCTATCATTGCTTCGGCTGCTCGGCGCATGGCGATGCGATCCGGTTCCTGACCGAGGCCAAGGGCATGCCGTTCATCGAGGCGGTGAAGGAATTGGTGCAGGCGGCCGGCATGGAGATGCCCGCGCCCGATCCGCGATCGGCCGAGCGGGCGGAGCGGGCGACCGGGCTGGTGGCGGCGTCGGAGGCGGCGCAGCGCTGGTTTGCGGAGCAATTGCAGGGGATCGCGGGCGCCGAAGCGCGGGCATATCTGACCAAGCGCGGGGTGCCGGAGGCGCTGGTGAAGGCGTTCGGGCTGGGCTTTTCGCCCGATGCGCGCGGCAAGCTCAAGGGTGCGCTCGCCAGCTTCGGCAATGAGACGCTGATCGAGGCGGGGCTGCTCATCTCGATCGACGAGAAGGAACCGTATGACCGGTTCCGCGGCCGGCTGATGTTTCCGGTGCGCGATGCGCGGGGGCGCACGATCGCATTCGGCGGGCGCATATTGGATGCGGGCGAGCCCAAATATCTGAACTCCCCGGACACGCCGCTCTTCGACAAGGGGCGCACGCTCTACAATCTCGATCGCGCCGGGCCGGCCAGCCGCAAGAGCGAGCGGGTGATCGTGGTCGAGGGCTATATGGACGTGATCGCGCTGGCCAAGGCGGGGATCGACGAGGCGGTCGCCCCGCTCGGCACCGCGCTGACCGAAGCCCAGATCGAGCGGCTGTGGCGGCTGGTTCGGGTGCCGATCCTCTGCTTCGATGGCGACAAAGCGGGCGTGAAAGCCGCGGTTCGGGCTGCGCTGCGGGCATTGCCGATGGTCGGGCCGGGGCGTTCGTTGAGCTTCGTGACGCTTCCCGGCGGGCAGGATCCTGACGATCTGGTCAAAGCGGGCGGCAAGGCGGCCGTCGAGAATGCGCTGCAGACCGCGATTCCGCTGGTCGACCTGTTGTGGAACCACACGCAGGCGGAAACGCCGCTCGACACGCCCGAAATGCGCGCGGGCCTGCGCCGGCGGCTGGGCGAATTGTGCCAGGGCATCGACGACAAGGGCACGGCCGAGCAATATCGGCACGAATTCCGGCGCCGCTTCGATGCCTTGTTCGGGGCACCGCAAAGCCAACAGCAACCCTTTCAGCCTTACGATCGGAGCAATCGTCCTCCATTTCGGCGCGATTTCCGCAAACCCCTGCCCCGCCCCGCCTCCGCCCGCGCGCGATCGATCGGCAAGAGCGGGATCGACACGATGGTGGCGCGCGCCGTGATCGGCGGATTGATCCTCCATCCCGCCACGACCGAGGCGCATGCCGAGGCTTTAGCTGGACTTTCGCTGGGCGATCCGGTGCTGGAACGCATCCGCGATACGCTGATCGATGCGGCTTTCACGGGCCGCTCCCTTGAAGGTGGCGAGGCGCGTTCCATATTGGCTGAAGCGGGCTTAGGCCCGATGGCGGACGAATTGTGCCAGACGAACGGTCTTGCCTTTTCCTTCCTGCGCGGCGATGCGGACCCGAGTCGCGCGCAACGCGACCTGGGAGAGGCGATTGACGTGTTGGTAACGCGGCCGGTGATCGAACAGGCGCTGGCGGAAGCGACGCGCGCGTTCGAAACCACTACCGACGAAGCGGGTTTTGCTGAGCAGCAGCGACTGACTCGCGAAAAACAGGACGTCGAGCGCCGTTTAATGGATTTGATGCAGCCGGACGGCGACTGAGCGATTTGACGGGATCAAGAGATAGCATGGCGAAGACGGCAGTGGCAGCGGCGAAC
>Ga0207657_10003239_pt1 | contig 17425 bp, 20 predicted proteins | sample KBSC33metaG_FD_184316 | JGI IMG/M metagenome (GOLD analysis project Ga0207657, IMG submission 184316) | Corn rhizosphere microbial communities from Kellogg Biological Station, Michigan, USA - KBS C3-3 metaG (SPAdes) (version 2) | ecosystem: Host-associated > Plants > Roots > Rhizosphere > Soil ... | reverse complement strand
CCGCTGCAGGTTTCGTAAATGGAAGCTTCGAGACGAGCACTTGCGGGGCGGCTGCGGGAAGTTTTGCGACGGTAAATGCGGGCAACGATTGCATTACCGGTTGGACCGTCGACAGTGGTTCGGTTGATTACATCAACGGATACTGGCAGGCTCAGGATGGGGTTCGCAGCATAGACTTGGCGGGCACTAGCCCTGGCACGATCTCGCAAATCTTCGACACGGTTGCGGGCCACCTGTATTCCGTTAACTACTACCTGTCCGGCAATCCGGACGGGGGGGCGTTGACAAAGTTCGGTGTTGTCTCCGCGGTCAACGGTTCTTTGATCGGCTCGGCTACGTTCCTTGGCGTTCAAGGCGCGAGTCACTCCAACATGAACTACCTGCCGTGGAATTTCACCTTCACGGCGACGGGGCCGACGACCAAGCTTAGCTTTTCCTCCGCTCCAAGTGCTGGCAACTTCTACGGTGCGGCGCTGGATTCGGTGTCCGTAACCAGCGCGGTTCCCGAGCCGGCAACTTGGGCTTTGCTGCTTCTAGGATTTTTGGGCGTAGGAGCTACGATGCGTGTCAAGCGCACCAAGCGAAATGGATCTGTTTCGTACGCTTAATTCTCCTACACCGGTGATTTTAGACGCCGCTGGTCGAATGATCGGCGGCGTTTCCTTTTGCAGCGTTCGCCAGGAGCACACCGATGGCGCGCTCGGCCATCGACCGCGACGAGGCGCAAGAGACTGCGTGGCGGGAGCCTGGCTCCCGAGGCACCAGTCAGAAGTTTCTCCCTGCATTTTTAACGGGACCTTCCGAATCGTTCATCGCAAGGCTCGCGCCCCATGACTGGCAAAAAGCCGGTGCAGTCGATCAACATCCATTCGCGGACCGACGTCCGTTCGCCGCCAACCGCTGGTCCTCCACGATATCGATCGTTGCTCTGGGGACGACGTCGACTTCGCTCAATCGCTGCATGGTAAATACGCCATCGCTCGACGGCCTGGCTTCAACCGATCGACGTCGGCTGCCTTCGACTGAAGTCGCAAGTCAAGGTATGGTCGGTCCTTGGCGGAGGTGTGAGAGCGATGCGCTTGAGCCGAGCTGCCCCTTCTTTCATGGCCAAGATGTGCCCGCGAATGCCCACTATCGCTTTCTCAATGCTTAGCCTCGTTCGACTCTACCGCGAGCCGCCCAGCGAGAAACTTCAGGTTTGCATCCCGAGGCGGTTCCGTTTGGCCGGCGGCGTGGGACCGGGCCCCGGTCGACTTCCCTGTACTTGGATCGATCACCCTCACGTAATCGCAACACGATCGGCTTCATCGGTATACCTCCGCTTCAGAAGGATACCGTGTCCACAAGTTTAAGGGACCGCTGATCGGACTGAGCTCGGCCCTTTGCCCAGTGCAGAATAACGCGCTCGCAGCTGCAGTGGCACCAACCCTGGCGCATCTGCACAGTCGCATGCGGGTCGCGCTCGCGCATTTGCGGCGCTGTCGGGCCGGCCGGCCTGCTTGCGGTGCCGTTGCATGCGAATGCGAGCGCCCTGCCAGAGGTCCAGGATGGGCCGGGAACGCACACCTGACGGGTCGTCATTTATTCGGTCCGCCCGGCTGCATTTTTGCCCAAACGGCACCGGCGGCGATCGTCGCGATGCCACTCAACTCGATTATCCAGTTCCATCGAGCGCCCAAGATGCTTTGCCCAAGCCAAAGATCGACGTGATGGAACGATGCGGCGCGCACGACGACAAACGTCGAAGTAGCGGTGAGGCCCAAAAGCGCGAGCTTTAGAGATGGAGCTCCGCGGCGCATCGACCAGAATAGCGACGACATGACGCCAGTGCCTGCAATTGCAATTATGCCAACGAACGCGAATTGAACTTGCCGTCGCTGGTCATACCATCCTTCAGTTTTGGCGGCCGCGCGACCAACTTCGGTAAGCAGCGATTGTAGATCCAGCTGCTTGTTTATTCCGAGAATAAGCAAAATTGTCGAGAGCGCCAACCACCATCGGCGTTCCTGATCGGCCATGCGTGCGCGATTGGAAGTTCTCGCCGCGGCATCCGCACACAATGCCCCGGCCGCTAGATAGGCTACGACTGTGAACCATCCCATCCAAGAGGGATCACCGATTCCTGGTGACCACCGAATGTCCATCAGCAAAACCCAGTTTCACGCCAGGCGGCCGTCCACCCGTCATGCAAATGCACTCGAGTGCCATAAGCCGGAGAAGGCTGGCTCGGTAAAGTTATCACAGTGCGTTTCAAAATGGGATGCTTATCACTACGCCGCCCGCGACGGGTTCCAATCGAGCGAAGCGCATCTTAATGGCATTAAACAACCCGGTAGCTCAGGTGGGTTCGCACGCGTCGTCTGTCTGTGGTCATCCGAAAGGGCAGTTGGCGGACAGGCGGCCGGTTAAGCTGGCAAAAGCGATCCGGCGCGCGTTGCGGTCCGTCAAGTTCAGGCAGTGGAGCCTCGATGAACGTTAAGCTCGCCGCGGCAAACCCCAAACGCAGGGCTGCTTGGCGCGTCGCTTCGGGTTTGGCGATTGCTGCCAGCTTGGTCGGTGTGGCGGAGGTAACTTGCGGAGACGACCGGTTCCCTGGTAGGCCAATCGGTAACGTTATCGCCTTATTGGAAGGCCGCTCACCCGGCGAGCGTACCGGTGCTAGCGTCATCAAATTGAAAAAGAAGATTTCGATAAACAAAATTGAAGAGTCTCGCCAGCGCGTATTGGGCAAGGTATTCCCACTGACTCCGCCTCACGTAGTGCCGCCTGAAGATCTGCTTACCAGCACCCCGCTGTTGGATTTCACCGAGTTTCAATATCCACCTCTGACGCTTGACGAGACGATCCAGGGTAATTCAATATCTTCTGGCGCGGCACTCTATTATGTCTACCCTGTCGGCCAGAGCTCTGGCGACAATGGCGGAAGTCCTGCCACGAACAATGGCGGGAGCAGTGGAGGCGGGGCCGGCGGTAGCCCCATTGGCGGGGTTCCTCCGTTGGTCCCAGACGTGCCCGCAGCAGTGCCGGAACCTGAGGCATGGGCGCTCATGCTGCTCGGCTCGGCCCTTTGCGCTGCCGCGCTAAGGCGGGACAAGTCGTCGAGGCGGCGCTCATTCGATGCTGATGCTTAGACTTTTGTCTTTCGGGGTGATGGGTGCGGGCGGACTTGCCGCCGCGTTTACTATAACGCAGCTGCCTATTCCTTCCTTGGGGGCCAAAGCGGCACCAGACCTCAGCGCGAGGTCGTTGGATCTAGCCAAGCCGCGAATGTTCCTGAGCGAGGAGGCGAGACAAGACGCCGCCAAGGCGGAGCTCCTTCCGCCGGACACCAGATCCGTCCTGAATTTGCCTAGCCGGATGCGCTATGGTTCGTGGGTCTGGGACGACTCGGATATCGCGCAGGGAACGCTCACCATATACGTGGATTTGCGACGGCAACTGCTATCCGCCTTTCGAGGGAACCACGAGATCGGCACCGCCGTTATCCTGTACGGAACCGATACTTTCAGCACGCCAGTTGGTCGCTTCAGTGTCATGGCAAAGATGAAGACCCATCGGTCTTCAACATACGACGCGGCCATGCCCTACACGCTGCGCCTTACCAGTGATGGGGTCTCGATTCACGGGAGCGACGTCCACGGCAGTCGCGCGACCCACGGATGCGTTGGGGTACCCTTAGACTTCGCCCGGCGCTTGTTTAGCGAGGCGAAAGTCGGGACGAAGGTAGAAATCGTAAGGTCGAAAGCGCCTGACCTTTCGCAATTTAGCTGATCGTATCAACCCGTTCTTAGTGACTTGCAGAGCAAAGGTCTTTTCCTCGAACAGAGGAACAGACCATGGCACGCTTCGCGCCGACACGTTTGGTTTTGACACCGGTCGCTGTTATGATTTTTGCCTGCCTGACCGGCGCCACTGCGCCCGAGCCCGACGTCAAGGAGCAAATTCTGGCTTCGCACAACGCAGAACGCGCGAGGAGGGGCGTGGGGCCATTGCGCTGGAACGACAACTTGGCCCTTGGTGCGCAAAAGTGGTCGGAATATCTTGCCCGCTCGGGCAAATTTGAGCACTCGCCCGACTTGCCAGGTCGACCGCAGCTTGGTGAAAACATCTGGGGCGGTTCCCCGGGACGATTTACCCCGGACAAAATGGTCGGCGCCTGGATAGCGGAAAAGCGCCACTTCAAGCTAGGCCTGTTCCCATCCAACAGCGCCACCGGAAGGGTCCAGGACGTCACCCATTACACCCAGCTCGTTTGGGGCCGAACGACGGACGTGGGCTGTGGCATTGCCCGGGGCCAATCGGAAGAGATTCTCGTTTGCCGCTATTCGGCTCCTGGCAATATAATTGGCCAGTCCCCCGTTTAAGTAATACGGTTGCTCGAGACGAGGTTGGTCATCGTTCTGCCGTTTGCCGGGTTCGCCCTTGTACCACGATTATTCTCCGGGGCGAGCAAGGGTGCCTTTGGCCCCATCCCGGTCGGGACAGGGGTGAACGTTACGATCACGTACCATCACCAAGGGCTTTCCACGGTCGAGCTCGCGCAGCGTTAAGTGAGCGATTGGGTGAGCGCCGGCCCAGCCTGTGATCGACGCCAATTCAATAGCCAACTGCCCAGTTGAATTAACGTCAGAAACTTGTCCGGGACGCCTGCAGCCTCCCGCCGCTGTAGCCGCCGCCTCGCGTGCATCCTGGCACCAGCCTCTCGAAACCCGGCCCGCGCCGCTTCGGGCTCGGAGACCGCCCCTGTTGTCCTCGCAACTTGGCGCCGCGCTCCTGCGGAGCGCCGTAGGTTAGTCAGCGATTTTGCCATGTTTCGCGCCGACGCGTGCATTGCACATCCGCGTCTTCCCACAAGGGGGCCCATGCTAACGATTAATTAACGGTGTTCCGGCCACCCTTCGTTCTCAGACTTGGAGGTGCGCATGGCGATTGCGGCAGAGCTTGTAGGTACGCTGAATCAGAAAGGCCGCCGGCGCTCCGCTCGGCGCGAGATGAAGTTGCGTGCCCGCGGTGCTCCTGGAACCGGTGCAGCCGAAGACGTGCTCATCCGCAATTTGTCGACCACGGGGATGCTTCTTGAAGCTGGCACTAAATTGGCGGTCGGTCAGAAGATTACCATAGACTTGCCTCAGATCGGGCATGCGTTGGGGGAGGTCGTTTGGGCCGGCGAAGACCTATTTGGCTGTGCATTCGACCGGCCGCTTTCGGAGGCGGCTGTAAGCGCCGCTCTGCTGCGTAGCGACCCACAGTCGGGCTCGGACGAAGGGCGACAAACGACTGCGGCGGTCAATCGCGCGACCGCGCAGACGCTCGGCGAGAGAATAAGGGCAATCAGGCTTGCAAGACGGCTCTCGCTGGTCGAGTTCGCCCAGAAGATGAACGTGAGTCGGCCCACCGTGTGGGCCTGGGAGGCCGGCAAGAGTACGCCGCGCCCGAGAAAACGTCAGCAGTTGCTGCAAGTGCTCGAAGTCAACGAAAGCGAACTGCAGGGCTTAGCCAGAGTTCCAGTCATCGCCAGTCCAGGTGGCGAAGCACTGAGCGAGACCAGCTTGAAGAGCGTCGTCGAGCAGGCCAAGGCGACTGTCGCCGCGGCCGCTGGCACCACTTCCGACAAGGTCACGCTGATCGTCGAAATCTAGCGCGAGTTCGCATGGCTCAGGAGCCGAGCCCGGGGCGCTTTGCATCCGGGGCGAGGCTCGGAGAGTCATCGACAACGAGTCGCCCGGCGATATTGTCCGCTGCGACTTGAGGCGCAGACATGTCGGCGACCAGAGGGCGTTTTGGCGGAGTTAGGAAACTAATGGCCTGCGCGGGTTCCGGCACCGATGGCAAGCCGCTGGGTGTGGAGGAATCCTCAGGCCGAGTCGCCAGCAAGTTGCCAGCGTAGGCGAGGCTCGGTGGGTCACCCGCCTCTCCAGCGTAATGACGGCTAAAAGCTTGTCTCTGGCCCCAATATCCACGCCAACGATAGAAGATGTGGCTTCCCACCACCGCGATCTTGTCGAGGCCGGCTGCCCAATAAGGCACGACCCAATTGGCGTGATAATGCGTCGCGGTGCCGACAGATGCGTCGACGTGCCCGGCCAAGGCATCTTCGGCGACCCTCCGCGCTCGCTCCCACGCGTCCCAGCTTGGTCGTCTCGCCAGGCTACCATCGCAAGCAAATGTGAACTGACAACCGGTCGGCCGATCGGCCCCTTGATAAACGACGCCGCAGACCGTTTGCGGAAACGCCGGATGCCGAACTCTGTTTAGCACCACTTGCGCAACCGCTTTTTGCCCCTCCTCGGGCTCTCCCCCTGCCTCGTAGTAAATCGCAGCGGTAAGGCACTCGACGGCCGCATTATAGGCCGAAGGCGACGCCAATTTATCTCCAAAACTGAACGCAAATGCTGGTTGAAGTCTACCACTATCAATCGGACGGGCGTCGTTCGCCGCGATTGCCTGTTTCGGCGTCAGCTGCCTTAGCAGCTGGGGTTCGGGCTTCGGCGGTGTCAAGCTTCGACGGTCTTCAAGCTGCGCGTCCCTTGGTGCTTCACTCCACCGGGTCTGCGCGGAGGGCAGGACGAAAACGGCCATGGCCATGGCCACGGAAGCGAACGCATAGCCCGACGGGTTCGGCCAATGTGACAACTTTAACGCATGCATCACTCGCAACTTAGCCCGCAGCGACGATCAAGGCGAGTCGCCGCTGCGGGCAATCATGTCAAAAGCGCAGGCTGCGTCACTTCGGCACAATGCAGCCGGGCCGACCGATCTCGATTGTGGGACTCTTCGATTGTGCTAGACTCGCTGGAATGGATGCCACCGTCGCCCAACCGCAGTACAGCAACAAAGCCTGGCTGCGCGACGTGCGCGTTCGCGCTCTCGGAGGGAGGAATGCGTCGCACCTTCTCGTTCGGGCCGCGCTCCTTGTTGGACTGACTGCCGTCGCCCTGCCGACAATGTTGTTCGTCGCACGGGAGAGCTGGAGTACCGAGCAAGGGTCCCACGGCCCGATCGTTCTATTTACGGGTTTGTGGTTATTGTGGCGCCAATGGCCGTCCGCTCGCGCGCTTGCCTTTCAACCGAGCGGCGTAAAGGTGGCTCTCCTTTTGGCGTTGTCGTTGTCGCTTTACACTTTCGCTCGCATTACTCACATCGTTGAGATCGAGGGGTACGCCATGTACCTCTCGCTCCTGGTTGTCCTTTATAGCGTTGTGGGACAACAGGCTCTCCGGCAGCTGTGGTTTCCGCTCTTTTACCTTGCGTTCATCTTTCCTCCGCCGGAATCGCTGATCGCTGCCGTTACCCTGCCGATGAAAGTAGAACTATCGAAAGCCGCAGTCGGCCTGCTTCACCTTTTCGGGTATCCTATCGGTGGTGAAGGGGTTAAGATATATATCGGGCAATACGAACTACTTGTCGCAGCGGCATGTTCCGGGTTGAATTCGATCATCTCACTAACTGCTATCTCTCTGTTCTACATTTACATCCGGCATCAGGCAGAGTGGCGCTACGCGATGCTTCTCGGCAGCTTGATTATTCCAGTAGCTCTTCTAGCAAATTTTGTTCGAGTTCTCATCTTGATTATGGTCACCTATTACTTCGGGGAATCGGCGGCTCAGGGTTTCCTCCACAATACGGCGGGTGTGATTATGTTTACCGTGGCGCTGGCCGCGATTTTCCTTGCGGACATCGCCATCAGGCCCTGGTGGCTGCGAGTCGCCGGCAAACGGGTGGACGGCTCCGCCAGTGACTGATGGCGAAGAGGCTCCGTCGTCCGAGCTGCTCTCGCGACGCCACGTCTTGATCGGCGGCGCGCTGCTTGCGGCCTCGGCCGTGGCCTTCGCGCGTCAGCCAAGGACCGCAAAACCGCTCGTCAAGTCCGCAACGTTCGAAAAGTGGGTTCCAGCCAGCTTTGCCGAGTGGACGCTCGAAGGGACTAGCGGCGTCGTGTTGCCGCCGCCGGATTCGCTTAGCGCGCGCCTTTACGACAATTTGGTGACGCGTGTGTACAGCTCGCCTCTCGGGGACGTCATGATGCTGGTTGCTTATAACAACAAGCAGGATGGCGTACTGCAAGTCCATCGGCCGGAGATATGCTATCCAACGGGAGGCTTCACTCTGACGGACACCCGGCGAATTCCTGTTCGGGCGCTGGGGACCTCGATACCCTCGAATACGTTCACCGCGGCAAACCGGGATAGGACAGAGCAGGTGGTTTACTTCACCCGGCTCGGTAAATTCTATCCGAGATCATGGGCCGAGCAGCGGATCGCGGTGGTCGAGGAAAACCTCGCCGGACGAATTCCGGACGGTATTTTGTTCAGGGTATCGCTTCTGAGCACGAATGGCCCTGCCGCAGTCGACAGGTTGCGCGGGTTTATTGGGGCATTCGCCCGGGCGGCGGACCCTTCATTGCAAAAATTGCTGATCGTCTAAGGCGAACAGCAAAGGAGGTGAATCAAGGTGGGCACCATTCGAACTTTTAGAAACGGACTGCTTATTGCCGTCGTCGTTCTGGCCGGCTGTCAAAAGGAGGCCACCGGTCAAGTTGCCGCGGTCGTCAATGGCGATGAGATCACGCTTCAAGAAGTAAACGCGGAGATGAGCACCATGCAACTCCCGCAAGGCGTGGACAAGGTGCAGGTCCAGAAAGCCGCGCTCCAGAGAGTGATCGATAGGCGTCTGCTGGCTCAGGCCGCGCGCGACGACGGCCTGGACAAGACGCCTGAGTTCTTGGTTCGCCGTCGGCAATTGGAAGATGCGCTTCTGGTGCAGCTTCTCAGTCAAAGAGTCGGCCGCAGCGTGGCAGTGCCCGATGCCAAGGCCATCGATGCGTATACAAAGCAAAATCCGGCCATCTTCTCTGGGCGGACGATCTTCACCATCGATCGTATCCAGTTCGCCGTCCCAGCAGATCCAACGAAGCTGAAGGCCCTTCAGGGCGACCACTCGATGGACGCGGTGGCGAGCAGGCTGCAACAATTGGGAATCGAGTTCAACAGAGATACCGGTCAAATGGACTCGGCGCAGCTGGGCCAAGACCGGCTCGACCGGATTCGCAGCTTGCCGGCGGGAGAGCCCTTCGTCCTGGCCGATAATGGCCTAGTCACAGTTGCGGTCATTACCGGAAGTAAGCCGCTGCCGATCGAAGGCGATGCAGCAAGGCCGGCGGCCGTACAACTGCTGCGGAACCAGTCCTTAACTGCAGCGATGCAGCAGCGCTTGGCGGCGCAAAAGGCGGCAGCGAAGATCAAGTACCAGGATGCGTTCTCGCCACCGGCGTCCGGCTCTGCAAATGCTCCCAAGCCGGGATAGCTTCGACCGCTGATGCAATTGGCAAGCGAATTGCCCCGGGCAGCAACATCTCGCAGTGGCGACTTGCGTTACGTTGCAGCGCCATGACGAGCGGGTTTGAAGGCAGATGCGGCTAATTTTTGCCCTTCCCGGATTCCACCAATACGATCGCGGAGCGGAGGTCGCGCTTCTCGCCGTCGCCGGCGAACTCGCTCGCACGGGCGATGATGTGACCGTCGTTGGATCCGGGCCGAGCACGGATGGACGCGCGTATCGCTATTTGCAAATACCTGCCGTCCGCCGCGAAAGGTTCGAAAAGTTTCCGACCTTCCCACCGTTCCGGTCGGAAACGGCATGGGAGGATGCGAGCTTTGCTATCAACCTTGTGCGAAAGATCGATCTCCAAGGCTACGACGCGAGTGTCACCTGTTCCTTTCCATTTTCCCACTGGGCGCTGCGCCGATTGGGTCGAAAAGGCCCGGCAAGCGTTTTCGTTACGCAGAACGGAGACTGGCCTGCGTTCAGCGACAGCGCGGAATATCGGTTGTTCTCGTGCGAAGGGCTCGTTTGCACCAACCCGGACTATTTCAGCCGGAATGCCGATCGCTGGAACTGCCGGCTCATTCCTAATGGAGTGGACCTCGCGCTTTTCAAACCTGGCGCTGGCGATCGAGATCGGCTGGGGCTGCCTGCAGACAGGCAGGTCATTCTCATGGTCAGCGCGCTCATAACGAGCAAACGGGTTATCGACGGCATCCGCGCAGTCGCCGAATTGCCCGACGCGTTCCTGATTGTTGCCGGCGACGGTCCACTACGTCAACAAGTGACGGAGCTTGCCGAAGAGCTCCTCCCTAACCGCTTTAGGCTGGTTTCGCTGCCGGCGGAGGAGATGCCTGCGCTCTATCGCTCGGCCGATGTCTTTCTCCACCTTTCCCAGCTCGAATCCTTCGGCAACGTGTTTCTCGAAGCGTGGGCAAGCGGGTTACCGATCGTCGCTCACCGTAGTGACCGACTACGATGGATCCTTGGCGAGCGGCACTATCTTTGCGACACGACAAAGCCTGCAGATCTTCACGACGCTCTGTGCGCCGCGCTTTCAGCCCGTGGTGCCGCCGCGCCAGAAGGGATCGAGCGTTTTTCGTGGGGGTCGGTGAGCGCCCGATACCGCGAGTTCGTGCTCGAGACACTGACGCGGCGTTAGTTGCTCAGGCGCCGGAAATATGAGATGGCGTGTTGCAAACCCTCGCTCAGCGGGACCTTTGGTGACCAATCCAATTTGGACTGAGCAAGACGGATGTCAGGGCGCCGTTGCGTTGGGTCATCGGAGGGCAGCGGCAGCTCTACCAATCTCGAGCGCGAGCCGGTCATTTCGATCACCAGTTCCGCCAATTCGCGAATCGTGAACTCGACCGGGTTGCCAATATTGACAGGACCGAGGAAATCCGCGGAGCTTTCCATCAGCTTGATCAACCCGTCGACAAGGTCGCCGACATAACAAAAGCTGCGCGTTTGGCTGCCGTCGCCGAAAATGGTGAGGTCTTCTCCGCGCAGGGCCTGCATGATGAAATTGGACACGACGCGACCGTCGGCCGGATGCATCCGCGGGCCGTAAGTGTTGAAGATTCGCGCGACCTTGATCTCGAGATTGTGTTGCCGGTGATAATCGAAGAACAGCGTTTCGGCGCATCGCTTGCCTTCGTCGTAGCATGAACGGATGCCGATCGGATTCACGTTGCCCCAATAAGACTCGGTCTGCGGATGCTCGACGGGGTCACCGTAGACCTCGCTGGTCGATGCTTGAAGGATGCGGCAGCCCAGCCGCTTGGCCAGCCCGAGTAAATTGATCGATCCCGTGACGGAGACCTTTGTGGTCTGGACCGGATCGTGCTGATAATGAACTGGCGACGCCGGACAGGCGAGATTGTAGATCGCGTCCACTTCGACATACAGCGGAAAGCAAACGTCGTGGCGCATGAACTCGAAACGGGGATTTGCATGCAAATGCGCGATGTTCGATTTCGACCCGGTGAAGAGATTGTCGACGCACAGCACTTCGTCGCCGCCTTCGAGCAATCGGTCGATCAAGTGCGATCCGAGGAATCCCGCTCCGCCGGTCACCAGAATTCGCCTCTGGGAAAAATATTTGCGCGTCATGTGCTGCCTTTCAAGGTGCCATGCCGGTCTAGCGCGGTGCTGAAGCCAGGCAAGCCGCGCCTGAGACCTATCCAGATACGGCACATCCATTGCGAACGCCTGGCACTCGTCCGCCCTTTGCGCGACTAGCTCACCGATGCTCTCCCTGCTCGTCTGGCTGTGCGCGATTTTTCCGTCGCTTGCGCTGTTCTATTTTTCGGTTGAAGTTTTGGCGGGCCTGCGCCCGCTTAAACCGATTGTCGCCCAAGAACCCGACATCCAGCTGGCCGTGGTCATTCCAGCGCACAACGAAGCTTCGCTGATCGCCGAAACGGTGAAGGCCGCGCGGGAGCAGATCGGCCCGACAACTCGGCTACTCGTGATAGCCGACAATTGCTCGGACGCAACAGCCGAACTCGCGCGTTCGGCCGGAGCTGTCGTCGTCGAGCGCGAAGATCCATCCCACCGCGGAAAGGGCTTCGCGCTCGCGTGCGCTCGCGATTGTTTATCGGCTGAGCCTCCGGACGCGGTGTTCGTCCTCGACGCCGATTGTCGCATTGCCAACGGAAACCTCCAGCAAAGCGCGAACCATGCGGCGGCCGTGCGCGAGCCGATCCAATACGCGAACCTCTTGTCGGCCTCACGCGATGCGCCCTCGCTCGTGCTGGTGTCCAATTTCGCGATGTTGATCAAGAACCTGGTAAGGGCCAGGGGCCTTTACCGTCTGGGGGGCGGGATCACGCTATTTGGAACCGGCATGATGATCCCCTGGCGCGTCTTTCTGCGGCTGGATCTTGCGACCTCCGAAGCGGTCGAGGACTTGGGGATGGCCCTCTCGCTAGCTTTATCCGGTACGAAAGTTCATTTCGACGAGCATCTTACGGTCATCAGCGCCGCCGCTCAACTAGCGGACAGTCTCGGACAACGCCGGCGATGGGAGCACGGATTTATAGCCCATTCCGTTCGAACTGCTTTGCCGCTCGTGCGTCTCGGCTTCGTCCGCCGGTCGCGGCATCTAACTGCGCTGGGAGCGCACATGTTAGTTCCGCCGTTGGCCCTTCTGTTCCTCATCGGCGCGGTGGCGCTCGTCCCCGCTGTTACAGCGGTTTTCTATGGGCAGCCCGGACCGGCGGCGGTCCTGCTGACCGCTTTCGTTCTTGCGATCGCCGCGACCGGTGCTGCCTGGACTATGCATGGGAGGGCCGCGCTTCCCTTGCGAGCGCTGCTGCGTGCACCGTTCTATGTGTTGTGGAAGATCCCGTTCTACGTCGGGCTCCTTTCAGCTCGAGAGAGGCAATGGACCCGCACGCGCCGAGCTAACGAGAAGAATTGAGGCGCCAGCGCCACCAGATCCGGAATATGGCCGGTCCTTCGAGCAAGTACCGCCTCCACAAGCGCGCCGGCTCGCTCGTTAGCCGGAACAGCCATTCCAGGCCGGCCCTTTGTATCCATCGAGGGGCCCGACGCTTGAAGCCGGTGAGAAATTCGAGCGAGGCGCCGATGCAAAGGCCAACCCCGGCCGCCTTCCCGCGTTGGCGAATAAGCGCACAGATCAGCTCGCTTTGAGGCGCTCCTATCGCGAAGAAATGTACACCTGCCGCACAGCCTTCGACGAACTTTGCGACCTCAACTTGCGCTTGCGGATTATGAAGAATGCCGCCGGGGGCAATGTGGTGGAAGAACCTCAGGTGAGGGTACTTGGCCGCCAAATCGTTCAGCAGACGCGCGTCGCCTCCGATGACAGCCGCGCTTTGCAGATCCCCATCGCAAAGGAGGCGAGCGGTTAAGTCGCTGCCCGTAACAAGGCTGAGTTCGAGCTGTGAACATCTTGCTAGCGCCAGCACAACGCGGCTGTCGCAAAGACACAAAGTTGCCCCGCGATACGCCGACCAGAGGGCGGCATCGTTCTGGCGCCGATGTAACCGGACAAGATGATCTACGTTTGGTGTGACCACATAAGCGAACGTGTCCCCTAGCGCCAACGAGAGCACCGCTTCTGCGGCGCCGGACTCGTTGAGCGAATCGAAATCGAGGCCAAGAAACGAACTTCGTCGGCTTACGGGCGAGGGCGGATTCATTATGACACGAACCTTCCCAGCAAACCATTGGGCGGAGGCTGGCCCGGCTCGAGATCGACGCCGAACAGCGTCCCGGCATTCGCCAGACCCGTCGCCGCGGAGCGGACACAACTCTGATCGAACCTTTGGCAAAGATTTGCGTAGAGCCGCCAGCCGCTCAAAAGAGCCGGCGCGTAGCGCGTAAGCCGCCGGGCGATGGCAACAGCCTCGCGAGTCCTATGTTGGGAGACGAGCCACCGAGCGTATGCCGCCGTGAGGGGTTCGCTTTGCTTGTTCGCGTCTAGGGCGTCTCGGTAGACCCGGTTTGCACCGCTCGCACCGCTGTCTCCTCCCAAAGCCTCGTATGCTTGGGCAGAGAGAAACCATCCCTCACCCATCGACGGGCATTCTGACGAGGCCTGTTGTGCAAGCCGCAAGGCGTCCTGAGGCCTGCCGCGGCTTATTGCGCTTCCCGCCGCTGCAACCAGCGCATCGCAATCCGTTTTCTCGCGGGCAAGTATCGTCGCGGCCAGTTTCCCGGCCTCCTGACCATCACCGTTCAGTAATAACAGACGAGCTTTGAGGCCGGCCGGCGGTGTTTTCGAAATCTGCGCATATATCTTGGCCGCATCCTCACCGCGTGCCCGTTCGACAAGATATCGAACGAGCGCTATGCGGCCTGCGTCGGAGGCGGTGCGGCCAATAGTTACAATGGCGCTGCCTGGGACGTCGGACGAGCCATATTCCCGCCAAAGCGCGATCGCCTGATCGGCGGTGGCGCGATTGCCCGCTGGGTTGGCCAGGACTTTCTCGACCAGCGCTTCACCCAGGCCGCGTTGCCCCAGCTTGTAGCGAACGTTGGCCTCGTCGAGAGCGAGGTCTGGGTCGTTCGGTTGCAGGTGGCGCAGCCGTTCGAACTGCGCGAGCATCTCTCTCGGCTGCCGCTCGGCACGATAAATCTCAAGCCGTGTGAGGGCAGCAACTTGGGAGTTCTCCGCTCCACCTGAAATGCTATCCAGCGTTGCCAGCGCCTCCGCAGAGTGGTGCAGGGTGTATAGTGCTCGCGCTTTCAGAATCGAGGCGCCCTCCTGGCCAGGCGACTTGGCGAGTATCTTGTCGGCGTAAGTAATCGCCTCGGCATAGTTGTGCTCGACCATCGAATGGATGCCGCGGATAAGCAGGGCGTCGACCTGATTCGGATCCAGCTCGAGAGCTTGTTCGGTGGCGTCGAGCGACCCCCGCAGATTGCCTGTGGTGAGGCCAAGTTGCGCCACTTGCAGCAGCGCGTCCATATTGGTCGGATCGAGTGCGAGCGCATTACTGTAGGCATTGTAGGCGGCATTGAGAGAACCCATCCCGAACTCGATCCGGCCGCGCAGGATGTGGTAGTCGGCAACATCGTCCCTCTCTGCGAGGGCGGCAATGATCGCGCGGCGCGCAGCTGGCAAATCATTGCTGTTTAGTGCTCTTTGCGCCAGAGCTGCTTCTTGAGCCGCTTCCTGGCTGCGGTTTGAGCAACCTGGCGCGATGAAAACGGCACAGCAAAGGGCAAGCAAGGTGCACCAAAACGGGATCGGCGGTTTGTGACGTTGGCCAGCTTGCATGCTGGTCGTTATAGGCAGAGCACGGCACAGGTCGATATCTTTGGAGGGCGGAATGCGATTCGAAACGGCACTTGTGGCGGTTGTGTTGGCATTTGGAGTGCCGGGGTCCGCGCTCGGCCAGCAATTGCCGGCGCCGGCGCCGGCGCCTCAGGTAAAACAACAGGTGCCGGAGTATCGCATCAACGCTGGAGACGAGCTCCAAATCTACGTTTGGGGAGAAGAGCGCCTTCAGCGCACCGTGAAAGTTTTGCCTGATGGTACGATCGCTTTTCCGCTGGTAGGACAACTCGTTGCCCAAGGCCTGCTGCCTCAGCAGTTGGAGGCCTCGATAACCTCCAAATTGCAAGGCCAGTATCGTGGCCAGGTTCCCCAGGTGACGGTTTCGGTGGTGAATCCGAGCGGAATGCAATTTTCGGTCATGGGGCGCGTAAAGGCCCCAGGCACGTTCACGCCCGGCCGCTATGTGAATGTGCTTGAAGCGCTGAGCATGGCTGGCGGCCCGGGCGAATTCGCCAATCTGGATAACATTCTCTTGCTGCGCAAGCAGGGCGGGCACCTCAAGGCCTTTCGGCTGCACATCGGCTCGTTCTTCAAGGGGGGAAGTAACCTCGACGATGCAGGTGCCCTTTCCAACATCACGAACATCGAGCCCGGCGATACCCTCATCGTGCCATGACCTCGTTGCCGCTCTCTTATCGCAGAGCCCTGTGCGGCGCGTCGTTCGCGGCTGCGGCCAGCGTTTGCCTTTCGCCTTGCGTCGCGAGTGCTCAGTCTCGTGCGAGCGTCGACGTTTCGGCGGGTGCTACGGCGGCAAGCAATCCGTACCTCCTCGATGGCCCAAACACTTCGGCCGCCGGCGTCAATTTGACCATCCGTCCTTCGCTGACGGTCGAAACGGGCACATCCTCGGTGACTTTCGGGGGTGATCTGAGCCTCGAGGAATTCTTCGATAAATACGGGCTTGATGACTCGGTCCAACTCGACGCTTCCGGAGAGCATCGCATCGACGAAAAAACGACGCTGAGCACGAACGTCGGTTTTCGCTCGAGCAAATCAGCGGCGCGCCGGTTTTATCTCAGCGCGCCAACGGGTATCGTTGACGGAGCCGAGGTGCCCGACGCCTCCCTGCTCGATCCTACTTTGGCCAATCTCATAGGGCGATCCAGCCGGCTTAGCGTCAATGGCTCCCTGAAACATCTCTTGGATCCCAGGAGTTTTTTGGTGGCGACCGCGGGCATTGGACTAACTCGAGTCAATTCCGTATCCGGCCGCGACTATCGAGATTCAAATTTCGGGCTGGAATACACGCGAACCTTGAGCGAGACTACATCGGCAGTGGTCACGGTGAACGGGGGGTACGCCGATTATCTCGGCCAGCGGGCCGGCGATGGGCTGTTCTTTACCTCGCTCGTCGGAGTCGACCATCAATTCTCACAGGCCATCCACTTTTCGGCACAGATCGGGGCGTCGATAGCTGCCATCGAATCGCCAACTGGCACACGCGATACGACCGTCGCTTGGGCGGGAAATCTCAATCTGTGCAACGCGGACGGCAGGGGTAGCGTGTGCTTGACGGGAGCCAGGGCAACGCAGCCCACTTCCTTCGGGGGCCTCACTACCGTCAGTTCGATCGGGCTCAACTACGCCCGCACCCTCGGCCCACGCGACACGGCGTCCGTGAGCGCCACCTACGCGCGCACCAGTCAAGCGAGATTACCCTTCTTGACGGGTTTGAGCAGGCGCACCGAACTCGCCAGCGTGAGTGGTACGTTTCGCCACAAGCTGACGGAGCGTATTGCAGCGTTTGTTACTCCAAGCCTCGCCTTGGTCGACGATGGCCAGTCCGGCAGGCGAGAAAATTATCAGTTGCTGCTGGGCGTTTCCTACATCTTCGGAAGAACACAATGAACGAGTTTGCGCTCGGCGCAGAGGAAGTGTCGCAGGACAGCGGTGGGGGATTGTTCTCCTATCTTCCAGCGATCTTGTGGCAGCGCCGCTGGTGGATCATTATTCCTGTGGCGGTTGGCCTTGCTGCTTCGGTGGCTGCCGTGCTTCTCATCCCTCCGCGCTATAAGGCTAACGCGGTCATGCTGGTCGAGTCGCCGCAATTGCCCAATGAGATCATTGGCGGCTTTAGCGACTCTCTCGTCGAGCGCAGAATTGCGGCTATCAAGCAGCGCGTAACCAGCCGACCGGACCTGGTCGAGCTAATTAACCAGCACGGCCTGTATTCCAGCGAACGTGCGTCGGAGCCGCTGTCGGATATCATTGACGAAATGCGCGACCATATCACGTTGACGCCGTCAACCGTGGCCCTCCCGGGCGGCAGTGCCAAGGACAGCACGGTCA
>Ga0207657_10003238_pt1 | contig 17426 bp, 10 predicted proteins | sample KBSC33metaG_FD_184316 | JGI IMG/M metagenome (GOLD analysis project Ga0207657, IMG submission 184316) | Corn rhizosphere microbial communities from Kellogg Biological Station, Michigan, USA - KBS C3-3 metaG (SPAdes) (version 2) | ecosystem: Host-associated > Plants > Roots > Rhizosphere > Soil ... | reverse complement strand
GAAGACGAAAGATGGGGAGCGGATGATGCGCTGGAGGATGATGGCAACCCTCATGGCCTTGCCCATGAGCGGCCTCGCTTATGCGCAGATCGCGCTCGACCCCGGCAACAAATTCACCGTCGATTGGAACAATCGGCTGGGCACGGACTTCGCCTATCTCGCGCGCTATCGGGCGGATAATGAGCGGCTCGTGCCCACACCCGGACATCCTCGCATCGTCTTCATGGGCGATTCGATCACCGAAAACTGGGCCAACCTGGCGGGCGATTTCTTCACACCTGGCCGGATCGGGCGCGGGATCGCCGGCCAGACCACGCCGCAGATGCTGCTGCGCTTCCGCCAGGACGTGATCGACCTCCATCCCGCGGTGGTGCAGATCATGGCCGGCACCAACGACATCGCCGGCAATACCGGGCCGATGACGCCCGAGCAGACGCAGGCCAATATCCGCTCGATGGTCGAGCTCGCGCATGCACATGCAATTCGCGTGATCCTCGCCTCGATCCCACCCGCCGACCAGTTTCCCTGGAAGCCGGGACTGGAGGCGGCAGGCCAGATCGTCGCCATGAACATCTGGCTCAAGGCGTATGCGGCCCGCTCAGGCTGCGTCTATGCGGACTATTGGAGCGCGCTGAAGCAAACCGATGGCCTTGGCATGCGCGAGGGCCTGTCGTCCGATCATGTCCATCCGACCAAGGCCGGCTATGCCGTGATGGCGCCGGTCGCGGACGCCGCGATCAAGCGCGCGCTGGCTTTGCCCGCACCGCGCAAGACAGCCGTGGAGTGATGCTGCTCGTCGCGCTCGCCCTCGCCACCGCTTTGCCCGAAGCGGTCGTCCAGACGAACGCCGGCAGGATCGCGGGCGAAGCCGCGCCGGACGGGCGCCACCTGTTCCGCGGCATCCCCTTCGCACAGCCACCGGTCGGTCCGCTGCGATGGCGGCCGCCCGCACCGGTGAAGCCCTGGACGGGCATTCGCGACGCGACAAAATCCGGCCCCGGCTGCATGCAGATCGATTATCGCTGGAATCACGACAACGCGGTCAACCAGTCCGAGGACTGTCTTTATCTGGAGGTGGTCTCGCCGAACATGAAACCGGCGAAACCGCTGCCGGTGATGGTCTGGATCCATGGCGGCGGCAATCGCGCGGGTGGCGCCGTCGGCACGATTCAGTCGGACCTGGGCAAGCATGTCGTGTTGGTCAGCATTCAGTACCGGCTGGGTGCCCTCGGCTTCCTCTCTCATCCCGCGCTCACCGCGGAATCACCGCATCACAGCTCGGGCAATTACGGGCTGCTCGACCAGCAGGCAGCGTTGCGCTGGGTGCAGGCCAATATCGCGGCATTCGGCGGCGATCCGCGCAACGTCACCATCTTCGGCGAAAGCGCGGGCGCGCAGGATGTCGGCCTCCACTATCTGTCCCCGCTTGCGCGCGGCCTGTTCGCCAAGGGGATCGAGGAGAGCGGCACCGCCGGCTTCGGCATGCCCCCGCGCACGCTCACCGAGAACGAGGCGATCGGTGAGACATTGGTGACGATCGCGGGCGCACCGCCGCATGCCGATCCAGCCGCACTGCGCCGGATTCCCGCCGAGGCCCTGGTCCAGGCGGCGGAGAAGACTCCGCTGCCGGAGGTGGGCGACAATAGCTATATCTGGGTGCAGGCGGTGATCGACGGCTGGGTCGTGACTGAGAAGCCCGCCGCCACGCTGGCGCGAACGGGCGGCGCCCCCCTGCCCCTGATCATCGGCAGCAATGCGCGCGAGCTGGATGCCTTTCACGATCAGGCACAATTGCAGAACGCGATCGACAAGACGTTCGGCGCCAATGCTGCGGCCGGCCGCTCCTTCTACGACAGGCTGGCACTCGATCCGCGACGCGGCAGCGTGCTGCTGCAGGCGGCGACCGACCTGGCTTTCGCATGCCCCGCCCGCGTGGTCGCCACCGCGCATAGCAAGGCGGGGTATCCGACCTGGCAATATGAGTTCGTTTATGCGCTGCCGGGCCAGGAGGTATCGCACAGCTACGAAATTCGCTTTGCGATGGGCGACCCCGCATCCTTCCCGCCGGGCGCCCCGCCGCTGCAAAGCTACTGGATCAATTTCGCGCGCACCGGGAATCCCAATGGGCCGGGGCTGCCCCAATGGGCGCCCTACGGCGCGGCGCGGGCCTATATCAGCTTCCAGGATGCCAAGTCGGAGATGAAGGCAAATCTGCGCCGCGAAATCTGCCGGTTCCGGGACGCGCCTTAGACAATAGTCCCGTTCGCCCTGAGCTTGTCGAAGGGCTGTACTTGCTCCGCTGAAAGCAAGGCAGCGCTTCGACAAGCTCAGCGCGAACGGAGGTTGGGTTCAATCGGCCGGCCAGAGATGCGCGGCGCCGCGCACGCCTGAGCTGTCGCCCCATTTGGCGGGGACGATCTTCGCGTCCCAGCCGTCGCTGAAGGTGTAGCGCTCGATCACGGGCTGAAGCCGGTCATAAAGCTCGATCACGTTCGACATCCCGCCGCCCAGCACGAAGCAATCGGGATCCAGGATATTCGCGATCGCCGCCATGCCGCGGCCTAGCCGGTCGATATAATCGTCGAGCGTGGCCCGCGCGATGGCATCGTTCTGGCGGGCGAGCGTGACGATCTCATCCCCCTTGGGGCGATGGCCGGTGCGGCGTTCATAATCGTCGCGGAAGCCCGTGCCGGAGATCCATTTTTCGAGGCAGCCTTTGAGGCCGCACCAGCATATAGGCGGCGGTAATTCGTCGTCGCGGACCCAGGGGAGCGGGATATGACCCCATTCGCCCGCAATGCCGTTGGCACCCGAGATGAGCTTGCCGTCGACCACCACGCCGCCGCCGCAGCCGGTGCCGATGATGATCGCGAAAGTGACGTGCGCGCCGGCCGCAGCGCCATCCTTGGCCTCGGACAAGGCCAGGCAATTGGCATCATTGTCGAGCCGGATCTCGCGGCCCAGCGCCTGCTCCAGATCCTTTTGGAAGGACCTGCCGTTCAGATAAATGGTGTTGGCGTTGCGCATCACGCCGGTGCGGGGCGAGATCGAGCCGGGTACGCCGATCCCGATCGAGCGCGCTGTCTCCGTTTCGCTTTCCACCTGCGCGACCAGATCGACGACCGCCGTGAGCGCGGCGTCATAATGATCGGGGGTGGCGACGCGCCGGCGGGTCAGGAAGGCTCCGGACGGATCGAGCACGGCAGCCTCAATCTTGGTACCGCCGAAGTCGATTCCGATCTGCGTCACGCTTTTTCTCTCCCTGCGCGGCGATCAGTGGGAGCTGACCGCAGGATCGGCGCCCCGCACGATCCGCGCTCGGCCGCGAGCCTTATCAGGCCCGAGCGATAACGAAACAGACTTTTCTTAAGCCCGGCCCCGCCCGGCCTGCATCAACGCGGATTCGGTCGGCAGGACCTGATCGAGAAAGGGCAATATGGCGGCACCAATGGCGGGCGCGTCGGCAGACGCCGCGGCGCGCAGCACCGGGGCGATCGAGGGGATGCGGATGCCGGCGAGCGCAGGCGTAAGGCGCGCGATCAGGGCGTCGATCAAGGCCTCCGGCAGGCGGCCGCCGATCAGCACCGCGGCAGGATTGATCAGGCAGTTGATCGAAACCAGCGGGCCCAGCAACGAGCGCGCGGCATCGTCGAGCCATTGGCGTACGACCGGCATGTCAGCGGACAGGCTATCGAGATCGTCGACGACGCTCCCCGCGCTTTCGAGCCGCGCCAGCAAGGCGGACAGTGAGACCGTATCCTGCACGGTGGCGCCGGAATGCGCTGCGGTCGGATCGGGCAGGAAACCGATTTCGCCGCTGCGCGCGGCGGCGCCGCGGACGTAGGAGCCATCCATCACCACGCCCCCGCCCAGGCCGGCGCTGATCAGGACGTAGAAGAAGCTCGATTGCGTCAGGCCGCTGCCGAACTGCGCTTCGCCGATCGCGGCCGCCGCCGCATCATTGTCGATATGCACGGGCAACGGCAGCAGCTCGCGCACCAGCCCGGCGACATCGAGGTGATTCCATACCTCATAGCCATCGGGCCGGTGCGGCAAAGCGACGCTGCCAAGCTCGTCCGGCATGGCGATCCCGATGCCGATCAGGCGACTCTCGTCGATCGCACGCGAAGCGCGGATCATCGCAATCTCCGCGCGCAGCCAGGAGAGGACTTCGGCGGGCATGGCGAAACTGTCGCTGCGGGTCGCGCGTGCGCGCACATTTCCCGCTAGATCGAGCGCCACGATCGTATGATGATCGCGATCGATATTGATGCCGATCGAAAAGCAACCATCGGGGTTCACGCACAGCCGCAGCGCGGGCTGGCCGCGCAGGCCGAAGCGCCGCCCCGCCTCGGCGATGAAGCCGAGATCGAGCAGGCGCTTGGTGATGTTGGCGATGGTAGGCGCCGTCAGGCCGGTGATGCCGGCAAGTTCGGCGCGTGTGATCTCGCCGGCAAAGCGGATCGCCTGCAGCACGATGCGCTGGTTATAATCCCCCGCGCGTTCGAGATTGGTGCCCGACAGGCTGGCGACGAGACGCGTGCCACGGTCGTCCCCGTCGACCGTCCCCCCCTGCGCTGCCATCACGTCCTTCATCGCACGCGTCACATGCTGCCTCTCGACGGATTGCCCTGGTGACGAAGGCTAGCATGGTTTGAGGGCGGGAGGCGAAATCTCATCGCGGCAGCGCGAGCATGCCCTCGACCTGGAAGCTGCCCGTCGTACCCGGGGCGCCGGTTCCCTGCTGACCGCCGCCGATCCAGAGCTGGTAGGTGACGGGCAGGATCCGCATCACCCCCTTGGCGTCGGCAAAGGCCATGTCGCGCGGGGCGAGGCGGAAGGTGAGCGTCTTCGTCTCGCCCGCATTGAGATGGACGCGCTGATAGCCCTTCAAGGACTTGAGCGGCGTGCCCTTCACGCCGGGGGTCGAGAGATAGAGCTGCGCCACTTCGTCGCCATCGCGTTTGCCGATATTGCGCACCCGCACCTTGATCAACTGGTCCTTCCCCGCCGTCACGCGGCGGGTGGAGTAAGTCGGCGCCGAATAGCTGAACTTCGTATAGCTCAGCCCATGGCCGAAGGGATATTCGGCCGCGCCGGTGAAATAGCGATAGGTGCGGTTCTTCATCGAATAATCGGTGAAAGGCGGCAGTTGGTCGGTCGACTTGTAGAAGGTCACCGGCAGGCGCCCGCTAGGGTTGACGCTGCCCTTCAGCACTTCGGCGATCGCCTGGCCGCCTTGCTCGCCCGGATACCAGGCTTCGAGCAATGCGCGCGCCTTGGCCGTGTCCGGCCCGAGCGCGATGGCCGAGCCGCTCTGCAGCACGACCACCACCGGCTTGCCCGTGCGCGCGAGCGCGTCGAGCAGGTCGAGTTGCACGCGCGGCAAGGCGATGCTGGTGCGATCGCCACCGTCGAAGCCCGGCACCTTGAGCGGCATCTCCTCGCCCTCCAGCCAGGCATTGAGCCCGAGGAAAGCGACCACGACATCGGCGTCTCGCGCCTTCGCCACGGCTTCGTCGCGGAGCACCGGGAGCGGCGCCTTCCATGACAGGCTGACATTGCCCGGCCGGTCGGACGCGTGCGGAAGCTCGAGCGTCAGCTGGCGCGGCCTGGTGTCGGCGAAATGCACCGTCAGCGTCGGCCGGCCCTCGGGGCGACCGCAGGTGGAATCGACGTGGAGATCGGGGGAACCCTCGATCTTGAGCACGAATTTCTCGGCGCCGCTGCCGATGTCGCAGCGATGGATGTCGAGTTCGAATTGATAATCGCCCGGTGCGGGAACCGCGATCTGCCCGGTCCAGCGCGCCGAATAGGATTTGCGATCGACCCCGGGCGCGGGGTCGACGAGGTCCCAGTTGAAATCGATCTCCCGCACCCGGCGCGTCGCGACCGGCGCGCCCGCGAAATCGGGGCCGTTGTAGAAATTGACGGTCAGCCCCTCGCCGAACGCCGTCCTGGGCACGGGCACGCCGACCTCGGGGGTGAAGGGCGTGCCCTGCGCATAGCTGACTTTGTCCTTGCCGAACGCGGCCTCGATCCCGTCGAGCGGCAGGATCGGATCGGTCGGCGTCCCCATATAATTGCCCTCGAGCCCGACCAACGACGTCGCCGTCGGACCGACCACCGCGATCTTCAGATCGTGTCGGGTGAGCGGCAGGATGCCGTCATTCTTGAGCAGCACGACGGATTCGCGCGCGGCGCGCAGCGAGGTCGCCTTATGCTCGTCCGAATGGTTCTCCTTGATGCCGATCCTGGAGAAAGGCACCATTTCCGGCGGATCGAACATGCCCAGCCGCATGCGCGCGGTGAACAGCCGCTTGAGCGCCACGTCGACATCGGCCTCGGTGAGGAGCCCCTGCCGGACCGCCTTGGGCAGTTCGAGCATCTCGTTCTGGAAATTGCAGCCTGTGTCGGTGCCGGCCTTGACCGCGAGCGCCGCGGCGTCGGCCAGCGTCTTGCCCTGATGATGCCCCTGCGTGATGTCGGCGACCGCATTGCAATCCGACGTGATGAAGCCCTGGAAACCCCAATCGCGGCGCAGGATATCGGTCAGCAAGGTGGGGTTGGCGCAGGCCGCCTTTCCGTCGACGGCGTTGTAGGCGCACATCAGGGAGAAAGCGTGGCCCTCGGTGATCGCGCGGCGGAACTGGGGCAGATAGGTTTCGGAGAGGTCGCGCGGCGCGACATTCACGTTGAAACCGTGGCGCAGCGGCTCCGGCCCGGAATGGACCGCGAAATGCTTGGGCGTAGCGATCGCCTCGAAATATTTCGAATTGTCGCCCTGCACGCCGCGAATGAAGGCGGAGCCGAGCGTGCCGGCGAGATAGGGATCCTCGCCCAAGGTCTCCTGCCCCCTGCCCCAGCGCGGATCGCGGAAGATGTTGATGTTGGGCGACCAGAAGGTCAGCCCGTAATAACGCTCGAAATTTCCCTCGCGCTGCGCCTGATTATATTTGGCGCGGCCTTCGATCGCGACGACGCGGCCTTCATCATGCAGCAAATCCTGGTCCCAGGTCGCGGCCATGCCGATCGCCTGCGGGAACATCGTCGCCTCGCCCGCGCGCGCGACGCCGTGCAGCGCCTCGTTCCAATAATCGTAAGCCGGAACGCCGAGCCGGGTTATGGCCGGTGCGACATTCTGCATCTGCGCCGCTTTCTCCTCGATCGTCATGCGTCCGACCAGATCGGCGACCCGCGCCGGGATCGGCTGCGACGGATCCTTGTAGAGCTGGGCATTTGCCAATTGGGCGAGAGCGAGGGCGCCGGTGATAGCGCTACCAATCATGAGTGCGCGGCGGGCGGTGAAGCGACAGGTCACGTGACATCCTCTGTTGAACGCGCCCCGTCATGTCCGCGAGGCGTCATGGTCCCGTTATTACGGCGAAGGGATTTGGGGAAGCCCATCGGCGGCGGCATCAATGCTTCTTCAGGATCGACACGACCTCGGGATAGCGCGCCTGCTCCGGGAAAGCGGCGCGGTGCGTGTCGACATCGATCACCTGGCGCTGGATCTGCCCGGCGTCGGCAGGGGCCTGCGGCCAGAGCGGCAGGTCGCCGCCATTGGGATTGCCGGTCTTGATGAAATTCGCCCAATAACCGCTCATCGTCGCCGAGACCTTCCGGTCATCGTCCGTCCAGGCGTAAGCGGGATTGGCGTCGAGATTGCCGAGCGCATATTCGATTTCGGCCGAGTGGAGCGCGCCATAAGCCGCCGGACCGGTCGCTTTGTAAGCGGTCGGCTGCGGCCGGACATGGGTGTAATAGTAATAATAAGTCGGCCATCCGCCGCGGCGTTGATGATCGAACCAATTCCACGTGCTTGCGGTGATGAAGGCATCACTGGCAAGCTCGGTCGCGGCGCGCACAACATCCGCGTCGCTTGCCGCAGGATAAAGCTGAAACAGGCGGTCCGCGTCCACGCCGTATTTTTTCTGCAGCCCGGCCTGATAATTGGCAATGGTCGGCGGCGTATCGCCCAGGATCGCGCCCGCCCCGCCTTCCTGCGAATTGGAGCCGATCAGCGACGCTGCCTTGGCCGCCTTTCCGGCGGCGTAGGTCGCCTCGGGAGGCTCGGTCAGGTAATAGCCGTCAATATCCGGCCCCCAATGCGCACCCTGGAAATCCTGGACGGACAGCAGCTTGTCGGCCGGAATCGCGCGCAACATCGCCAGTGTCGGCACTTGCAGCGATTCCGCGAAGTCCATGCCCTTCTTCTCGGCATCCGCGAGCGTGAGCGGGTGAAACGGCGGCAAGGCCGATCCGCTTTCGCCGATCGCGCCCACGAACAGGTTGCGGGTCAAAGGCGACACCATCATCGCGCTGACCGACATCGAGCCCGCGGACTCGCCGCCCACGGTGATATGTTTGGGATCGCCGCCGAAGGCCGCGATGTTGCGCCTGACCCAGGCCAGGGCGGCGGCCTGATCGAGCAGGCCGTAATTGCCCGACGCGTGATGCGGGGACTCGCCCGTCAGTTGCGGATGCGCGAAGAAGCCGAAGATGCCGAGCCGGTAATTGACCGTGACCACGACGATGCCGTGCGCCGCCATTGCCGCGCCGTCATAGCGCGGTTCGTCGCTCGTTCCCGCGACGAAGCCGCCGCCATAGATATAGACCAGTACCGGCAGCTTGGCCGACGCGGCCTTGCCCAGGTTCGCGGGCGTCCAGACGTTGAGGTAGAGGCAATCCTCGTCCGCCTTGGGCGAACGGAAGAACATGTCGTCCCACATATGCCTCTGCATGCAGCGCGGGCCGAACTGATCGGCGGCCCGCACACCCTGCCAGTTCGCCGCCGGACGCGGCTCACGCCAGCGCAGGTCGCCGACCGGCGGCTTGGCGTAAGGAACACCGCGAAATATCTGGACGGGCGAGCCGCCGGTCGCGGCGACGCCCTGGACCTTGCCGGTCTCGACCGCGACGATCGGGCCTTCCGCGGCCATTGCGGGCGCCGCAAGCGCAGCCATCGCAAAAGCGAACCCAAATCCGAACCGCATCGCCCTCTCCTTCTCAAACGCCCGTTATTCAGTGCATGTAGACCAGCGGCTCGGCGGCGACATAGCGACGCTGTTCAGGGAAAGACATGCTGCGCGTGTCGACATCGATCAGCTGGCGGCGGATCTTGCCCGCATCGAGCGATGCCTTCGGCCATTCCGGCAGCCCATCGCCATTGGGATTGCCGGTCTTGATGAAGTTCACCCAGTAAGCGCTCATCGTCGCGGACACCTTCCGGTCTTCCTCCGTCCAGGCATAGATCGGATTGGTGTCGAGATTGCCCAGCGCATATTCGATCTCGGCGCTGTGCACCGCGCCCCAGCCCGGCTTGCTGCCGGGATCGGCAAGAAAGCGCGGCCGGACGTGGGCGTAATGATAATAGTAAGTCGGCGCGCCGGTCTGACGCTGCAGGTCGAACCATTTCCAGGTCGGCAAACCGAGAAAATCGTCGCTCGCGAGCGCGGTTGCCATGGGCAGTACATCCGCATCGGTCTTGACCGGATAGAGCGCGAATATCGCGTCTGCGCGGTCGCCGAGCACGCGCGTCAGGCCGGCGCGGTAATTGGCGACGGTCGGCGGATCGTTGCCGAACACGGCTGTCCCGGCAGCCTCCTGCGAGTTCGAGCCCACCAGGAGCGGCACATGCGCGGCCTTGCCGTTGCCGAATGTCACCGATGGCGGTTCGGTCAGGAAATAACCGTCGATGATCGGATCGAACGGCAGGTCCTTGGCATTGCCCTGCGCCGCAAGAAGCTGGTCGGCCGGTATGGCGCGCAGCGCGGCAAGCGTCGGCGCACCGATGCTTTGCGCGAATGCCGCGCCTTTCTGTTCGGCATCGGCAAGCAAGCGGGGTGAAAACTTCTGCATCAACGCCCCGCTCTCGCCGATCGCGCCGGCAATCTGGCCGCGCGACAAGGGTGAGGCCATCAATCCGCTGACCGCGATCGAACCGGCGGATTCCCCGCCGATGGTGATATGGTTTGGATCGCCGCCGAACGCCGCGATATTGCGCTTCACCCAGGCGAGCGCGGCCACCTGATCGAGCAGGCCGTAATTACCCGACGTATGGTTTGGCGAGCTTGCGGTCAACGCGGGATGCGAAAGGAAGCCGAAAACCCCGAGCCGGTAATTCATCGTCACGACCACGATGCCGCGCGCCGCCAGCGCCGCGCCGTCATAGCGTTTTTCCGAACTGTCCCCCGCCTCGAAGCCGCCGCCATAGACATAGACCAGCACCGGCAATTTGCCCCGCGCCGCCCGGTCGAGCTTCGCGGGCGTCCAGACGTTCAGATAAAGGCAGTCCTCGCTTGGCGCGGGCGAGCGGAACATCATGTCGGAAAAAAGCGGCAGCTGCATGCAGCGCGGAGCGAATGATGTCGCCTGGCGGATACCCGACCAGGCCGCCACCGGCTGCGGCTCGCGCCAGCGAAGATCGCCGACCGGCGGTGCCGCAAAAGGAACGCCGCGAAACACGCTGACCGCGCCGCCCAGGACAGCCCCCTCGATGCTGCCGCCATCGGTTCGCGCCACCGGCCCAGCGGCCGCCGCCGACGCCGCGCCGAGCGCCAGCGCAGATATCATCGCGCGTAACCGCATGCCCTTACCCCTCGCCTATCGCTGGTCTGGTGCCAGCCAATGAAAGAGGCGCGAGAGCCCGGGCCTCGCGCCCCACATTGTCACTTGCCCGTGGGCAGCCCATGCTCTTCGAGCATCGGACCGATATCCGGATCCTTGCCGTAGAAAGCACGGAACATCGCACCATAATCCTGGGTGTGGCCGCGCGACAGGATCAGGTCGCGGAAGCGCTCGCCATTTTCGCGCGTCAGCCCGCCATGGTCCATGAACCAGTGATAGGAATCATGCTCGAGCATCTGCGTCCACAGATAGGCGTAATAGCCCGCCGAATAACCATTGGCCCAGATGTGGAGGAAATAGCTGGAGCGATAGCGCGGCCGCACGTTGACCGTGTCCAGCCCCATCGTGTCGAGCGCCTTTTTCTCGAAGGCGTCGACATCCTGCTTGGGCGCGCTTGCCGGCAGGCTGTGCCAATCCATGTCGAGCAGCGCCGCTTCGACGGTTTCGCCCAACGCATAGCCCTGGTTGAACTTGGCGGCCTTCTTGATCTTGTCGACCAGCGCCTGCGGCATCGGCGCGCCGGTGCGATAATCCTTGGCGTAATTGGCAAGGACCTTGGGGTCGAGCGCCCAATGCTCGTTGAACTGCGACGGGAATTCGACCCAGTCGCGCGCGGTGTTCGCGCCCGACAGCGTGGGATATTCCTGTGACGCGAACAGGCCATGCAGCGCATGACCGAATTCGTGGAACATAGTGGTGGTGTCGTCGAAGGTGATCAGCGCGGGTTGGCCGGCAGCCGGCTTGGTAAAGTTCGCTACGTTATAGATAACCGGTTTGGTTTTAAGCGCGTAGGATTGGCCGACGAAATTCGACATCCAGGCGCCGCCGGATTTATTGTCGCGCTTGAAATAGTCGAAATACATCAGCCCCAGCTCGGAGCCGTCCTTGTCGTAGACGGTATAGACCATCACGTCGGGCTGATAGACGGGGATATCGGTGCGGCGCTTGAAGGTCAGGCCGTACAGCTGGTTGGCGGCGTAGAAGACGCCCTTTTCGAGTACCGCATTGAGCTCGAGATACGGCTTCACCTCATTCTGATCGAGGTCGTATTTCGCCTTGCGCACGCGCTCGGCATAACGCTCCCAATCCCAGGGCTTGAGCTCGAAATCCTCGCCTCCCGCGCGGATCGTCTTCTGCAGCTCGGCGACCTCCGCTTTCTGCTCCTCGGCGAGCGGGGGAATGAGCTGGCTCATGAAAGCCTTGGCCGCCTGCGAGGTCTTGGCCATCTGATCCTGCAGGACATAGTCCGCCCAGGTCGGGAAGCCGAGCAGCTTGGCCTTCTGCGCGCGCAGCCAGGCGATCTGCTGGATCGTGGCGCGCGTATCGTTGGCGTCGCCCTTTTCGGCGCGCGTCCAGCTGTGGTTGAAGAGAGCCTCACGCGTTCCGCGATTGGCGAGGTCCTGCAATGCGGGCTGCTGCGTCGTATTCTGCAGGGGCAGCAGATATTTGCCCTCAAGCTTGCGTTCGGTGGCGTCCTTGGCCGCGGCCGCCACCGCATTGTCGTCGAGGCCGGCCAGCTTGGTCTTGTCGTCGACCACGAGCGCGCCGTCCTTGGCGGCGGCGAGCAATTTCTGCTGGAAGGCGGTTTCGAGCGTCGAGATCTGGGTGTTGAGCTTGCGCAGCTTCGCCTGATCGGCGGCATTCAACTGCGCGCCGGCATGGATGAAATTGGTGTGATAGACATCGAGCAGCTGGCGCTGCTCGGGCGTCAGCTTGAGGCTCTTGCGCTTCGCGTAAAGCGTTTGGACGCGCGCGAACAATTTATGGTTCAGATAGATCGAATCCGAATGCGCGGTGAGCTTGGGAGTGTCGACCTCCTGCACCTTGTCGAGCGTCGCGTTGGTATTGGCCTGGACCACACCGAAAAAGGCGCTGGTCGCCCGGTCGAGCAGGCGGCCCGAACGCTCCATCGCGCCGATCACATTGTCGAACGTCGGCGCTGCCCGATTATCGGCGATCCGCGTGACTTCAGCGGCCTGCTCGGCGATCCCGGCCTCGATCGCCGGCTGGTAATCACCATCCTTGATCAGATCGAAACGGGGCGCCTGGAAGGGCAAGCTGCTCGGCTTGGCGAAAGGGTTCGACGCAGGCAGCGCGCCCTGCGCCATCGAGGCGGCCAGGCAGCACGCCGCAGCCGAGGTCGAGAGCCACGTCATGACTTTCATTTTGCAGGAGATCCTTCGGAATATTGATCGGCGAAAGCCGGATGACGCAGCGTGGAACGGCGCCACGATTTAATCAAGAGACCGAAGATTGCGAAGGCAGCGGCTGTGTTCGGGAATGCGCCTGGCGGCGCATTGCGGCACCGGCCCGCGCCCCACCCGACCTCCCAACAGGGTATTCTATGGGAGGTCGGGTGGGGGCGCGGGCCGGTGCCGCCTCGAAACGCGCTCTTCCGCGCGTTTCCAAACAGACTCAAATCAGGACAGGAAAGGCTTCGCACCCATCGGCACGATCGTGCGGCCGAAGGTCGTATTGGTGACGATCCCGAAGCTGCCGTAAAGCGCGAGGCAGCCGCAAACGAGGCCGAGCCAGCCGCCGAGATGGCCGAGACCTGCATTGCCCTGGATCGCGCCGAGGCCGAGCAGGCCGAACGTCACCCACAAAGTCAGGAAGATCAAGAAGATAACCTTGGACAGCCGGAAGGTGCTGATCCACAGGTAGAGCGTCATCACGCCCCACAGCAGAAGCGCCGCGCCGATTGTGGGTCCGGCCGCCGAAATATCGATCCAGTGATTGCCCGCGAACAGAAGCAGCAAGGCGAACCACCACCAGAAGGCGCCATAGCTCAGGAACGCGGTCATCCCGAACGTGTTGCCGAGCCGAAATTCGAATGCCCCGGCGAAGATCTGCATCAGCCCGCCAAAAGCGAGCGCCAACGGGATCACGACCGGCTCGCCACCCTTGGGCAGCACGCCCGCATTGACGAGACTCAACAAGACCGTGGTCAGGCCGAACGCCACCAGGCCAAGCGCGGCCGGATTGGCAGCAGGCACGACTTCTGTATCAGCCATATCAGTACCCCCTAACGCCGAAGCTGTTGACCGCTTCGATCCGGAGGCGAGGCTATGGTCGCGCTACTTCGCGGTCAATCTCATTCGCGTTCGCGGCCGCGCATCAGGCGGCCGATATGCGCGAGGCTGGGCTTTGAGCCCGCCCCGAGCAGGCTGGCGCGGAAGACGCGGCCCAGCAGGATCACCTCGATCGCGATGAAGGCGGCGAGCGTGAGGCCGGAGCCGACCACCTCCCATAAGGGCACCCCCGCGCCCAATCGCGCGAGCATGGTGAAAGGCGCATAGATCGGGATCCAGCTCATGATCCGCACGCCCATGCTCGACGGATCGCGCACCACCATCTGCGCGATGATCGCGAAGGGCACGGCGATGACCAACATCACCGGGCTGAGATAGGCCTGCGCGTCGCGGAAACTGTCGCTCATCGCGCCGATCGTGAGAAAGATCATCGAGATCATCACATAGCCGGCGAGGAAATAGTAGATCATCGCCAGCGCGACGCTTGGCTGCGTCAGCGGCTCGAGTGCGGGACGTAATATGTCCGCGATCATGCCCTGCGTCGCGAAGGCGGCCGCGGTGGCGGCGAACACCCATACCGCGACCATGGTCAGGCCGACCGCGATCGTACCGATCAATTTGCCGTACATGAACTGGGCGGGGCTGACGCAGGCGAGCACCGCCTCGATCAATTTGTTGGAGCGCTCCTCGACCGTGCCCTGCAGCATCCACGAGCCCGACAGCATCAGCGACATGAACAGCAAATAGGATACGAGCAAAGGCAGGATCGAACGGATCATCACCTGTTCATGCCCCTTGCCGGGCGACGGCCGGTTCACCGCGATAATCGGTGCGATCCGCTGCACGGCAGCGGCCACTTCGGGGCGCACGCCCTTGTCCTCCAGAAAGTGTAGCCGCATCGCGCGCGTCAGCGTTTCCTGAAGCATGCCCATCAAATCGCCCGGTACGGGGCCGTCGGACCAGATCTGCACAGGCGCGCGGCCGCTCACGAAATCAGCGGGGATGTAGATCGCATAGTCGATCGGCTGGGCGGTCGGATCTTTCGTCGCAGGGCTGACCATCGCGGGCAGCACGCGACCGAGCGCGGCAGGATCGCTCGTTGCGAGCCGGGCCGGCGTGGGCACGATCTTGTAATCGGATTCCGGCGCCTCGAACGGCTTGGTATCGGGCGCGGCTACGCGCTGCATCGCCGCGTCTGCCTGCTTCACACCGCCCCCGGCGACGAACGCCTGGACCTCCGCATCCGAATAATAATGCTCGTGATGCGCCCAGACCGCGCGCGGATCGGCGCGGTCGAGATCGTGGCTTTCCGCATAACGCGACAGCGATTGGAGCAGCTGGCGCTGATGGTCGAGTTCGATCCGCGCGGCGATGGCCGGCGCCGCCTGGCCCGAGGGATCGATCAGCATCACGTTTTCGGTGTGATCCTTCTGCATGAAATGCGCGCTGATCGGCGCGACCGCGAGCGCGATGGGGATGATCAGCAACGTGACCCAGAAACCGCGCGTGGCGGCGATCTGGCGGAATTCGCGCGCGGCGACGAGCAGGACGGGATTGTTCACCTTTGCTCCTCCTCGCCACCGACGATGCGGATGAAGACGTCGTGCAGGCTGGGCCGGCTCTGCTCGAACCGCCGGAGCGCGAAACCGCGCTCGGTGCAGGCCTGGAGCAAGTCGCCCGGATCGCCGCCCGGTTCCAGCCGCACGTCCCAACTCGTCCAGCCGTCATGCTCCTCCAGCCTGGTGGCGGAGGCGACGCCGGGCAGGCTTGCGGGCGTGTCGCGCGCGGTCAACGTCAGCCGCGCGGGCAAGGTGGCGCGCGCCTCGTCCTGCGTCCCTTCGAATTTCTTGCGGCCATCCGCCAGCAGCAGCAGCCGGTCGCACAGACGTTCGGCATGCTGCATGACGTGGGTCGAAAAGACGATGGTCGAGCCCTTGCGCGAGAGGCGCATGATTTCTTCCTCGAGCAGGCCCTGATTGACCGGATCGAGCCCCGAAAAGGGCTCATCGAGGATCAGCAGCCGCGGCGCGTTCACGATCGCGGTGGCGAGCTGGACCTTCTGCGCCATCCCCTTCGACAGTTTCGCGATCTTCGTATTGGCCGAGCCGCCAAGCCCAAACCGATCGAGCAAGGCCCTGCCCTCGGCGCGCGCGTCGTTACGCGTCATACCCTTCAGCCGCCCGAAATAGGTGATCGTCTCCAGCGCGGTCATCGTGCGGTAAAGCCCGCGCTCCTCGGGGAGAAAGCCCAGGTCGGCGCTATTGTCACGGCCGGGCGGGCGACCCAATATCTCGATCCGGCCAGAGGTTGGCCGGATGATGTCCAGCACCATGCGCAGCGACGTGGTCTTGCCCGCACCATTACCGCCGAGGAAACCGAACACCTCGCCATCGCGGACCGTGAAGCTCAGCGCGTCGACCGCGCGCTTGTCGCCGAAATCCTTGGTCACACCGTCAAGCAGCAATGCAGTCATCGTCGCCTCCCCACCGGGGCATAGCCGCTACCCATTGCACGGGGAATAGGCGCCCGTTAACCAAATATCCGGCGGTTTATGACACTGTGGTTCCAATGCTGAGCAAGACAAAGAGCCCGATATCGTGACCGAGCGTCGCGCCGGCGGAAACGTGCGCCAGGCTTTTTCGGACCTGCGTTTCGAACTGGCCGTGATCGGGTTGCTGGTGATGACCATCGCGGCCATCTCCTTTGCCGGGCTGATCCTGCGCAATACGGTGGTGATCGGGCCGGGCGGCTCGATGCCCTTCACCACCGAATGGCATGGCGACGATATTCTCGGCGGGAACTCGACGATCGCCGCCACGCCCGCGCGCCCGCTCACATGGTCATGCCAACTGCGCCGGCGCTATCAATTTCCATATTGTTCCTACGTGCTGAAGCTCGACCATAATGATGGTCGCGGCATCGACCTCAGCCGGTTTCAGACGATCACGATCACGCTCGACTATCGCGGACCGGCGGACAGTTTCCGCCTGTATCTCAAGAATTTCGACAGCCGCTACAGCAAGGTCGAAGATGGCGGGACCGACAAGTATAACCAGATCGAATTGCCGCTCCACAATGGCCGCCAGACGATCCAGGCCAGGCTCAGCGACTTGAAGGTTGCGGACTGGTGGCTGCAGGGGAACCATATACCCTATCGGTGGAGCCGGAGGCAGTTCGACAATGTCGTCGCGCTGGAGATCGACACCGGAAACAATGCAAGCCCCGGCCGGCACGTTTTCCGCATCGACCGCATCACGCTCGAGGGCAAGATCGTGCCCGTCGAGCAATGGTATCTGGGCATTCTCGGCTTCTGGATCATCCTGATCTGTATGTTCACGATCTCGCGCATCCTGGGATTGCAGCGTGATCTCAGGCGCCGGCGCCTGCTCGAACAGGTTGCGCGCGGGGAGGCCCAGTTGGCGCGGGAATCGGCGCGGCGCGACCATTTGACGGGCTTGTACAATCGGCGCGGCGTAACCGAACGCTATCAGCAGATGCTGGCGGAGGGTCTCGACAGGCCGGTCGCGATCATGATTGCCGATATCGATCATTTCAAGATGATCAACGACCGCCATGGCCATGTCGTCGGCGACGAGATGCTGGCCAAATTCGCCGACCTGTTGCGCAGGAACGTGCGCGATACCGACCTGATCGCGCGCTGGGGCGGCGAGGAGTTCCTGCTGATCGGGCATGTGAGCGACGCGCAGGCGGCGGTCGACATCGCCGACAAATTGCGCATCAAGGTAGCGGCGGCCGAATTCCCGC